>Ga0272444_10004490_pt1 | contig 12325 bp, 14 predicted proteins | sample SSMForm13_FD_201033 | JGI IMG/M metagenome (GOLD analysis project Ga0272444, IMG submission 201033) | Marine sediment archaeal communities from Little Sippewissett salt marsh, Falmouth, MA, United States - SSM-Form-13 | ecosystem: Environmental > Aquatic > Marine > Wetlands > Sediment ... | reverse complement strand
TAGCTCGATGGAGCAACTGCGTGATAGCAGGTGTGGTCGCTCGTCGTATAGGCGTTTATCAGACCTCCGAACTCATCCGAGAGCTTGTCGATCTGATGCTTGGTCAGCTTCGCGGTGCCGTCACTCTCCACGTGCTCAACGAAGTGCGAAATCCCGCAGCCCAGATATTCTTGCTCGTAGATCGCTCCCGCTCTTGCGATTACGCGAATCGCGACGACTGGCGCGGAGTGGTCTTCCGCAACGGCGATTGTCAGACCACTTGGCAACCGCTTCAGCGCGACCTTATCGGGCGGGATCATGGCCGAGAATCCGTCGGTGAAACCAACTAGCATCACGAATGCCGCTAACGCGGCAGCTATCTTGATATGGTTCAGACTCATCGATCTCCTCCAAAGACGCTCTAAGATGCGGCGTCAAAACGAGGTAACCTCTTTTTGCCGCGCCGCGTCATATTCCTTCAAAAACCAATACAACAGCTCGACAGAGTTCTCGAAATCCTCTCTGCTGATAAGCCCCGCCGCCGAATGGACGTATCTACACACGACGCTGACGACCGCGCAGGGGACCCCAGACCCGAAGAGCTGTATCTGCCGGCCGTCCGTTCCACCTGTCCTGCGCACAACGACCTGATGTGGAATGGCGTGTGACTGTGCAGTTTGGATCAAGAGCTCTACCAATGGGCGATTTGGGACCATCGATGGGTCGTAGAACCGTATCTGCGGGCCGGCGCCTACTTTGATCTTTGCCCCTCTCTCACCGCCCACGGTATCGTTTGCGGGAGAGCCTTCAAGGACTATAGCGACGTCAGGCTTGATTTCATTAACGGCAACTGCCGCACCCTTACAGCCAACCTCCTCCTGAACCGTGCCCACGCCATAGACAGTATTGGGATGGCTCTCATCACGAAGCCGCTTGAGCGCCTCAACGATGACAGCGCAGCCGGCGCGGTCGTCCCAAGCCTTGCCGAGATACATATCACCCGGCTCGAGGTGCTCAAATGCTGTAGCCGTGACAAACGGCGTGCCTTCCCTAACTTTGAATCGCTCCGCGTCTTCCCTGTCCTTTGCGCCGAAATCGACGAACAACTCTTCTATTGTAGGGCTCTGGCCTACGTTGGGCTTGTTCCTCGTGAAGTGGACAGGAACCGAGCCAATCACGCCCCGAACGAAGCCCGATTCGGTCCTTAGTGTTACGACCGTGCCTGGCAAATCACTCAGTCGCCAGCTGCCCAAGTTCACAAACGCAGCGCATCCGTCGTCTCTAATAGCCTGAACCATGAAGCCGACCTCGTCTGTGTGCCCGGCGAGCATTATTTTGGGTGACGCAGAATCGCCTTTCTTACGACAGATAATGCTGCCGATCCGGTCGTTGCTAACAGTGCAAAACGAGCCCAATTCATCCTTTATTATGCTTCGTACGCCATCCTCAAATCCCGACGGACCAAACGCCTCGGAGAGCTTCCTCAACAGGTCCTTATGTCTCTCTTTCATGTCTATCCTCTAACACATTTGTAACTGGCAATGCCGACGTTTTGAGCCGGCAAGAAAAATAGCAAATCAAGTGTTCTCTCCACCCTCGCCGCCTCAAATAGACGTCAAATCACGCCTTATGAACAACTGCCGGGGGCGATTCTATCAAGCACAAGCCAACCGCAACTGCAAGAACGCGAGAAATGAAAAGGTGCTACCTAGCTGTTACCTAGCTGTTACCTAACGCAAGAGAAAGCACCTTCAGTCGAACGGTAGCTCTCAACAGGGCAACCTCCGCACGCCTGACCTCAATCTCGCCAATGCCCTTGCCGGCGCTATCCAGCCTCTGCTTAGCTCTTTCCTGGGCTTCCTTCGCACGCTTCTCTGAAATCTCTTTGGCGCTCTCGGCCGCCTCGGCCAGGATAATGACCCTGTCCGGAATGATCTCAGCGAATCCCGAACTGACAGCGAAGTAGCGAGTTTCTTCCCCGATCTTGTAGGATAGCACACCCGGCCTCAAAGCCGTGAGAAAGGGCGTGTGATCGAAGAACACATCAAAATCGCCCTCGACGCCCGGTATGCTGATCTCGTCAACTTGCTCAAAGACGAGATGCGCCGTCGGCGTAACCACGTCGAGTAAGAGCTTCTTAGGCTGCTCTTCCAATTGCTACTCCCTTTATGAGGCTGTACATATTGCCCAGATGTGCCGGGCCTCGTATCTGCGATGCTTGCCCCGCCCTCCTCCAATGGAACCGATTATGGAGTGCGGTGCAATGGGGCTTGAACATGAGTGGCCGCCGTTTAACGTAGGCTTAATCACCACGCGATGACCCTCTGCAATCGACGAGAGAAATAGGCACGGTGGCCAGCCCCCTCAAAACGCAAATGCGCCCGCATATTTGTCATCTAGAGCGTCTTCCCTTTCTCGACTGCTTCCTCGAGTGTTCCCACCATGAAAAACGCCTGTTCCGGAAGGCCGTCATGCTTGCCCTCGATGATCTCCCTGAAGCCCTCGATGGTGTCCTCGACCTTGACGTATTTGCCCTCAAGGCCCGTGAACTGCTCAGCGACGAACATCGGCTGCGAGAGAAACCGCTGTATCTTTCTGGCCCTCGCAACTACCAATCTATCCTCTTCAGAGAGCTCGTCGATACCCAAGATGGCAATGATGTCCTGCAAGTCCTTGTAACGCTGAAGGATCAGCTGAACCTCCCTCGCCGTGCTGTAATGGTCCTCGCCGACCACTCTGGGATCGAGTATCCTAGATGTGGAATCCAGCGGGTCAACCGCGGGATAGATGCCAAGTTCTACGATGCTTCTGTCCAAGACGGTCGTTGCGTCCAGGTGGGCAAAAGCCGTGGCAGGCGCAGGATCGGTAAGGTCATCAGCAGGGACATAAATGGCTTGGACGGACGTGATTGATCCCTTTTTGGTTGATGTGATCCGCTCTTGGAGTTCGCCCATTTCGGTGGCGAGCGTTGGTTGGTAGCCGACGGCAGAGGGCATACGCCCTAGCAGAGCTGAGACCTCGGAACCGGCCTGGGTGAACCGGAAGATGTTGTCGATGAACAGGAGCACATCCTGGCCCTCCTCGTCGCGGAAATACTCCGCCACCGTGAGGCCCGTAAGCCCTACTCTAAACCTTGCGCCCGGCGGCTCAGTCATCTGCCCGTAAATGAGCGAGGTCTTATCTATAACCCCGGACTCCTTCATCTCAAGCCAAAGGTCATTACCCTCTCTTGTGCGCTCGCCGACGCCGGCGAAGACCGAGTATCCGCCGTGAACCAGTGCGATATTGTGAATAAGCTCTTGAATCAAGACCGTTTTGCCGACACCAGCCCCTCCAAACAGACCGGTCTTGCCGCCTCTACAATAGGGTTCGAGAAGGTCGATGACCTTGATGCCCGTCTCGAACATCTCGGCCCTTGTCTCCTGCTCCACGAAAGTAGGCGCTGGTCGGTGAATTGCATAGAGCTTATCCGACTCTATGGGCCCCAAGCTATCGACCGGCTGACCGATCACGTTCATGAGTCGGCCTAGCGTGCCTGGGCCAACGGGAACTTTGATCGGCGAACCAGTGTCTGTAGCCGGCGTGCCCCTCACCAGGCCATCAGTCGGGCCCATTGAAACACATCGCACGACATCCTCGCCAAGATGCTGGGCCACCTCCACCACAAGCACTTTCTCAGCCGCAGAGCCGTAGCCCATAACGTCAGATGAGACCTCGCGCTCGATCGTCACCGCGTTGAATATCGCCGGCAACTGATCTGTCGGGAACCGTATGTCTATCACAGGTCCGATGACCTGAATTATCTTACCCTCTGCCATACAAAGACTCCTTAAGACACTTACAATCCGGCCAGCGCTTCCGCCCCGGAGACTATCTCAATCAGTTCTCTCGTAATTGAAGCCTGGCGCGCTCGATGGTATTGGAGCGTCAGAACGTCAATCATCTCTTGTGCGTTATCTGTCGCGGCGTCCATCGCGGTCATCCGCGCCCCTTGTTCGCTCGCGTGCGACTCTAGGAACGCTCGATAAACCTGGAACTCAACGTGCCGCCGCAACAGCTCGTTAACCAAAGCAGCAAGCGAAGGTTCATATAGGTAATCAGTTTGAATCACGTCAGCCTGCTCAGAATCAGCTCCCGCCTCTGCACCATCAGGCTTCACCTGCGATGCGTCCATCGGGATGACAGGCAGAAGCTGCTCCATCACCACACGTTGCGACAGCGCGGTCTTGAATTCGTTATAGACCAGATAAGTAGCCTCATAAGAGGATTCGACAAACGCGGCGGTGAGGTTCTCGGCGACCTGCGTCGCATCGCGTGGGCTAAATTCCCGCCAGAAGTTCAGACGCTCGTCGCAGACGTTGTATTCAGGCTTGTTCTTGAAGAAATCCCTTGCCTTCTTGCCCACAACGAACAGATCGACCTGTTTCCCCACGAGCTTCTTTATCGACGACACACCAAAGCGGAGGACGTTGCTGTTGAAGGCGCCGCAGAGCCCCTTGTCTCCTGTAACAACTACGAGCTCAACCTTGCCGCTGTCACCCGCGTTCAGAAGAGGGTGGTCCTTCGCATCAGTCCTGAAAGCGAGGCTAGCAACGACTTCCATTATCTTGTCTGAATAGGGCCTTGCCTGAAGTAGGAGCCTCTCCGCCTTTCGCAACTTGGATGAGGCGACCATCTTCATTGCACGCGTCAGTTTCTGTGTGTTCTTGACGCTCTTGATCCGTCGTCGAACGTCTCTTAACGTTGCCATATCTACACTCTAGCGATTAGTGAAAGAACTGCTTCTTGAACTCATCGAGGCATTTCTCGAGGTCCGCCTTGATGTCATCAGTAACCTCTTTCTTCTCTTCAATTGCCTTGAAGACATCGGAGTGCTCGGTCTCCATGAACCGATACAGTTCGCTCTCAAAACGTTTTATTTCTTCTATTTCAATGTCATCTAGGAAGCCGTTAGTCCCAGCGTAGATTATCACCACCTGCTTCTCTGTGGGTATCGTGATGTATTGGTCCTGTTTTAGGACCTCAACCATTCGCTCACCTCTCTTGAGCTGATGCTGAGTCGCCTTGTCGAGTTCAGAGCCGAACTGAGAGAACGCTGCCACTTCGCGATACTGAGCAAGGTCGAGCCGCAACGTTCCCGCAACCTGCTTCATCGCTTTCACCTGGGCATTGCCGCCAACCCTCGAGACCGAAACGCCGACGTTAATCGCCGGACGAACGCCCGAATAGAAGAGGTTCGTCTCAAGGAATATCTGGCCGTCGGTGATTGAGATCACGTTGGTCGGGATGTAGGTAGAAATGTCCCCTGCTTGTGTCTCAATGATGGGGATGGCCGTGAGAGAGCCGCCGCCACGCTCATCGTTGAGTTTCGCGGCGCGCTCCAGAAGCCGCGAGTGGAGATAGAACACGTCCCCGGGGAATGCCTCGCGACCGGGCGGGCGCCGAAGCAGAAGCGAGAGCTGTCGATATGCCTGAGAGTGCTTCGAGAGATCGTCGTATATGACGAGCGCGTGTTTCCCGCTGTCCCTGAAATACTCCCCGATCGCACAGCCGGCGTATGGCGCGATGTATTGCAGCGTCGCCGGCACGCTCGCGCTGGCTGACACAACCGTCGTATAATCCATCGCATCATATTCTTGAAGCGTCTTCACCACACGAGCAACGGTCGAACGTTTCTGACCGATGGCAACATAGATGCAGACGACGTCCTCGCCCTTCTGACTCAGAATCGTATCGACAACGACGGCTGTCTTGCCAGTCTGTCTGTCGCCGATCACGAGCTCACGTTGGCCGCGACCGATCGGGATCATCGCGTCGATGGCCTTGATCCCCGTGTGAAGCGGCTCCTTGACGGGCATCCTATCGATAACACCGGGCGCGATCCTCTCGAGCGGGCTGAAGTTCTTGGCGCTTATCGGTCCCTTTCCATCGATCGGCTGGCCAAGCGCGTTGACGACGCGCCCTATCATCTCCTCACCAACAGGTGTCTCAGCTATTCTCTTCGTCCGCTTGACGAGGTCGCCCTCTTTGATGTATTGGTCCTCACCAAGAAGGACGGCGCCAACGTTGCCCTCCTCCAGATTAAGCACCATGCCCCTGATATCGTGAGGAAATTCAAGCATCTCCCCCGCCATAGCGTTGTCGAGGCCATAAACCCGAGCGATGCCGTCCCCGACCTCGATGACTCGACCGACCTCAGCAAGCGTTACCTCGGTCGTGTAGTTCTCGATCTGTTCTTTGATGATCGAGCTGATCTCCTCAGGCTTTATTCGCATCTAATCCTCCAGTCAGCCTCTCGAAGGTGATGTTCAGAAAAACTAGCCATGGCCAGCCTCCGATTGGCCACCGATTCTGCTCCTGACGTTCTTGAGCTCAGACTCGAGCGTCGCGTCGAAAAGCCAATCGCCGATTTTGACCATGAACCCTCCAAGAAGTGAATTATCTTGCCTTTGCGTCAGTATTACGTCACCTCCCAAGAAGTCCCCCAGGCGCTGCTGCAACCTCATCATGTCCTCATCTGGTACCTCAACAGGAGCGAAAAGCTCGCCGCGAATCCTGCCCAATCGACGATCAGCGTCACGACCGAATTGATCTACTATCTCGCCGATCAAAGAGATACGGGAATGTCGCAGCAAGAGATGAAAGAAGCTGAATAGGACCTTCGGAGGCTCAAGCTTGTCAAGCACTACGTCTAAGAGCTTCTGTCGAACGTGAAGCTCGAGGGTGTTGTTGTTCAGAGTATTGTAGAACTCGTGCGACTCCCGCACAAGACTGCCCAGAGCAGTAAGCTCCTCACGAATCTGGTCCAGCTTGTTCTCAGCGACTACTTCACAAAGCGCCTTGGAATAGCGCCTCGCCAAGAGGGTCTTTTTCATGGGTTCCACCTTATTGCAGACATCCGAGCCTTGATCAGAGCAAGCTGAATCTCCGGCGTGAGCTTCTCTATAATTGAGGACCGAGCCAAATCTACGCAGCGCCCGGCCATTTCCTCACGTATCTCCTGCCGAATCTCACGCTCTCGACCCTCGAGAGTCACATGGGCTTGTTCCACGATGTTGTGGGAGCGCTCCTTGCCGTCATCAATCAGTCTGTCCCGCTCTATCTCGCCTAGCCCACGCATTCGCGCAAGAAGCTCCTCTATCTCATCACCGATACCGTCGATCGCGAGCTGTGCGTTCTCGCGCTCCGTTTTGGCCTCCTGGAGCTGAGCCTTTGTGCTGGTCAACAGCTCGTCAACGTCCGCGATCTTGGAGTCAATCATCGCAAGCAAGGGCTTTCTGAGAAAATGGTAAATCAGGCCCACGAAAACCACGAAGTTGACGAACTTCATCGACTCGGGATACGGATGATCGGCGACCCTGAGTATGAAATTGACTATCAGGTAGGCCCCGATTATATAGACCACGATCATTGAGCCTCTGAGGAGCCCTTTAGAACGCTCCTGCTTCCTGTTTTTGCTATCCTGCATCGCCAATCTCAGACATTTGCCGCAGACAGTATTCTCGAGACAATCTGGTCCGCCATAGTGGCAATTTCCTCATCCTTCACGGCGAGAAGCGCAGCTCGCTTCACATCCAAGAGCTCCTTCTCGCCATCGGAAACGACCCGCTCCGCCTCGTCCATTGCCTCGTCTATCAATCGCAGTCGCTCTATCCGGCCATCACGGATCAAGCCATCGCGGAGCGTGATGCCCTCCTTACGCGCGGCCCGGATGCGAGTGGTGTACTCCTCACGCATCTTCTGGGATTCGGCCTGGAGCTTCTCGATATCTTCCTTGCGACCGGCAATCAGACCGTCTCGACGGTCGATATGCCTCATCAGAGGTTCCCAGAAGATCCTCTTCATGATGAAGACCAAAAACAGGAAGCTGACAGCCTGAATGACTATCGTGAGGTTTATGTCAACCATATCTGCTCGCTATTCAATATGGGCAACAGCCTACGGGCGTATGCAACACGCCCTAGCCGCCAACTACGAAGATCAGAAGAAGCGCAACTACGAGGGAGTATATCCCAGTTGACTCGGAGACCGCCTGGCCAATGAGCATCGTTCTGGTCAAAAGGCCTGCCTCCTTGGGAGCCCGAGCGATACCCTCACACGCGCGGCCGGCTGCATAGCCCTCGCCAACGCCAGGGCCGATCGCGCCGAAACCCATGCAGATGCCGGCCCCCAAGAGCGCAGCTGCTTTGATGATTGTGGCAGAAGTTACCTGATCCATTTACATCTCCTCTCAAAAATACCGTTCTGAATTGACGACGAGGCGCCGCCCAACAGAGGCTGCAAAAACCGTGAACACAAAAAGCCCAAAATCAAACCACAAATAGCAGGAATAACGCAACGATCAAAGAACCAATGGCAGGCGATTGCGCGACTGCCTGGCCGATGAGCATGACTCTCATCACGACCGAGCTAGTCCGCTCGTTGATCCGAATGGCCGTGCAGGCTGAGGCTGCGGGCATCCCTGTCCCAATTCCCGCGCCTATCGCGCCCATCCCCATCGACAGTCCGGCGCCCAAAAAGGCAGCTATCTTCACGATACTGGCGCCATCGCCATGCGCAAAAATCAAGAGAAAAGCTACAACTAACGCAAAGATGGCCGAAGTCTGAGTAACGGCCTGACCGATCAACATCATACCGAGGACTTGACCTCGAACTTCCTCACGCCTTGCGGCAGCAGAGCAGGCCGCGCCGCCCGGTAGGCCGCCGCCAATGCCGCTTCCAAAGGCCCCAAAGCCCATCGCTATCCCTGCTGAGACAAGCCCAAAGGCCTTCTCAGGCCCACCAGAAAAGGCGGAGTAAAGAAGTATGAACGCAACAACGAGCGCAAATATCACCGGTGTCTCAGCAACGGCCTGTCCCACGAGCATCGTCCCCGTCACCTGGCCGCCAATTGTGGGACGCCTCGCGACACCATCGCACGTGCGACCCGCGCAGTAGCCGACGCCAATCGCAACGCCAAAGCCCGCTATGCCGACCGCTATCCCGGCGCCCATAAGAGCTGCCATGTTCAGCACCGCGTCGCCTTCTATCCCGACATTCGTGCTGATCATCAGGACAGCGATTACCAGAGCAAAAATGCCCGATGTCTCCGTTATCGCCTGGCCGATCAACATCGTCTTGACAAGCTGGCCAGAGGCCTTCGGTTGACGGGAGATTCCGAGTGCAGTCTGCCCTGCGGCGTAACCCTCACCGATGCCAGCGCCTATCGCGCCAAACCCCATGCAGATTCCGGCGGCAAGATACTTTATGGCCTCAGCCCAGAAAACTTCCATCACTGCCTTCTACTACCTTCAGCTTCTAATCCGAACGAACCGCTACAGAGGTGTAAGTCAAATAGAGCATTGTGAACACGAACGCCTGAACTGAACCGACGAACACACCGAAAAAGCCATTCAAGAGTATCGGCACGACGATGAACATCAGTAGGTGGGAAACGACTACTATGATTATGGCGCCGCCCATGATGTTGCCGAAAAGACGGAACGAGATCGATATGACCTTTGCCAGCTCGCCGACGATATTGAGCGGCATCATAAAGAAAATCGGCTGGAAAAACTCCTTGATGTATTCCATCACGCCCTTGGCCCGGACCCCTGAGAAGTGCCAGATGAAAAAGCCCATCACACCAAGCGATAGTGGGGTATTGATATCCTTGGTCGGCTCTTCGAGGCCGGGGATGATCCCGATCCAGTTGGACAGGATAAGGAAGATGAAGAGAGTCCCGATCAACGGAAGATAAGCCCTGTCATCGCTCGCCAGAGCATCCTTGATCAGGCCATCAAAGAAGCGGGCCAAAAACTCGACAACCAACTGCACGCGACCAGGGACCTCCTTGAGCCGTCTGGCAATCAAGACCGCTGAGACGATAATGATGGCCATCACAACCCAAGTCATGAGTACCGTAACGTAGTTGACGGTCCCAAACGGGGAGCCCGGTTCACCAAACAACTGTATCTGGGCTACATGCCCTATCTCTTCCACGCTGTGTTAAACCTCGCCTGTAAAAGCTCCGGAGCCCCGCTTCTGACTCGCGAAGAAGCGACTCAAAAGAGGCTCATAAAGGACAAGTATCACATTGCAGAGGAATATCCCCACTACGACGGACGCGAAATCGACACGCGAATACTGCGTCCCAACCAAAAGCGCCAAGCCATACAAAAAGAACCTCGGCAGAAACCACTTGAACGAAAAGGCCGCCGCGCTCCTTGATTCACGGATTGAGAAAAGCCTGAGCGATTTTTTGGCCGCAAGCAAGAAACCTGCGATGCTCGCAAGCGACCCAAGCCCAACGCCAAGAGCAACTGCCCAATAGCCAAGTAAGACACTTGAGGCGCAGACAATAAGAGCGGCACCAGTGGCGATTCGGACTACGCGCCGCCTGAAATCGAGCATGTATCTGACTTGTTCGTCTATCTTAGGTAACCTCTTCAAGCAATACTATCAATCGTCGTTCGCTTCATCGCCCTCACCAGCGGACGCTGGAGGCACGAATCCCCTGAGAAGGACCCGGTATACATTCCAGAAGGCAGCGCCAATCCCGAACAATATACCAACAATCAGGAAAGCGTGGCCTGTGTCAAGCCATCTGTCAACGTAGAATCCAGCCGCAAAGCCGACGCCAATGGCGATGAGCATTGTCAGCCCGATCTGCGTAACAAGCGAGATACTCCTGAAAAACTCCTTCGCAGCCTCGTCCTGGGGCCGTCTCAACTTTCTGGCGCGAGGCACAAATCTCCTGTCCTTTATTCGGTAATAAGAGCCAAAGACCCATTTAAAACCACTGCCCCAGCAAGCCGTCCCCGAGGGACAATCGGAAACTACTGAAAGCCCGATAGAGTGTCAAGAACTTCTCCGAAATCACTTCGCTCGGCAAAGCTGAGACATACTTGTTGGTTTGTAGCGGCGTGGTGGAAGGAAAAAGAGGGCCCGCCCATTTCCGTTCTACCGAAACTGCTCGACCTTCGACTTGACATTCCTAACATACAATCACAATGTTATACGCGGATAGTGATTCCGTGAAAGGGTGAATCTGTAGTTGATAAAAAAGGCGCTCTGGTTAAGTATCGTCGTCTATGCTTTTGGGCTGCTTTGGGTCTCCTTCTTTCAGGAGAGCGTCCCGCAGATGAACAGCCTTTGCCAACAGCGAGATGCTTGGTCGCTGAGAGTGTCGAAGAGAATCGCCGAGAACCTCGAGCTCAAAGACGAGATCGATGGGCTCAAGAGCAGCTTTAGATATTCGGAGAAGATACTTAGAGAGAATTTGCTGCTGCATAAAAAGGGTGAGCTGATAATCCTGGTCCCTGACGATTGGGCACAGTAGGGAGCTGACAGCTGAGGTTCCGCACAAGCTGCGGAGGCTTTGCTATCTCCTCTTATGAAGCGTTGCGGGGTGGAGCAGTCTGGTAGCTCGTTGGGCTCATAACCCAAAGGTCGTCGGTTCAAATCCGACCCCCGCAACCACCATCATGGCGGTGTAGCTCAGCTGGTTAGAGCACGCGGCTCATATCCGCGGCGTCCGGGGTTCAAGTCCCTGCACCGCCACACTCCATTTGACAATCAAAGCCGCATGCACTATAGTAGTGGTGTAGTTATAGTATTATCCTGATTCGTTATCGATCATAAGGGGTTTTTTCTTTAGTCCAGCTGCATGCTTGAGAAACATCGCCTTAGATCGTGGCGGCGTTTTTCCCGGATGCAGGCCCATTTTTCAGGAGTGATAGCAATGAAATTAAGACTCACCATGATCGTCACGGCTATGATCGTCATAACCGCCTTGTCTGTGTTCGCTTGGAATAATGTCTTGCAGAAGGACGCCCTAACGGTGGAGCAACCTGAGACTTCTAATTCCCCGAAGCTCTCCACCAACGGCTTTCCTATGGAATTCACCCTTTCGCTCGAAGGAGGGCCTGATGAAGGATTCGAGCCCCTTTTCGAAGGCGATTATTGGGTCCAGGTGAATGAGGATGCGTTCGGAGGGTCATCAAGACGGGCGCAGGCCATGTTCCTTATGCCTTTCGTGGAGGACGAAAAGACGTGGCTATACTGCGGGATAGAGGGTAACGTATCCGGCAGTGACAACAAAGCTGAGATCTTCCGGACTGAAGGCGGTAACACCTACCCGCTAGACTGGGAATATGCGGCCGACGACTCGGTATTTGGGCATGGCAATGCATCCTGCGATTGCGCGATCTCCTGGAAAGGCGATCTCTACATCGGCACCAGAAACGACACATACGGGACTGAGATACTCAAGTATTATGACTCCGACCCTGACCCTGACAATGCCACCTGGGAATGGGCAGTAGTGAACCAGTCTGGTTTCGGTGACGGCAACAACGTACATACC
>Ga0272444_10004489_pt1 | contig 12327 bp, 8 predicted proteins | sample SSMForm13_FD_201033 | JGI IMG/M metagenome (GOLD analysis project Ga0272444, IMG submission 201033) | Marine sediment archaeal communities from Little Sippewissett salt marsh, Falmouth, MA, United States - SSM-Form-13 | ecosystem: Environmental > Aquatic > Marine > Wetlands > Sediment ... | reverse complement strand
GAAAACTATGGACAAGATTTACAAAACCGGTATTCGGTTGTCAAAGAGCGCAATGAAGAAATATGAGAGCATGCTGAATCGGCTCTCGGGCATAGAGAATTGGTTTGTTGATGTTCATTGCTTCAATAGATAATGGTTTTTTTAATTATTGCCGAATCTCTTATCGTAGAGGTCAAATTCACGCTGTCAAAAATCGAGTTGACATCCTCCATTGTTTCATCCATAAATATAGAAGCGACACCGCCTGGTGGCAGGCGGGTTGTTTTTACTCATCTTAATGCAGAAGGAGGCAGCGATGGAGATCAAAGAGCTAAAAAAGATCGTTGCCGGACTGAGCGTGGCTGGTCTGATAGGGGTCGGCGGACTCTTTGGGAGCAACGCTCATGCTGGCAGCAGTGGATGAAGCGGTAAATCCGGCACAGGTAGTGCCGACAAGAAGGTCGAAGCCAAAGGGAGCGGCTGAGGCAGTAAATCAGACAGCGCAGGTAGCGCTGATGAGGAAAAAGCCGAAAAAGCCATCCAAAAGGAAGCTGGGAAAAGCGGCTGAGGCAACAAATCGGACAGCGCAGGTAGCGCTGATGAAGAAAAAGTCGAAGAGCCCAAGAAAAAGACTGGGAAAAGTGGTTGAAGCTGATTTAGTCTGTGCGGTTCGCACAACTCAACTGAACGGAAAAAGGCCGATGGTTCAAAGACCATCGGCCTTTTTGTGAAGCGAGCAAAAAAATGCGTGTCAGCCCTGTTGAAGAACAGACACAAGCACCCACGGTCAAGAGAAACTATCCGGCTTGCGCAGCCCTGATAGCCCGGGCGATGGGTGGGGCCAACCAAGTTACGCTCGACTCCCGCGAAGCGTTGGAGCGCTGTTGTGCCGCCCATCCGACCCTGCTTGCAGAACTCCCCTTTTTAGATGATCTGGGGCGTGTCGAGGAGGCCTTTGGCAAGCTTGGTAGTTCCCCAATCCATGCTCACCAAGCACGATCAGCGATTATGGTCAATCCTGACCTTCAGTTGCTCGATGTTGACTATTCCGGCTTACCTTTAGTGTTGACGGACATCGCCCATCGCCCGCAGCCGCAACATGGTTTCGTCCTCGTTTATTGCCCGCCGGCAAGCGGTCGGATCGAAATCCACGACGCCCATCCCCACGACCTGCTGGCCCTCAAAATTATCGCCGAAGACCTTGATTATCGGCAGTTGGCCGCGGAGCATGGGGTGACCCTCGGCCATATCGACGACATCGTCTACCAGGCGGTCGCAAAAGGGATTCTCATCCGCCCACCGTCCAGGATCCGTCGGCCGGACGATTTTTTTACCAACGCAATCAACGACGAAAAGTTCATCTCCTCACCCGTTTTCACCCTTCAGTGGCACATCACCCAACAATGCGACCTTTCCTGCCGCCACTGCTACGACCGCAGCAACAGGCAAGCCGTGAGTCTCGATCAGGGTATCGCGATCCTGGACAATTTTTACGATTTTTGCCGATCCCAATTCGTTTACGGTCAGGTTACCTTCACCGGCGGCAACCCACTTTTGCATGCCGACTTCATGGAACTATACCGGGCCGCGGTAGAGAGGGGTTTTTTAACCGCCATTCTCGGCAATCCCACCTCCCAGGAGAAACTGGAAGCACTCCTTGCCATTCGCAAACCCGCTTTTTACCAAGTCAGTCTGGAGGGTTTGCGGGAACACAACGATTATATACGCGGCCAAGGGCACTTTGAGCGGGTTATGCGATTTTTACCCCTACTCAAGAAATTTGGCATTTACTCCATGGTAATGCTGACCTTGACCCGTGAAAACAGCGGACAGGTCCTGCAGCTGGCCGAGCTGCTGAGACACAAGGTTGAACTTTTCAACTTCAATCGACTCGCCATGGTTGGTGAAGGCGCTTCCCTGGCATCCGCTGATATCGACACCTATGCGGATTTCTTAAGGAACTACCTGACGGCGGCCAGGCACAACCCCATCATGGGCCTGAAAGACAACCTTTTTAACCTGATCCAACTGCAGGATGGCAGTGACCATTTTTACAGTGGATGTGCCGGCTATGGCTGCGGCGCCGCCTTTAATTTCGTCTCCCTATTACCCGACGGCCGAGTGGATGCCTGCCGCAAATTCGATTCCCCCCTCGGCAATATCTTTGAAAACAGCCTGCTTGCGATTTATGAAAGCGAGCGTGCCCGGCAATATCGCAAGGGCCCCAGCGGCTGCCGGGATTGCACAATCCGGCCCCTTTGCCGTGGTTGCATGGCGGTGATGTACGGCATGGGCAAAGATGTTTTTGGCGCTCCGGATCCCTACTGTTTTGCAGCCGGAAACCACCATCGTTGACTACAATCTTCTTATTTAAAAGCTTATCTCGTCGTGGTAGCACCTAAGCTGGGAGATGGTTCTTTATTCCAATGTGGGGATACTGTTCAACAGCGGCTGGGCGGATAGGGGGAATTATGCAATCAATTCCCGTCCTATGCAATTCTTCTGGAACTTTCGCCAACACCACGGTGGTTCGGATAATTCTTGACGGCTCCGCAAAAAGTCCAATCCCTGCGTTGCGCTGCTTCTCGAAGTCGCTGCGGCGTAAAGAAGTACGCCTCACTCCTCGAGATTTGCGCGCCTTGAGCTTGAACTTTTTTCGAAACCGTCTGGTTTTTGACTTTTTACCGGTTCATCAATTCTTTCGATCCTTTCCGATCCGCTGGGAAAGCAATTATCGACAGGGAGAGACCACATAATGTATTCCGGCGCAGCCGTCAGTGGTGGATTAAAATCCGACGGGATATGGGTGGGTACAGAATAGATTACAAAATTAGAATCTATTTACTCTTGCCAAAACGGCAGATACCTTGCCAGCGAATTTAACTATCAAGGATCAAATCGAATTTGGTAATTTCTCAAAAAGTTGTGGTGATTTTTAAAATATCCTGGACAACTTCGTCACAGTGTGCTATGCACACAATGTATGAAAGAGAAATTAATACCCCCAACGGTCCCTCAGGAAAACCGGTCTCCACTGGTTAAGCAGCTGCTGGAATTTATCGAACATCAAAGCCTGATTATTCACCAGCAAGCCGAACAAATTCAAAAGCTCAAAGACGAAATCGCCCAGCTAAAAAAGCAACCGCCCAGGCCGAAAATTAAACCCAGCCGCTTGGGAAAGAAAAAAAAATGATTCATCCGCATCTTCCCGTAAAAAGCGACCCGTTTCCAAAAAAAAAATCAAAGACAGCCCAGCTAAAGATTCACGAGATAAAACCCATCGAACCGGAAAATATTCCACCCGGATCTCAATTCAAATACTACAAGGATTTTATCGTTCAAGATATCAAAATCCAAGCATTCAATACCCGGTTTCGGCTTAAAGTTTATGAAACACCTGACGGCGGCTGTGTTGCCGGGGAACTACCACCCGAATATAATGGAAAGCATTTTGGCCCACCCCTGATCGAATTTGTTCTGTATCAGTATTACCATTGTCATGTCACCCAACCGCTACTTCTGGAGCAACTCAAGGAGTTTGAAATCTCTATTTCCGCCGGTCAGCTCAACAACCTTTTAATGGGACATAGAAATCCACGCCCTCTGGGCGTGGTCAGAGTCTTTTGGCTACGCCTGATTAATGCTTTTGAAATCGCAGTGGCCGTAGGCCATGAATCGGGCCAAAGGCCACGCCCGATGGTCGTGGATAGCCCGATTCAAGCGATTTCTTTACGTTAAAAAATCAGAACCTTCAATTGCCATTTGTGCTGATGGGGTAAACATTCCCCCGCGACAGCCGAATCAGATCGCCGATATCCGTTTCAACAGTCTCGGTGTTGCGGCCGCTGCCGCAGAAGACGGTGCTCAGTTGCTCCAGGCCGGCGCCGCCGATTGGAAACCCCAACTCGGATTCGGCCATGGCGGGGGAGCTGGAACGCAGTTTTTTTACGGTTGACGCCCATGGCATCGGCCAGTTTCTTGTAGTGGATGCGGACGTTGCCGGCTACCGTCGCCAGGATCCAGTCGCCCGCCTTGATGCGAAACACGACGATCTTGAGCAGGTTTTGGGTGAGGCGGGGCGCCTTGGCGAAGGCCTCTTCGACCATGGTGAGCGGCGGATGCGAGTGCAGACGTTATGGGACTCCGCTTCTTTCGAGGATATCCGCGATAATGGGATATATCATCCTTCTGCTATAGATGGGCCAAATCACAGCATCCCTTTGTCGGCAACTCGCTTTTCCCCATGAGAAAAAGATCCACTGACCGCGCCGCTTCGCGCCCCTCGGAGATAGCCCAGACAATCAACGACTGGCCCCGGCGGGCATCACCGGCGGCGAAGATGCCGGGCCGCGAGGTCATGTAATCGCTGCCGGTTTGGAGGTTACCACGTGCGTCCAGCGCCAGGTTCAGTTGGGTCACGACGGTGTCCGCTTCGGGGCCGACAAAGCCCATGGCCAACAGCACCAGGTCGGCTGGCCAGACGTTTTCGGAGCCGGCGATTTCCGTAAAGCGCACGAGACGGCCGTTCTCTTCGATCCATTCTACGGTGACGGTTTCAAGACCGGTGATTCGCCCCTTCGTGCCAATGAAGCGCTTGGTGAGAATATTCCAGTGACGACTGCCGCCCTCCTCGTGGCTGCTGCTGGTCCTGAGGCGCATGGGCCAGTGAGGCCAGGGTTGGGATGCCGGTCTGTCTTCGGGCGGCTGAGGCAGGAGCTCGAAATTCATCACGCTGCAGGCTCCCTGGCGATGGCTGGTACCGATACAGTCGCTGCCCGTGTCGCCGCCGCCGATCACGATGGTCTGTTTTCCCCGGGCACTAATGCCGGGGCCGGCCACCTCACCGGTAATGGCCCGGTTCTGCTGGACCAGAAATTCCAAGGCGAAGTGGATACCGCCGAGGTCGCGGCCCGGCAGGGGCAGGTCCCGCGGCCGGGTGCTGCCGGTGCAAAGGACAACGGCATCGAAGTCGGCAGCCAGCGCATCGCCGGTCACATCGACGCCGGCCTGGATGCCGGTGCTGAAAACAATTCCCTCCTGCACCATCAGGTCGATACGCCGATCCAGGAAGTGCTTTTCCAGCTTGAAGTCGGGAATCCCGTATCGCAACAGGCCCCCCGGACGGGCGTCGCGTTCGAATACGGTGACCGTGTGCCCAGCGGTATTGAGCTGCTGGGCGCAGGCCAGTCCGGCAGGGCCGGAACCAATCACGGCCACGCGTTTACCGGTGCGCCGGGTCGGTGGAAGCGGATGAACCCAACCCTGGGCAAAGGCTTTTTCGATGATGGTTTTCTCGATCTGTTCAATGGTCACGGCCGGTGCGTTGATGGCCAGGACACAGGCCTCCTCGCAGGGCGCCGGGCAGAGCCGGCCGGTAAACTCCGGGAAGTTGTTGGTGGCCATGAGCTGCCTGAAGGCGGCCTCCCAGCGGCCTTGGTAGACTTCGTCGTTCCAGTCCGGAATGCGGTTTCCCAGCGGGCAACCGGCATGGCAGGTTGGCACCCCACAGTCCATGCAGCGGGAGGCCTGATCGCGCAGGTCGGTCTCGGAGAAGTATTGGTAGATCTCTTTGAAATCGCCCACCCGTTCTTCCACGGGGCGCCGGTCGGGCAGTTTCCGGTCATGTTCCATGAATCCGGTTGGTTTCCCCATTTCCTAACTCCTGGCTGCTGGATTCTATTCGATTCCTCTCGATAGCACCTTCTTGTACTCCCTGGGCATGACCTTGACAAAGCGGCTGCGGATATGGATCCTCTCGGCGAGAAGTCTGGTGCCGACGGCACTGCTGGTAGCCCGGACATGGGCCTCGATCAGCCCGGTCAGTTCGGCTTCATCGCCGGCCGAAACGGGATCCAGATCCACCGTCTCCCGGTTGCAGGCATGCTGTCTGAAGCATCCGCTTTCGTCTTCGAGCACGTAGGCGATGCCGCCGCTCATGCCGGCGGCGAAGTTGCGCCCTGTCGGTCCGAGGATCACCACCCGGCCGCCAGTCATGTATTCGCAGCCGTGATCGCCAACCCCCTCCACGACGGCCACGGCGCCGCTGTTGCGCACGGCGAAACGCTCGCCGGCACGGCCACGGATGAACACCCGGCCGCTGGTGGCCCCGTAGAGGGCAACGTTGCCGATGATGATGTTCTCCTCGGCCGTAAAGGCGGCCGTTTCCGGCGGCCGGATGGCCAACTCGGCTCCGCACAGGCCCTTGCCGAAATAGTCGTTGGCGTCGCCGGCTACCGTGACCCGGAGGCCCGGTGCACCGAAAGCGAAAAAGCTCTGACCGGCACTACCCGCCGCGTCGATGGTGATGGTGCCCGCCGGCAACCCCGTTTCACCGTGGCGTCGGGCAATCTCATAGCTCAGGCGCGTGCCCAGCGTACGCTGGACGTTGGACAGTTTGAGCGAGATCCGTACCGGGGCGCCGGATGTGAGAGCTGGCATGGCCTGCTGAATCAGGGCGCTGTCCGGCGGCGCGGCATTCTCGTCCATGAGGCCCTTGGGAATGCAGAGGCGTTCGATATGTGCCGGCGCCACCGGCTGATGGAGAATGGGTGACAGATCCAGCCCCCGGGCCTTCCAGTGGGTCAGGGCCGGGCCGGTCGCCAGACGATCCACCCTGCCGGCCATCTCGTCGATGGTACGAAAACCCAGGCGAGCCATGATGGTACGCAGGTCTTCGGCCATGAAACGCATCAACCGTATGATGTGTTCGGGTTTGCCGGCGAACTTCTTACGCAATTCGGGATCCTGGGTGGCGATGCCGACCGGGCAGGTGTTCAGGTGGCAGACCCGCATCATGATGCAGCCCAGGGCCACCAGGGAGATGGTGCCGAAGCCGAACTCCTGAGCGCCCAACAGGCAGGCCACGGCCACGTCGTGGGCGGTTTTCAGCTGACCATCGCATTCGAGGACCACCCGGTCGCGCAGGCCGTTCATTATCAGGGTCTGCTGGGTTTCGGAGAGACCCAGCTCCCAAGGCAAACCCCCATAGCGAATCGAGGTGAGAGGCGAGGCGCCGGTGCCGCCCACTTCGCCGCTGATCAGGATCACGTCGGCGCCGGCCTTGGCCACGCCGGCGGCCACGGTGCCCACGCCCACTTCCGAGACCAGTTTGACGTTGATGCGCGCGTTGGGGTTGGCGCACTTCAGATCATAGATCAGCTGGGCCAGGTCCTCGATGGAGTAGATGTCGTGGTGCGGCGGCGGCGAGATGAGGCCCACGTAAGGGGTGCTGTGGCGGGTTTTGGCGATCCAGGGATAGACCTTCTCACCGGGCAGCTGCCCGCCTTCGCCCGGCTTGGCCCCCTGGGCCATCTTGATTTGCAGTTCCACGGCGCTGGCCAGATAGGTGATGGTGACCCCGAAACGACCCGAAGCGATCTGTTTGATGGCACTGTTGCGCAGGTTGCCGTTGGTGTCGCGGACGAACCGGTCGGCGTCTTCACCGCCCTCGCCGCTGTTGCTCCGTCCGCCGATGCGGTTCATGGCGATGGCCTGCGTCTCGTGGGCCTCCTTGCTGATGGACCCGTAGGACATGGCGCCGGTTTTGAACCGCTTGACGATCTCGGTCCACGGTTCGACCTCCTCCAGGGGGGTGGGCGCGTCGGCGGGCTTGAACTCGAAGAGACCCCGGATCAGCCCCTCATCGCGGTTGAGCTTTAGCAAGGCATCGGAGAAGGCTCGCCATGCCGATGGGTCATCCCCGCGCACGGCCCGCTGCAGCAGCGGGATGGTCTGGGGGTTGTACTGGTGGGTTTCGCCCTCCCGGCGCCATTTGTAGCGGCCGCCTTGATCGAGCAGCGTGTCGGCTGGGGTCGCTGCCGACGTTTCGGTTGCCTCGCAGCGCCGGGCGATTTCCCTGGCGATAGTGACGACGTCCGCACCGCCGATGCGCGAGACCGTTCCGCAGAACCAGCGATCCACCACCGAGCGGTCCAGACCGACGCACTCGAAAATCTGGGCGCCGCGATAGCTCTGCAGGGTGGAGATGCCCATCTTGGAGAGCACCTTGAGCAGCCCCTTGTCGATGGCCGCCATATAGCGGAGCTTGGCCGCAGAAGCATCGACGTCACCGAGCTGGCCCGCGTCGGCCAGGGCATCGATGGTGGCTAAGGCCAGCCAGGGAACGACGGCCCCGGCCCCGTAACCGAGCAGGCAGGCCATGTGGTGAATCTCGCGCGCCTCCCCGGTCTCCACGATCAGCCCGCAGAGTGCGCGCACCCCGGCCTGGATCAGGTGATGGTGGACGGCCGCGGTGGCCAGAAGGGCCGGAATGGGGGCCTGCCCATCGGGGATGTCCCGATCCGAGAGGATCAGCAGGCGGGCGCCCGACTCCACCTGACGCATGGCGAAGCGGCAAAGGCCGGACAGGGCCCGCTCCAGGCCGTCGCCGCCGTCGGCTAGAGGCCAGTAGATGGAGAGTTCGGCGGACTGAAGGTCTTCATGGTCTGCGGTGCGGATGGCGGCCAACTGAGCCGGGGTCAGCACCGGCCCGTCGAGGTAGAGCTGGCGGCAGTGAAAGGGGGTTTCGACGAACAAATTGTGTTCCCGCCCGAGGGGGGCCGAAAGGGCGGTGACCAGTTGTTCGCGGATGGCGTCCAGAGGCGGGTTGGTCACCTGGGCGAAGAGCTGGCGGAAGTAGTCGTAAAGCAGGCGCGGCCGCTTGGACAGGATGGCCAGGGGGATATCGTCGCCCATGGACCCGGTGGGTTCCTTGCCCTCTTCAGCCATGGGACCCAGCACCAGCTTCAGGTCTTCGGCCGAATAGCCGAAGCGCCGCTGGTCGGCCAGCAGCGCCGGACCGGTGGGCAGCGGCGGCGGTGTCGGGGCCGGCAGGTCCCCAAAGTGGAGCAGGTTTTCTTCCAGCCAGCGCCCGTAAGGCCGCCTGGCGGCCATGGTGGCCTTGATTTCGTCATCGTGGACGATGTGGTGGTGTTCCAGATCCACCAGGAACATACGGCCCGGCTCCAGGCGCCCCTTGTAGGCCACGTTTGCCGGATCCACCGACAGCACGCCGGTTTCCGACGCCATGATCACCCTGCCGTCGCGGGTTACCGTGTAGCGGCTGGGGCGCAGCCCGTTGCGGTCCAGAATCGCACCGACCTGAATGCCGTCGGTAAACGGGATCGCCGCCGGTCCGTCCCAGGGCTCCATGAAGCAACTGTGGTAGGCGTAAAAGTCCCTTTTGGCCCGGCTCATGGTCGCATGGTGCTGCCACGCCTCGGGCACCAGCATCATCATGCACTGGGCAAGGGGGCGGCCGGAATGGAGCAGCAGTTCCAGGGCGTTGTCCAGGGCGGCCGAGTCGCTGCCGCCGGGCGGGCAGACCGGACTGAGGTCGGGCATCGAGCGGCCGCTGGCGCCATCTCGCAAGAGCGGTTCACGCGCACGCATCCAGTTGATGTTGCCGCGCACCGTGTTGATTTCGCCGTTGTGGCACAGATAGCGGAATGGCTGGGCAAGGTCCCAGGAGGGGAAGGTGTTGGTACTGTAACGCTGATGCACCAGGGCCAGGGCGCTGGCCATGGACCCATCGCCTAGATCTGGATAAAAGGCGATCATCTGATCGGCCATCAGCATGCCCTTGTAGACCAGGGTGCGGGCGGAGAGGCTGGCAATGTGAAACAGACCTTCGTCCATCTCGCCCATGGCCCGGACCCGATTCTCGGCCGCTTTGCGGGCCAGAAAAAGCTGCCGTTCGAAGGCCGTGGCATCTCCTCCAACGCCGCCTTTACCCACGAAGGCCATGCGGATGGTCGGCATTACCCGTCGGGCCAGGTCGCCGGCAGAATAGGGATTGACCGGCACGTCGCGCCAACCCAGGAAAACCAGCCCGCGGCCGGTGACGGCGTCGACCAGGGCGGCTTTCGCTGCCCGACGGTGTTCTGGGTCGTTGGGCAAAAAAACGATCCCGGCAGCATAATCGCTCTCCTGGGGTAGGTGGACCAGGGCGGTGCGAGCCACCTTGTCCAGGAAGGCATGGGGTTTCTGAATGAGAATCCCGGCACCATCGCCGGTGGTCTCGTCGCAGCCGCAGGCGCCCCGGTGGGTCAGGTTGACCAGGATCGTCAGGGCGTCAGCGATCAGGCGGTGGCTCTTGCGGTTGTTGATGTCGCAGATCATGCCGACACCGCAGGCATCGTGCTCGAAGGTGGGATCATACAGGCCGCCGGCTGGCGGTCGCCGGCTGGCGCTGGATCGGGTCAGGTTCATGGCGGGCACCGGTCTTTCTATTTGCAAGGCCGCTGGTCATCGAATTGGGGGGGCGATCGCTATTATTGAAGGACTGCAAAGCATGTACCGTTTGTCGAATTTATGGTGTGAATGGGTGCCGGTTGCCCGGCAGTCATGCTACGAAGCGACGATCGCTTAGTAATCAAAAGGAAACGACAGAAATATTTTTACAAAAATGTATTAAATTTTCCCAGGAAAAGGCATTTTTGTCGTTGACCCCCTTTTTGCGGCGCTGTCATTGAGGCCTTGCTTCATCTTCTCCGGATTGGACCACGTTTCTGAGAAGCCTGAGCGCGGCGGCAGTTCCAACAAATTCTAAATGCGGGGTCTGTCCTGTGGCTTAGCTGTTCGTCGGCAGCCCCATGCAGAGCCAAGTGGCCTCGCTGCAAACCGGCAGGCCATGGTTCCGTTACGATCCGAACAGTCGATCACATCGGCCCAATAGATGCCAAATTGCAAATAGTGATGAACCGGTAAAAAGTCAAAATCCTTCAAATAGTGGGTTTTTTTATGCTCCATCCTGTCACAAGAGCTTGATCAAGTGGCAACGGGGCTAGGGTGAATTCGCCTCGGCCGCAGCAGAATCTGGGGTCACAGCCATGGCCGTCTGGTTAAGGGAGATCCGGTCGAAGACCGGGGCGGCGAGGCCGATAAAAAAATCACTAAAAGTGGTGATTTACAATATATAATTTTACGTTAAAATACGAACCTAAGGAGCATTCCGTTTAGATATTCTATTACCAATGATTTTTAGAACTGACACCAATTGTTTCAGTTTCAAAGGAGAAAAGGGAAACGATGGCCTGATCCAACAGAGGAAAGGGGGTACGCCATGGGGAAAAGGGTTTTGCCGCTAGTGTATTTGCTTTTTATTATATTTTTGACGCCTCCTTCCTTTGCGACAGTTTTCCAAACGGCCGATATGGCTGGAAATTGGTATATTTACAGCGTTGAGGTCGATATGGTAATTCCCGCGGTCTACTGGGTGAGGGGTAATTTTGATGTTGACGCCACGGGAAACATAACCGCCGGGAACTATTTCGCCCCGGACGGTTCGGCAGTGACTTTGAGCAGCGGTCAAATAGAACTTGACTCTCAGGGGGTCATCAGCGGAGGCTTTACAGCGGGAGGAAGCACAGGAAATATTGTACACGGTAAATTGGATCAGGGCAAGACAATGGGGACTGCGGTTCTCTTGGGCAGTGATCAGACCATGGATATTTTGACCTTCATCAAAGGAGGCGGTACGTTCGTGACCAGCGATCTTATGGGCACATGGTACAATTATTTAACCATTATTGATCCCTCGACGGGCGCCGTCTTCTGGCTTTACGGGACATACACAACCGATGCCTCGGGAAGAGTCATCGCCGGTTCCCAAACGGGACCGGATGGCACGACAGTCTCGATAGACAGCGGAACGCTATCCGTGAACAGTTTAGGGATTGTTACCGGAAATATAAACCTATCCAATGGTCAAAAATTTTCGATCTCGCATTCGAAAATGGATCAAGGCAAAACAAGAGCGGTTGGTGTGAGTATCGAGCCCAACGGCGGTATGGCGGTGGCATACATGGTTAAAGGCGGGGGTACATTTGAACCCGCAGATATTGGTAGCAGGTCTTACGCGTATGGTTTACTAATCGATCGGTCCATTCCGGCCGTGTATTGGGTCTATGGCAACATTAGAATATCTAAATCGGGTACCTATAAAGGTTCTTACAGGGCGCCAACCGGCGCTACCGGTACTGGAGCGGGAACGGTGACGATGGACACGCTCGGCGTCATCACAGGCACAGCCACTTTCGATACGGGCGATACCGGAATGGTTTATTTCAAGGAAGATCAGGGCAAGACATTCCGAGTAGGTGTATCAGTTACGACCAGCGGCATGATGGGTATTTGGCAATTTTATGAAGGCTCTTCCATTTCGCTGCCAGCCTTGCCGATGTTGCTCCTCAACGATTAATTGTGACCTGATTGGCATGAAAATATTTTTCATAGAGGTGGGGTAACTTTTGACCTGGTGAACGAAAGGGGGACAACCATGAAAAGAAAAAGCCTGATCATTGTATTGATTGTAACAGCCGTAATTTTCCTTGCCTTCGTTCCGGTAAA
>Ga0272444_10004488_pt1 | contig 12328 bp, 10 predicted proteins | sample SSMForm13_FD_201033 | JGI IMG/M metagenome (GOLD analysis project Ga0272444, IMG submission 201033) | Marine sediment archaeal communities from Little Sippewissett salt marsh, Falmouth, MA, United States - SSM-Form-13 | ecosystem: Environmental > Aquatic > Marine > Wetlands > Sediment ... | reverse complement strand
CCCGGGTGTAGCCGTCGCGGGCCTCCAGGGCGTTGGTCAGGCTGGTCATGGCGGCCATGAAGATGCGCTCCTTGCTTTCCAGCCGCCGCCGCTCGGACATGATCAGGCTGACCTGGTCCGATAGCAGACGCTCCAGGAGGATGGCCAGCTGTTCGCCCCGGAAGGGTTTGGTGATGTAGGACGCGGCCCCGGCGTGCATGGCCGGGAGCATGGCCGAGCGTTCGCCGTGGGTGCTCATGACCACTACCGGGATGTGCATGTACCGGGGTCTGGACGTGATTTCGCGGATCAACTCCAGCCCGTTCAGGCGGGGCATCTCCAGGTCGGTGACGATGATGTCCGGCATGAGGCCCTTGTCCAGGATGCGCAGGGCTTTTTCCCCGTCGGCCGCCTTCTGGACCTTGAACCCTTCCTTGCGCAGGTCGTCGGCAACCATGGTGCGGATGGCCTTGGAGTCGTCCACCACCAGCGCCAGGCGCTCCTTGAGGAATCCGTGCCTGTCCAGCAGGAGCCGGACCTGTTCGGACAGTTCCGCGACCTGGTTCTTGGGCACGTAGGCCGCCGCGCCCGCGCTGAATCCGGCCTCGATGTCCGCGTCGGAGTCGCGGGAGCTGAGGATGATCACCGGCAGGGCCTGGGTGGTTTCGTTGTGTTTAAGTGTTTCGCAGAGTTCCAGGCCGTCCATGACCGGCATGTTCACGTCCGTGACCACCAGGTCGAAGGCCTGGTTTTGGGCCAGGTCAAGGGCGGCCGTGCCGTCGTCGGCCTCGGTCACGTCCAGGCCCATCTCCTCGAGGATGGTGTGAACCATCTGCCGCGAGGCGGGGGAATCGTCGACGATGAGCACCCGGGGGATTTTGCGCTGTTTGGGCATGTGATTTTTGTGTGCTTGTCGTTTATGGCGGACGCGGCGCGGTCCGCATCGCGTTCGGATTGATGGCCAGCCGCTACTGAACGTATATTCAGAAATTCGCCGTTGTTCAAGTCAAATATGAACAAAATGCGAGGGGGAGAATCTTTTGTGGCGGGGTGTCGAGAGGTAATCGATCGTGCAGGACGGTGGCCTGGGCGGCAGCGGTCAGGCCCGCTCGTCCATGGCGTCCAGGATGATTCCCGCGGCCCGGTCAGGCGCGCCGGGCGGGCCGAGCAGATCGGGCAGCGCGGCCAGTTCCGCCTGTACCGCGGCCATGGCCGCCGGGTCCTGCAGCCAGGCCAGGGCCGCTTGGGCCACCTTGTCCCCTGTGGCGTCGTTCTGGAGCAGTTCCGGGAATACGGCCTTGTCCAGGATGATGTTCGGCAGGCTGACGTGGGAGACTTTCACGAAGCGCTTGGCCAGGGCGAAGGTCAGGCCCGAGAGCCTGTAGGCCACCACCGTGGGTACTCCCAGAAGCGCACTTTCCAGGGTCACGGTGCCCGAGGCGGCCAGCAGGACCGAGCAGGAGCGCATGGTCTCGTAGCGGCCCTCCGGTCCCTGGATGTCCAGGGTCACGCGGGGGGGCGAATTTGCCGTCCACAGGGACCGCAGGACGGCCTCGTCCACGCCCGGGGCGCGCAGGGCCACGAAGCGCAGGTCCGTGCGGGCCTGGTGCATGCGGTCCGCGGCCTGGGCGAAGACAGGCGTCAGGCTTTCGATCTCCCGCCGCCGGCTGCCGGGCAGGACGCCCACCAGGCACGGGTCGGGTTCGATGGAGCGCAGGTCCGGCGCGGTCAGTTCCTCCACCTGGGGATGCCCAACGTAGTCCGCCTCGACCCCGAACCGGGCGTAGAATTCCCGCTCAAAGGGGAAGATGCACAGCATGCGGTCCACGTTGTCGCGGATGAATGCGGCCCTGCCCTGCCGCCAGGCCCAGAGCTTGGGGCTGATGTAGTAGTAGACGGGGATGTCCAGCTTTCTGGCCGCGGTGATGACCTTGAAGTTGAAGGCCGGGGCGTCGATGCAGATCAAGGCATCGGGGCGTCGTCGGGCCAACTCTCGCTTGATTCGAGAAATCAGGGAAAGCACTGTGCCGAGCTTGGCCACCACCTCGGTGAAGCCCATGACCGAGAGGTCCTCGGTGCGGGCCACGGGTTCCACGCCGGCCTGGCGCATGGCCGGTCCGGCCATGCCGACCAGGCGCAGTCCCGGCGCCCGGGCGGTCAGGGCGCGGGCCAGGGCCGCGCCGTGCAGGTCGCCCGAGGTTTCGCCTGCGTTGATCCAGATGAGCGGGGTGTCGGGCATGATGGACAGGGGGGTGAAGGTTTGGAGGTGGGCCGCGCCTTGCCACGGTTGGGTTTGTGTCTTACCCTCTCGCGTTCGGGCTGGCAAACCAAATCCCCGCCGGCACCGGCTTCAAAAGGATATTCATGGCCGCAGACCAGCAATCCCGTTTCTCCATGGCCCATGCCCTGTGGCTGGGATACGTGGCCGTGGTCTGCGCCCTGAGCCTGTGGCCCATGCCGCCGGGACCGAGCACCGGGCATTGGGACAAGGTCGTGCACCTGGTCCTGTACCTGATCATGGGCCTGTCCGTGCCCTGGCCCGTCCGCGACCGGGCCTGGCGGTCCCTGGCCGCTCTGACCGCCCTGGGCGTGGGGCTGGAGATCCTCCAGGAAACCATGGGCCTGGGGCGCAACGGCGACGTCCTGGACGCCCTGTCCAACGGCGTGGGCGCGGCCCTGGGGTTGGCCCTGCGGCTACGGCGGGTAGGCCGCCCGGCGTTCCGGTCGGCACGGGAGGACGGCTGAACCGTGGATTGGGCGTCGCTGTGGCACGGCCTGGGCTGGCCCCTGGCCCGGCTGATCTTTTTCATTTCCGTGGGGCTCATGGTGGGCAACCTCATCGAGGCCCTGAACTGGACCCACGCCGTGGGCCGCCTGGCCGCGCCCCTGGTGCGCCTGGGCCGGCTGCGCGACATTTCCGGGGCGTCGTTTTCCATGGCCTTCTTTTCGGGCGTGGCCGCCAACACCATGCTTGCAGAGGCCCACGACAAGGGCGAGTTGTCCAGGCGGGAACTGGTCTTCTCCAACCTGTTCAACTCCCTGCCCACGTATTTCCTGCACCTGCCGACCATGTTCTTCATCACCGTGCCCTTTCTGGGACCGGCGGCCGTGGTCTACGTTGGCCTGACCTTCGGATCGGCCATCCTGCGCACGGCGCTCATCGTCCTGGCCGGGCGGCTGCTGTTGCCGCCGCTGCCCGAGGGCTGCATCCCCTGCCGCCTGGACGAACACGCCTCGCGGGGCTGGCGCGATGCCCTGGCCCGGTCCTGGGGGCGGTTCAAGAAGCGCATCCGCAAGATTCTGCGCATCACCATCCCCATCTACGTGGCCATCTACTTCCTGAACCAGTACGGGTTCTTCGGCTATCTCGAACAGTTCCTGGCCGATCACGTGAGCGTCTTTTCCTGGCTGCCGCCCAAGGCCATGTCCATCGTGGTCTTTCACGTGGCCGCCGAGTTCACGGCCGGGCTGGCCACGGCCGGGGCCCTGCTGGAGGCGGGCAGCCTGGCTGCGCGGGACGTGGTCCTGGCTCTGCTGCTGGGTAACGTGCTGTCCACGCCCATGCGCGCCTTCCGCCACCAGTTCCCCTACTACGCGGGCATCTTCAATCCGCGCACGGCCGTGGTGCTCATGGTCCACAATCAGACCCTTCGGGTGGGGAGCATCATCCTGGTCGGGCTGGCCTACTATTTCCTCACCTGAGGCACGGGAGGGGTCAATGCGCCGTATCGCCTTCATCGCCGCCATTCTGCCGCTTCTGGTCCTGACGGCCCTGGCCGGCTGCTCGGGCGTGCCCGCGACCCTGGCCCCGGTGCCCGAGGGCGGGCTGGTCGCCGAGACTCCTGCCGACGCTGAACTTGCCGCAAAGGCCATGCTGGCCCGCATCCGGGGCAAAGCCGTCCAGGGTGCGACCATTGCCCCTGAGGCGGCAGTCTCGCCCGACGGCCATGGGTTCGCCTATGACGGGTTCGAGGTGTCGGGGCTGCGTCTGCACAGGTACATGGCATGGGATTCCGGAACGGGCGGTACGCCTGGCCGGGACGTCAACGGAGTGCTGGCCCTGGAGGACGCCCATGGCCGCCGGGCCGAACTGCTGTTCCGCCTGGCCTACACCCTGGACAACGCCACGCTCACGGTGCGCCGGTGCACGGTGGGGCCGTTGTATGCCGCGAATCCGCGCATCGAGGTCTTTGCCGTGCCCAAGGGCGCATTGCCCGGCCCGGCCCCGGATTGGGCAGCCACCTTCGAGGCCGTGCGTGCCGTGGACGCCACGCCCGAGGGGGGCTTGAGCGACGCGGCCCTGCTGGACACGCACGACCTGGTGCTGTTCGTCATGGACCGCACGAGTCCGGACGGCGACGTGGCCCTGCGGCTGGACCTGGAGGGCATGGAGGGAAGTGAGGGTCTGGAGCCCACCATGCGCCTGTCGGCCACGGAATGGGTGGATTACGACGGTTGGCGCGTGGCCGTGGTCAGCGTCGTGCGCGGAAAAAAGACCTAACGCTCGTAGGTGCCCATGAACCGCGCCTCGGCCAGCACGTGCCCGGCCATGGCGGCCTCCACGTCGGCCAGTTGCGCGCCCGCGGGCAGGCCCAGGCTTTCCACGTCCATGGCGTGGATGGCGAAGAAGTAGCGGTGCCGCCCGGACGGCGGGCACGGCCCGCCCCACCCGATGCGGCCCCAGGAATTGAGGCCCTGCTTCATGTCCCCGGGCAGTTCGGCAGTGGGCGACAGTTTCTCCACCAGCCGGAAGGCCGGGCCCGGGATGTCGTAGACCAGCCAGTGCAGCCAGGTCCCGGCCGGGGCGTCGGGGTCGTCGCAGATGATGACGAAGCTCTTGGCGCCCTCGGGCGCGCCCTCCCATTCCACGGCCGGCGACACGTCGGCCCCGTCGCAGGTGAACTTGACCGGTATCTCCTCGCCTTCGGCGAATGCGGGACTGGTGAACAGCATATTCGTTCTCCTGGGATCAGCTTTCTTCCGGTTTTTCTTCCACGGTAAAGCGCCAGCGGCAATAGCAGTCGTCCGGGTGCGGGTCCGGGGGCGCGAAGTCGCAGTGCACGCGGATGTTCGGGTCGATCTCCCGGGCGAATGCCTCGAACTCGGCCCGGTGCATCTCCTTGCAGGCGTATTCGCCCTTGCCGTGTTTTTTGCGCCCCTCCTGGGGCGGGCAGTTGCCGACCTCGATGACCAGGTGGTCGCCGTGGTCCTGCACGTCGTAGCCCGCCAGCACGGCCCAGGGATACAGGGCCGTGACCTTGCGGAACCCCTCCAGGCCCCGCTCCGTGATGCCGAAGCGCTTGACGATGGCCCGCGCCCCGAGCTTGCCCGCGTTGTCCCACACGAATTCGTTCCACGCGTCCGCGGTCTCTGACCCCATCTCGTTCTCGGCCTTGATGTACCAAAAGGCGTCGATGACCTTGTAGTGGTAGAGCAGGAAATCGATGTAGCGTTCCTTGGCCTCGGGCCCGAACTCGTCCAGGAAGGAAAGGTCCATGCCTATCCCCCGTGTCCGGTCCGCGCCTTGAACGCGGTCATGGTGTTGGAGAGCAGGGTGGCGATGGTCATGGGGCCCACGCCGCCGGGCACCGGAGTGATGGCGCTGACCTTGTCTTTCATGGCCTCGAAGTCGCAGTCGCCCACCAGGCCGTCGTCGGTGCGGTTGATGCCCACGTCGATGACCACGGCCCCGTCCTTGACCCAGTGGCCGGGCACGTATTTGGGCCTGCCGATGGCGGCCACGATGATGTCCGCCTGTCTGCAGGCCGCCTCCTGGTCCTCCCTGGGCGTGCGCGAGTGGACCACGGTCACGGTGGCGTTGGCGAAGTCCCCGTAGTCCATGAGCATGAGCGCCATTGGCTTGCCCACGATATTGGACCGGCCCAGGATCACGGCCTTTTTGCCGCTGGTCTTGATGCCGTGGCGCTTGAGCAGTTCGATGACGCCCCAGGGCGTGCAGGACCGGAAGCCGGGCAGGCCCAGGGCCAGGCGCCCCATATTCACGGGATGGAACCCGTCCACGTCCTTGTCCGGGTCGATGCGGTCCAGGCAGGCCTGCTCGTCAAGATGCCCGGGTAGGGGCAGCTGGAGCAGGATGCCGTCCACGGCGTCGTCGGCGTTGAGCGCGTCGATGAGGCCGAGCAGGTCGTCCTGGGCGATGTCCGCGGGCGGACGGTGGGGAAAGGAGGCGATGCCGGTCTCGGCGCAGGCTTTTTCCTTCATGCGCACGTAGACCTGGGAGGCCGGGTCCTCGCCCACCAGGATCACGGCCAGGCCCGGGGGGCGCTCGAAGCGCTTGGCCAGTTCAGGGACTTCTGCGGCGATTTCGGCGCGGATGGCGGCGGCGGTGGCCTTTCCGTCGAGCAGGATCATTTGTCGGTTCTCCCTGGGTTGCAATAGCGGGCCGCCCGGCGCGCACGCGGGGCGGCCCGTTGGGATCGTCGTCGGCTAGTCCTCGGGATACCACTGCTCGGCCATGATGGGGCCGAAGTAGATGCCCTCGTCCTCCAGGTCCTCCTCGATGCGCAAGAGCTGGTTGTACTTGGCCAGCCGGTCCGAGCGGCACAGCGACCCGGTCTTGATCTGTCCGGCGTTGAGGCCCACTGCCAGGTCGGCGATGAAGTGGTCTTCCGTTTCACCTGATCTGTGGGAGATGACCGTGGTGAAGGCGGCCTGCTTGGCCATCTCGATGGTGTCCAGGGTCTCGGTCAGGGTGCCGATCTGGTTGAGCTTGATGAGGATGGAGTTGGCCGCGCCCTCCTCGATGCCCCGGGCCAGGATCTCGGGGTTGGTGACGAAGATGTCGTCGCCCACCAGCTGGGTGGTCTCGCCCAGGACGTCGGTCAGGGCCTGCCAGCCCTTCCAGTCGCCCTCGGCCAGGCCGTCCTCGATGGAGATGAGCGGGTATTTCTCGGTCAGTTCCTTGTAGTAGGCGATGAGTTGCTTGGCGGTCATGGAGCGTTTTTCGCCGGCAAAGACGTATTTCTTGCTTTTGTAGAACTCGCTGGCCGCGGCGTCGATGCCCAGCGAGATGTCCGGGCCGGGCCGGTAGCCGGCGGCCTTGATGGCCTTGACGATGTAGTCGAAGGCCTCCTCGTGGGACTTGAGGTTGGGTGCGAAGCCGCCCTCGTCGCCCACGGAGGTCACGTGGCCGTCCTTGGCCAGGATCTTTTTCAGGTGGTGGAAGGTCTCGGCGCCCATGCGCAGGGCCTCGGCAAAGGTGTCCGCGCCCAGGGGCAGGATCATGAACTCCTGGATGTCCAGGTTGTTGGGTGCGTGGGCTCCGCCGTTGATGATGTTCATCATGGGCACGGGCAGCAGCTTGGCGTTCACGCCGCCCAGGTACTGGTAGAGCGGGATGCCCAGGAATTGGGCCGCGGCGCGGGCGTTGGCCATGGACACGCCGAGCATGGCGTTGGCTCCCAGGCGCGATTTGTTTTCGGTGCCGTCGAGGTCGAGCAGGGTGTTGTCCAGGGCCACCTGGCGGGTGGAATCCATGCCCACCACGGCCTCGGCGATCTCGTCCTGGACGTGCTCCACGGCCTTGGTCACGCCCTTGCCCATGTAGCGGCCCTTGTCGCCGTCGCGCAGTTCCAGGGCCTCGCGGGACCCTGTGGACGCGCCCGAGGGCACGGCGGCCGTGCCGGTGATGCCGTTGTCAAGGGTGACTTCCACCTCCACGGTGGGGTTGCCCCGTGAATCCAGAATTTCCCTGGCCCAGACGGAAACGATGGTGCTCATGTCGGCGCTCCTTGCTCTCTTTGGTGTCCTCGAAGGTCGCTGTGACCTCGCGATGTGAATATCAGAAACGGCCCCCGGCCTCCAGCCAGGCCAGGCGCAGTCCTTTCAGCAACAGGTCGGGGCGGATTTCCTCCAGGCACGGGCACACGGCGGCCATGCCCTGGGCGAAGCCGCCCGTGGCCACCACCAGGGCGTCGCCACCCAGGCGCTCCCGCAGCCGTTTGCACAGGCCCTCGGCCATGGCCGCGAAACCGAAAACGAAGCCGTGGTTCAGGCTCTGCGAGGTGCTGCGTCCGATGGCCAGGGGTGAGTGGGCGGTCTCGTCCAGCACCTCGGGCGTGATGCGCGGCAGCTTGGCCGTGCCCGAGGCCAGGGCCCGGGCCGAAGAGTGTACGCCCGGGCAGATGAGCCCGCCGAGATACGCGTCGCCCTCCACGCAGTCGAAGGTGGTGGCCGTGCCGAAGTCGATGACGATGATGCGCTCGGCGTCGGGGAACAGGCGGCGGGCCGCGAAGGCCGTCACCAGCCGGTCCGCGCCCACCTCCTGGGGCCGGGCGTAGCGGTTTTCGATGGCCAGGGGCAGGTCCTTGGGCACGAAGGCCGCCCGGACATTGAAATATTTTTCCGCGGCCGCGCGCAGGCAACTGTCCACGGGCGGCACCACCGAGGAGACGGCCATGCCGCCGACGGCGGCCCCTGCTGACTCGGGCGCGGCGCGCAGGGCGTGGGCCACGGCGGCTTCCAGGCGCAGGCCCCAGGAATCGGCCGTGCCCGGCTGCTCGGTGGGCAGGACGAATGACGCAATCAGGTCATCGGCGTCGGCCAGGCCGACCTTGGTGCTCGTGTTTCCCACGTCAAGCAGAAGAATTTGTCGGGCCATGCTCGGTTTCCGCCTTCGGGGCTCGGAACGGTGGATACAGGGGCGCGGGTTGTCCGCCGCCGGACGATGGTAGCGCTTTGGGGTCAAAAGGCAAGCATGTCTATAAAACTTGCCGTCGGCCTTGTAAATTCCATTCAAAGCCGCTAGATGAATAAGATCAATAAATTGACCGCTTGGTTGGCTCGGCCAAAACCTTGAAAGGGGAGCGAGACATGGATCCCGCGGCGCTTGTTCCACAGTCGTATCCCATCACCTTGCCATGGGGATGGTTCGAGGTGCTCATGGTGGCCACTTTCGTGGTCCATCTGCTGTTCATGAACACCGCGTTGGGCGCGGCCGTCATCGCCCTGGTCCATTCCGTGACCGGGGCGGACCGGCTGACGCCCACGGCCAAGGACATTTCCAAGAAACTGCCCACCACCCTGGCCCTGACGGTCAACTTCGGGGTGGCGCCCCTGCTGTTCATGCAGGTCCTGTACGGGCATATCTTCTATGTCTCCACCATGCTCATGGCCGCGTACTGGATGGCGGTCATCGTGCTGGTGATCCTGGCCTATTACGCGTCCTATCTGTACGACTTCCGCTACGACCGCCTGGGCAACTGGCGGACCCTGGCCATCGCGGTGGCCGTGTTCATGCTTCTGGCCACGTCGTTCATGTTCTCCACCAGCACCACCATGATGCTGTCCCCGGAGACGTGGACGCGCTGGTTCGACAACCCCACGGGCACGTTGCTGAACACCGCCGACCCCATTTTCTTCCCCCGCTGGCTGCATTTCCTGACCGCGTCGCTGGCCGTGGGCGGGCTGGCCCTGGCCATTCTCAACGAGCGCCGCGCCCGCAGGCAAGAACTCGGATCGGCCGGGCACGCCGGGGCCAGGGCCCGTGTGCGCGAGGGCATGCGCTGGTTCTCCTGGGCCAGCGTGGCGCAGCTCTTTTTCGGAATCTGGTTCCTGCTGTCCCTCAAGACCGAGGTCATGGCCCTGTTCATGGGCGGCTCCATCGGGCATACCGTGTTGCTGCTGGTGGCCCTGGCCGGTGTGGCGACCATCCTGATCCTGGGCTTCAGGGGCGCGCCGTATCCCGCGGCCGCGGCCCTGGTGGCGACAATCTGCGTCATGGCCACCATGCGCGAACTGGTGCGCATGGCCTACCTGGCCCCGTACTTCAAGCCCGGGGATATGCAGGTCGTGTCCCAGTACAGCCCGTTGGTTCTGTTTCTGGCCACCTTGGCCGTTGGACTGGTGGCGGTGGTCTGGGTGCTTCGTCAAGCGGCCCTGGCGGGCAGGGAGGGATAGGTCATGGAATTCCCCATCTGGTACATCCCCGAGCTGGGCGGTGGTTTCTGGATCGCCCTGGTGGCCGTGGTTCACGTGTACGTGGCCCATTTCGCCGTGGGCGGCGGCATGTTCCTGGCCCTCACCGAGTGGCTGGGCATCAAGGAGAACGACCAGGGCATCCTGGACTACGTGCGCGGGCACACCCTGTTCTTCCTGCTGCTGACCATGGTCTTCGGTTCGCTCACGGGCGTGGGCATCTGGTTCACCATCTCCGTGACCAGTCCCCAGGCCACCCAGGTGCTCATCCATTCCTTCGCCTTTGGCTGGGCCACGGAATGGGTCTTCTTCCTGGGCGAGATCGTGTCCCTGCTGGTGTATTACTATACCTTCAAGAGCATGAATCCGCGCACCCACAACCAGATCGGCTGGCTGTATTTCATCTTTGCCTGGCTGTCGCTGTTCATCATCAACGGCATCATCTGCTTCATGCTCACCCCGGGCGGCTGGCTGGCCACCAAGGGCTTCTGGAGCGGGTTCTTCAACCCGTCCTTCTGGCCGTCCCTGGTGTTCCGCACGGCCATGGCCCTGTCCATCGCGGGCATCTTCGGTTTCCTCACGGCCACGCGGATCGACGACGAGCGCCTGCGACGCCGCCTGTGCCGCTTTTCGGCCACATGGCTCGGCGCGCCGTTCGTGATCATGGTCCCGGCTGCCTGGTGGTATTTTCAGGCCGTGCCGGAGCCCGTGCAGGGCCTGGTGGCGGGCGGCAACACCGAGATTGCCCCCTATGTGCAGGTCCTGTTCACCGTGGGCCCGCTTTTGCTGCTGGGCGCCATCGTGGCCGCCCTGCGCATGCCGCGCCCCTTCAAGACCGGGGTGGCCGTGATCGTGCTGATCATGGGCCTGCTGTACATCGGCGCCTTCGAGTTCATCCGCGAGTCGGGCCGCCGGCCCTTTGTCATCGTGGACTACATGTGGTCCACGGGCGTGGCCGTGGCCGACGCCTCGGACATCAACAAAAAGGGCTATCTGGAGTCCTCCAGATGGGCCGCGAACAAGGACGTGACCCCGGAGAACAGCCTCGATGCCGGGCGCGAGATATTCATGGGCCAGTGCCTGGCCTGCCACAGCGTGGGCGGCCCCATGCACGACATCCTGCCCTTGACGGCCAAGTTTTCCGTCATCGGCATGGAATCCCAACTCACGGGGCAGGGCAGGCTGCGCAAGCAGATGCCGCCGTTTTTGGGCACGCCCGACGAGCGCCTGGCCCTGGCCGAGTACATCGTGGCCGGTCTGCACGGCAGGCAGCCCGACGCCCCGGCCGCGCGGCCCGGCCTGGCCACGCCGGAGATTCCGTCCCATGACCCGGACGCCGACGAGTACGTGCTCCTGGCCTGGAACAACCTGGGCATGCACTGCATCTCGGATTCCGACCCGTACTGGGTGCTGCTGCCTCCGGCCAACGACATCTTCGCCCAGCTCATCAGGCGGGGCGAGTCGCCCGAGGTGATCACCGAGGGCGTGACCCTGACATACAAGGTCGAGGAAGGTTTCGAGAATCCCGCCGGCCACGTGAGGTTCTGGGAGCACGTGCAGTCCATCTTCGGGGCCCAGCCGCCCGAGAATATCGGCCTCGCCGGCAAGGGCGTGACCGGCGAGATGGACCTGGACGAGCACCTGGGCGCATTCGACGCCAAGCTTATCCCGGTCGTGCCCTATCCCGATGGGGGCGGGTACAACCCCTATCCGGTCTTCACCATCGAGGCCCGCGACAAGGTCACGGGCGAACTGCTGGCCGTGACCAAGACCGTGGCCCCCACGTCCACGGAGATGGGCTGCAAGAACTGCCACGGCGGGCCATGGAAGGTGGACGGCGTGGCCGGCATCTCCGACGCGGCTGCCGAGGACGTGCTCGCCGTGCACGACCGCATCAGCGGCACGGACCTGGTGGCCAGGGCCAGGGCGGGCAAGCCCATGCTCTGCCAGTCCTGCCATCCCGACCCGGTGCTGGGCGCCAAGGGCAAGGAGGGCCTGCTCAACCTGCCCGCGGCCATACACGGCTGGCATGCCAACTACCTGACCGGCAAGGGCACCGAGGTCTGCTTCAGGTGCCATCCGGCGGCGGCCACGGGCCCCACGGGCTGCCTGCGCAGCGTGCACCAGGACCGCGGCCTGGACTGCACGTCCTGCCACGGCTTCATCGAGGATCACGCCCTGGGCCTGCTCACTGCCGAGCTCAAGGCGGGCAAGCCCGGCGCGGCCCGGCTCATGGAGCACCTGGAGGCCCGCGCGGCCGGGTCCAAGGACGCCGTGCCCCCGCGTACGCCCTGGCTCAACGAGCCCGACTGCCTGAACTGCCACAGGGACTTCGCGCCGCCCGAGACCATGACCACCTTCGGCGAATGGACCGGCGGCCCCGGGGAGCTGTACCGCCTGCGGCACGACCAGA
>Ga0272444_10004487_pt1 | contig 12329 bp, 4 predicted proteins | sample SSMForm13_FD_201033 | JGI IMG/M metagenome (GOLD analysis project Ga0272444, IMG submission 201033) | Marine sediment archaeal communities from Little Sippewissett salt marsh, Falmouth, MA, United States - SSM-Form-13 | ecosystem: Environmental > Aquatic > Marine > Wetlands > Sediment ... | reverse complement strand
GTAAGTGACTGAATTACTGCCACTTAGGGTGAAGCCTCAAGTGGCGATTTTTTTGCAAAAACACTCAAAATCTTAAAACTGTGCCAAAACTGTGCCAGTTGGACGGTTTAACACGCTCGATTTTAGCCTTGTAAGGCGTTTTGCATAAAGCGTTGGAATAGCCGCTATAATCATGCGTAACCAATGAGTACCGTTTGTGCCGGGCGCCAACACTGCCCAAAAGGTAAGTTATAGAGTGGATGGTGATCCGCTTGTGATTTTTTCAGAAATCTAAGACACAGCATCCGGCGGCCGAATGATCAAGCCACCGGGGCTCTTCTCGCGAGCGGATCGAGTTCGGCCACCAGGACACCGCCCAAGACAACCGCCGCGCCGATCATTTGAGGGGGCGTCAGGCGATCTCCCAACCAGAAAAACGCGAGGCTCGAGGCCGCCACAGGCTCGAGTGCATAAATCAAGGCCGCGCGCGTCGAGGTCGTTCCCCGTTGATAGAAGGTTTGCAGGCCCGTCGTCAGGAGCGTGCAGCCCAGCGCCAGGTAGACAATCCAGCCGATTGCCGTGGCGCTTGGCAGCCAGTGCATCGGCTCGCTCTGCAGAAAGACTCCCTCGACGATCACGGTGCCCAAACAACCCAGCGTCATCCCCGCCATTTGAACGAACAGGAGCGAAAGTCGACTGAAGCGCCGCGCCATGATCGGCAGCTGCACAATATAGATGGACCACAACACCGCACAAGCCAGTGTCAACAAATCCCCCGGATTGACGCCCTGCCCCTGAGGGCGAACCAGCAACAGCATTCCGAGAATGGAGAGCATGACGCCAATGATTGAGCTGCGGTGGGGATGCGCCTTCTCAATGAAAATCGAGATCACCGGGACAAAGGCCACCGTCATCGCGGTGATGAACGCCGATTTCGAAGGCGTGGTCCACTGGAGCCCGAGCGTTTGCGTGAGATATCCGCCGAAGAGGAAAACCGCAAGAGCCCCGCCCGCGCGCCATTCCTCCTTATTCAGCCGAACGCCGCGCGCCCGGCAGATCACCCAGAGCACCGCGGTCCCCAAGCCAAAGCGATAAAGCAACAGAAAGGAATAATCGATCTCCCCCAGCAGCACCTTGATGACCGAAAAAGTGCTGCCCCACAACATCGTGATCCCGAACAAAATCCACGCCGCCCGGCGATGTCCCGCGCGAGAGTGGTTTTCTTCCAAGGAAGGACTGCTTTCAGAATTCATCGAGACTCTCTTTTGTCGGTTGAGGGCCAAAGACCGGATTCATTTCTTTGCGACCCCAACATCATAACATAATCGATCGGGCCTTTGGATCCTCTCCCTTTGAGGGGAGAGGCGGACCCCAAAGGCCCGCATGGTGAGGGTGATTGTTTTGATCGTTGAGGGCTGCCATGCACGACTAGCCTGGAGTAGAGACTTGAGTCTCGTGAAGAAGAACAGAAGGTAGGGCAATTCACGAATTGCCCCCTTCCGATTGATGCAGGCGAGGATGCCTGCGCTCTATCGGGTGCCCTGGACGCTCTCGGCCATGCTCGCCGGTCTTGTGTGGGACCGACGTCCTCGCCGGTCAGCTGCTTCCTATGCCCCCAGCGTTCCGCGGATCGTCTCCACCCAATGGAGCGCCTTCACTCCCGTGCCGTCGGCGATCTGGTGCCGGCAGCTAAAACCGCAGGCAATCAAAGCGGCTCCTGGAGGCAGCCCCCGAATCTGGTTGAAAAGCCGATTTTCTCCGATTTTCATCGAGAGATCGTAGTGTTCCTTTTCATGGCCGAACGAACCGGCCATCCCACAGCAGCCCGAGTCGATTTCCGTCACCGAGATTCCGGGAACCTGGGACAGGAGCGTCTTCATGGCTTTGCTCCCATAGAGCGACTCCTGATGGCAATGCGCGTGGATCGCGATCGCCTTGTAGGGGGAGGTGAAATCGCACTTCAGGTTTCCCGCGCGAAATTCCCGCTCGAGAAAAACATCGATCATCATAACGTTTTCCGAGATCCGCCGGGCGAGCGACTCGTCATCGATCAGGTCGGGCAAGTCGTCGTTCAAGGCCGAGGCGCAGCTCGGTTCGCAAATCACGACTTTGAGTCCCTGCTCGATGAAGCGATCGAGCGCTCGAAGCGTTTTCTCTCCCCGCCGCTTGGCCTCGCGCAGAAATCCATGAGAAATTCGGGGGCGCTGGCAACAGCCCGCCCGCGCCAACAGCACTTCGTACCCACAGGACTCCAGCAGTTCCACCGTCGCTTGGCCGATCCGGGGAACATAGTGGTTGATGTAGGTGTCATCAAACAGAACCACTCGCTTTTCCGGGTTGACAAGCCGGTTGGAGCGCCCGGCAAACCATTTGGCGAACGGCTCGCGGGTGTACTCGGGCAACCGCCGCCGGCTGTCAAAGCCGGCGATCCATTCCAGTGATTTTCGAAACAACCGCGTGTTTTGAATCGCGTTAACCCACGGCGCCGGCCATCCCGAAAAGACAGCGGCCATGTCCGAAGAAAGGGCGACGAGCCGATCGCGCAGGGGGACGCCGCGGCGGTCGTGATAGCGCTGGAGGAACTCGCTCTTCAGCTTCGCCATGTCAACGTTGCTGGGGCATTCCGATTTGCAGGCTTTGCACGAGAGGCAAAGCTCCATCGCCTTGAACAAGCGCTCGCTCGTCATGCCATCCTCGCCGAGCTGCCCGGTCATCGCCAGGCGAAGCGCGTTGGCCCGGCCTCGCGTCGAGTGCTCCTCGTCCCGCGTGGCAATGTAACTGGGGCACATCGTCCCTTGAAGCGTCTTGTGGCAGGTGCCGATGCCGGTACACAGCTCCACCTCCGCCGCGAACCCGTTGTTGCCCCGATAATGATAAACGGTCTTCCACTCCTGCGGCCGGTAACGCGGTCCATAGCGCAGGTTCTGATCCATCGGCGGGGCGTCAACAATCTTCCCCGGATTCATCAGACCATGGGGATCGAACAGCGCCTTGATTTCCTTGAACGCTTGATAAAGCTGCGGACCGAAAAAGCGCTCCATGAATGGGCTGCGGACCAGGCCGTCGCCGTGTTCGCCGCTCCAGGCGCCCTCGTATTTTTGGACCAGCGCAAAGGTCTCCTCCGCAATCGCCTTCATGCGGTCGATGTCGATCTGCTGCCGAAGGTCCAGAAACGGGCGAACGTGGATTACGCCAACACTGGCATGAGCGTAAAGAGAGCCTTGAACCTGATGGCGTGCGCAGACATTTTGAACTTCAGTAATGTATTCCGCCAGCGCCTCCAGTGGAACACAAGCGTCTTCAATAAACGCCACGGGCTTGCGGCTGCCCGGCACATTGAGCATGATGCCCAGACCGTCCTTGCGAACCTGCCAGACCCGGGCTTGTGCGGCGGGATCGTATCGCTCGGGGAAGGCGTAGCCCATCCCGCGGCTCTTGAGGGCAGCCACCAGTTGGGCGATTTTTCCCTTCAGCGCTTCGGTCGAGTCGGCGGTGAACTCGACAATCAGAATCGCCGCCGGTTCTCCTTCGATGAAATCCGCCATTCGGGCCAGACCGACGGTTTGGCGCACTAGCGACGTCACCGTTTGGTCGAGAATTTCCACCGCCGAGGGGTTGTGATTCAGGATGACCGGAACGGCGTGAATGGCCTCGAGCAGTTCGTGGAAATGCGCGATACAAAGCGCGGTGTGCCGAGGCAGGGATTCGAGATGGAGCTTGGCTTCCAACAGGGTGGCCAGCGTGCCCTCGCTGCCGGTGACCAGCTTGGACAGATTCCAGTCGCCGGTATGAATGAATTCATCGAGATTGTACCCGCCGACGTGGCGGGCTGTTCGCGGATACCGGCGCTCGATCTCCATGCGATGGGTCTCGATGATTTCCTTGAATCGACGGAGGATCGCTCCTTCGCGGTTGTCTTGCCGAGCCTTCTGATCGAACTGCGCCGGGGACAGGGTTTGGAATTCGAAAGTCTCTCCACTCGAGAGAAGGTTTTTCGTTTCGAGCACGTGGTCGATGGTTTTGCCGTACAAGATACTTCGAGTGCCGGAGGCGTTGGTGCCGATCATTCCGCCGATATTGGCTCGATTCCCGGTCGATAAATCGATGGGGAAGTACAATCCATGCTCGGCGAGAGATGCATTGAGCTCATCGCGGACGATCCCCGGCTGAACGCGCACCCAGCGCTCCTCGATGTTCAGATCGAGAATGCGGTTCAGATGCTTGGAGAAGTCGATGACCATCGAGGCGCCGACCGTTTGCCCGGCCAGGCTCGTGCCGCCGCCTCGGGGAAGAATGCTGATGCCATGTTCGGCCGCCGAGGCGACCGCGCTGCGAACGTCCGCCTCGTCCAGCGGCACGACTACCGCGATGGGTTCAATCTGGTAAATGCTGGCATCGGTCGAATAGAGACCGCGGGTCAGCCGGTCAAAATAGACCTCCCCCCGAATGCGCTTTCTCAGGTCGTGCTCGAACGCGTCGATTGACTCCTGAGACAACTTCTGATTATTCAATCTCTAAAACCTCAAACCAGTATTTCTCAATAGGTCTGTCTTCACCTTTCCTCCCCTATCCAAGGAAGGCAGATTTTCTCAAGCGGCGCTGCTTGCGTGATCAAAAACAATCCCTCATTTTCCCTGAAAGCCAAATTCCTTTACGTGTCGATCCCATTTCATTCGTCGTGAAATATAATATTTTAGACTGTATTTTGTCAAGTTTTATTTCGGCGATCTTCGCGTGTTAATGCGGTTTTGAGGATCAGGTTTGAATCCATGATGGATCCTCGCTTTGCCGATTATCTCCAGGATCGAGGAAAGGCTTTCTTCCGTTGCCTGGAACTTAAAAGTCTCGCTCGCCATCAACGGGCGGAATGACAGGAGAATGGCGATGAGGAATTTTCTGATCGGGTGGCGGGCTATCACGACGGCGTGATCAAGGCCATGATTCACGTCAGCGGTTGAGCCGCTCCGCTGCACTAGGGCAGGGAAGTAGGGGCGGATGAATCGACCCGTCGCTGAGGCGAGTAGAAAAAGGTCGTCGATCAATGCCGAGCGGCTTCCCCCATCCTATCGATACTGCTCCCAGTTCCGAGTGCCCGTCATATCGCAAGGATGGGAAAGTGCCTCTTCTCCATTAAAGACCCGGACGTAACCGTCCGCGGTGCAAACGACGATCTCCAGATAACAGTCATAATTCACATCCGCGAGGGCCAAGTCGCTGCAAGAACTTCCAATGGACTTCGTCCAGGCGGTTTGCAGTGTGCTGCCTTCCTGCTCGATACAGACAATGCTGTTCGATGTGCCCCAGAGGAATTCATCGCGTCCGTCGTCATCAATGTCGGCGCTGACCAAGGCCACGGCAATGGGGTAGACTACGTGCACCGGAGCGGGGACTCCCGAAAGAGAATCCACAACAGTCCCCGTGCTCGGATCGTAGACGCGAAACGTTGTCCCATAGACACCGCACATTTCCAAGTCACCGTCTCCGTCAATGTCCCCCACGGCCTGGAGTGAGTAGGTCCCATCGCCATAAGTCCCCTGCCAGACGACCGTGCCGTCGGGGGTGAACATGGCGGTTCCATACTGGCAAGCTCCCCAAATGATCTCCGGATCAGAATCGCCAAACAGCTCGATGACAGCGGGATGAGCGTAGGCCCAGAAATTGAAACCCAAGACTCCGCTCTGAGTGTTTTTGACGACGTCCGGATCGCCTGAGGGACCATCGATGACATAGAATCTGTCGGGGTACTCACCGATTAGCTCGTCGAGATAGTCCTCATCCACGTCGGCGGCCGCTGATGGGTATCCGCCGTGGCCGCGAGTGACATGTGCTGCCAAGGGGATTCCGTCACGTGTCCATACTGTATCTCCGTTCCGCCCATCGAGAAGATAGCCGATGTCACTGTGCATGGTACTCCGACGAAGGGAAACGTAAACATCCTTGTGGGAGGTCGAGGTGAAGTTCCCCGGTACCCAGTAGGTCATTCCACCCAGGTTCCAATAGGGCGGAGAACCATCGATCCTCGCAAAGTTCTTTTGCCAGGCCGTTGTCCCGTCGAAATTCAAGACATGCAGGCTTGCTTGTCCATTGCTTGCCTCCTGACAGATCAGAACCTCCTTCGAGCCATCCCCATCCAAGTCTGCGGCGCTGACTCCCTCGTGACCGGAGCCGGCGCTCATGGTCATGCCTCTTCCGCGGACACGCCAAGTCTCGACCGGCGTTTGGTCCGAATCGCTATATCTCGGCGCTTGAATGCAAGCCACCTCATCCGTCCCCGTGACTACAACAACTTCCATATTGCCATCCTCATTCAGATCGGCTACCACGGGTGTGCCCGGTTGCATCGAGGCTCTTGACCATTGCCGAAGCGTTCCTCCGGCGGAGGAACAGGTGACGGATTCGCCTTCATGGCCTCGTCCCTTGATATGAATCAAGGCTTCATTGTAAGTGTCTGTATCGATGTCCGCGCCCGCCAGACAGCTCATGCGTGCGCCCGGGGGGGCTTCAACCGACCAGATGGACTCCACGATGCCCGATCCGTTCAGTCCATAAGCGGTGCAAGTCTCCTCATCGCTTGAGCCGGGGGCGCTGACGAAGAAGTCCGTTCGGCCATCTTCGTTGATGTCTTCCAGAACGACAATCTTCTGTCCCTCGTCAGCTAACGTCGCAACCGTTAAAGGAAAATTGTATTGCTGTCTTGTGTTCCAACGGCCGTAGGAATGCGTCCATCGCTCCAGCGGAGAAAGACCGGGGCGCAGGTTCCAGAGGCGAAGAGTCGAATAGGTTGGCTTCGCCCTTCCACTGGTGTCCATGAGAAACACTTCCGAGAGTCCATCAGAATCCAAATCATCGAGACCGACAAAATACTTTTCAGCATAATCATATTTAGTCGCTCCGGTCACCGCATCGTACACAAGGAAATGCCACTTCTGATCTCCGGTTGCGTCATAAATATTCATAAAGACCTCAACGTCCCCATCGTTGTCGATGTCCATGAAAGCGTCCGGCTGAGGGCGAGTTTCTTTCTGTTTAGCTGAAATCGATACTTCGATGTTCTTTTGCCACAGGACGGAGAGTGACGAGCCGTTATTATCGATCACCTCGAAGTGACTGCTGAATTCCCCGATGACGCAGAACTCGGGGTAGGGATCGCCATCGATATTCGCGGACCCGAACCACCCGTAATGGCGCACAACCTGGTAGGGCAGATGCATCTTGGTCGCTCCAGTTGCACCATCAAAAACCAATATTCTCCCCCAAGCAGTCACAACCAAGTCGAGCTGTCCATCATTATCTGCATCCACGGACAAGACGCATGGCGAGTACATCGTGCTGTAGGCCGAAGTCGTCCAGACCAATCGCTCGCTTCCGGTGTCATAGGCGTAAAGACGCCCGACGGCGGGATCATATCCATCGAACATGTCCTCGTAGACAAACTTCTGAAGCCCGGTCACACTGGGCAATATCTTATCCACCTTGTAAGTATAGAGTTTCCACTCGGGAACCGTCACCAGACTGCCCGTGCCGTAAAGATCGTAGCGGGGAGCGCCTAGGCCCCAGTCATATTCGTTGGCGGAGTAATATCCCGGATTGACCGTCGAGTGATAGGGAAGACTCACTTGATTTGAAGAATACTGTCGATCGATCGACAGATATCCTTCCCAGGCGGCAATATCAAAGGTCCATCCATTGGTGGGCGCGCTTTTGATGAGGCCGGGGGCGGAAGCCCGGCCCGTCATGGCCGTGTCGCCCCGGTATTGATTCCACTCCCGGGCCCAGTGGTGCGGGGTCGGCAGCGGCGTATTGACCGGCGTGCGCGTCGGTGTCGGTGTTCCGATAGGATCGAACCGGATCGCGTCGGCAATCACGGCGTTCCCCGTCGGACTGCTGGCCTGCGCATCCAGGAGGATGGAACTGTCGCCCGCATGAAAGGTAAACGTTCCGACTAATCGCTCAACTAGGAGTTCTGCGATTGGCCCCGCTTGATTCAAATACACGGTATGTGCTCCGTCTGCCGCATCGACGGTATACTTTGCCGAGCCGACCCGATTGGGATGTTCGGTGAAGATCGCCCAGACTTCGTAGACCCCGAATGCTGGGAGATTTGCGGTCCAGGTCGCTGAAGAAGGATCGCCGGCCCATGCCGCTCGGTACGTTAGGCCATTATAGCCGGGCAGCGTACTGCTAAACCAACTCCCACTCTCCACGTAGGCAGGCGGTCCATCGTTGTTATCAACGATGACGCTGCTCCAGGTGGATACGCAAAGCAGACTCAACGCACAATAGAAGAACATCAGAAGTACCGCGCTCTTAAGAACTTGCCTTTGACCGAGCACGTCATTGGTGTCTCTGAAGGTGAGTCGAGCATGACTGAAAATACGCTTGGTGAGGAATCCAGAAACTTGCATTTCTTCCTCCATCGAGTGGAGAATTTACAGCAAAGTTTGTGGAGATAGTAATCTACCCCCCAACCATTCCAGGTTAAACTTTCTATCGGTCGTTGTCAAGCGGAATCCCCGCCGTACATTTTACTACCCCAGGGCGCTCCAGAAGAAAGTTCGTCGAATTATTGAGAGTTGGCAAAAACCGCAGCTGTGTCTCAATCCACCGGTTATTGTTTATGCAGAAAGCCATAGGCCTCCATGGTGGTTTGATAGGCAAAGATTCGCTTAAGAGATAAGGCACGATTGTTCTCCTACCGTTAAGTCCTTTATGTCCTTCAGGGAATCCCTCGTTTGGATTGTGTGGAGGAAAGGGCCCCGGGTGTTGACTTTTTCAAGAGTCGCGTGCAAAATTAGTGGACAGCCTCGATTTTGGCTTAAGCGATGGTTCAGTGTTGAGATCGGGCGAATGTTCCGGTCTCTCCCGTCTAAGAGGTTCAAGCGTTTCTTGCTCAGCGTCCGGGTCGTCTAAGGTGGGTTGCCTCTTCACTGAAATCAATCGGTCAAATTCTGTTTGGAGATTTCTAAATGAAATGCATTGGTATCGCCGCTCATTTATTCTTGATTGCTTTATTGCTCTTTTCCAATGGTGGCTGTTGCGAGTCGTCTTCTCTTATGGAACTCCTTGAAGAAGAGCAGGAGATGGACTATAAGCAGATGTTTCTCTTCTCGCTGGAATATTCCCAGTCGGGTACTGAAGTGGATGTTTCAGACGTGCTCAATGTTGTCGAGTCGTGGCATGGTCCGATTCCCACGCCGACGCCGCCCCCGGCAGACCCGACCGCGACCCCCGCGCTGCCCACGCCGACGCCGCTGGCGGCGACGCATGGAGGATTTGGGATCGCGGCCGATAATAGCGACAACCTTTACGTGATTGATTTTGTCTCGGTTTACCGAGTGCCTCTCAGTGGAGAGGACGTTCTGTACAAGGACCTCGGCCCGGGCGGGGAGAACATTCTCACCGTTCAAAGCACCAACGCGGATATCGCTTATGACTCGGTTAAGAATCGGCTGTATGTGTCCGGCCCGGCACAGATCGCCCGGATCGATCTTTTCGGCGGAGCGACGAGTTTGTTTGCTTATGTGGTTGGCACGGGGAAAGATATTCAGGGACTCTGTGCCGATGGTCTTGGGAATCTTTATGTCGCTCGCAAAGATGCTGTTTTGAAGTATGACGAAGACGGCGTCGAAACCAATCTCGGTTGGAACCAAGGTATCACCTGGCAACCTTGTGATATCGCGATCGGCCCGGATGGCTCGCTCTACGTGACGGCGTTGCACTATGGAATGTATGGCAAAAAGGTCAACTGGGAAGGCGCGCTGTTTGTGAAACGTCCGGGGGGGTCGTGGTTTAATGCGATTCAGTACTTCGCCGGGCCCTGCTACATTACCTACCATCCCAACGGTAGGCTTTATATCTCCAACATGAAAGCCGACGTGGTCTCGGTGGTTCATCCGAGTTCACTCAACGTTGAAGGATTCTTCGAGGTGGACGTCTGGCCGCGAGGTATCGCGGTGCTGAGCGGTGAGACGCTGGCCGTGGCCCACGTCAAATCCCTAAATGATACGCAGCCGGTCGTTTCTCTTTACGAATCAAGCGCTCGAACGCTGATTGAACAACGTCCTTTGATCTCGCTTTCGCACATTACCCTCGAGGGTCATACGTTGCAGTTGGGCGTGCGAGGCACTGGGCTTGATTTTAAAGTGCCGGCGCATAACAGCGTGCGTCTGGGCGCTCAGCGGCTTCAAATCGTGGGGTATGACATGGACGCACCGGAGTATGGGCTCAACCTGCCGGAAGTGCCCTCCATTACGGTCGAGCTGCCTTTGCTGGGGCTTCCCACCGTGGTCAACCCGGTTGCTTATGTGCTTCCGGAAGGCGACATTACCGTCGAGCAATCCGGTCTGGTCAGCAACGCCGCCTCGATCAGCGGTCCCCTGCCGGGGCAGCTCGGTCAGACTTTGTATTTGAATCAGAATGTTTCGGAAGCCCTTCCCGAGGAAATGGCGAAAGGATCGTGGATTCGCCTGTGGGCGGATGGCAACTTTACCATCGAGTTCCCGGACGGCCCATATCCCGACCGGGCGCTTCAGGTCTCCGATAGTTATTTTATCAACCTGAGCCAACTCGGAACCTTTCGGCTTTCGGTTCCTGCCTGGGGCAAGACGTATCAGACCGAGGTAGTGACGGCCGCGCCTTCCTTTTCGGCTCGCACCGAGGTGGACCCCAGTGAGGCATTCACCTGGTTTTGGAACGGCGCGACCATTGAGATTCCCGCCGGGACGCTCCCCTCGCGCTCGGAACCGTATGATCTTCTCCTGCAATGCAATCCGGCCAATCCGATGATCAGCTATTTGTGCGCTGCGCCAACCTTCCAAGTGACCTTCGATCCCGAACCCGAGCGACTCAATCATGCGATCTCGATCTCCATTCCTTATCGGGGTGCGGATCTGGGGATCGACGATTCGGCGGTTCGCTTTGGCTTGTACGATCCGGCCGGCGTGTACGCCGACTTCAATGACTATGCGCAGGACCTGGAGCACAGCCGGTTCAACGTGACGATGCCCGCCGGGGTGTATGGAACCGGAAGTGCCGCTCGGTCAATCTTGGCCGCCGCCGGTTCAACGCTCGATCCGAAAAGTTACACGGTCAATACCGTTTTGTCGTTCGGCAGTTGGGGACTTCCCACCTCCTCCTATCAACTGGCCGGAGAGGATTTTATCGTTCAGGCCGGCGGCGACATTCCCAGCGCCTACGCGGAAGCGTGCCTGAGCGCCCTTCGCGCTTCGGCCAGTGTGTATGAGGGGCTTGGGTTTGAACTTCCTCCCCAACCGTTTTTCGTATGGATCAGCGACATGGGCGATCAGAGCACGCTGGGAGGCATCACCACGAAAGGCATTTTCGGTCAACCCTGGGTGACCATCAACAGCGGACTGTCCACCGACGGGGGACGCGATCTGGATTGGAACGTGGCGCATGAATTTTTCCATGCGTGTCAGCGGCAGATTACCACCAACTTGCTTCTTCATTGGACCGACGAGGCGACGGCGCAATGGGCCGCCAGCGTGGTTTATCCGGACAGCACCTACTATCTGGACGGCATCAACGGCCTTCACAACGGCGATGGCGATTTCATCAAGGTCAGTATTCCCGACACGTTTAATTACATGGGAAGCTCCTACAATACCGGCCAGATCTATACCGCCATGGCGATGATGAAGTACCTGGTGGAGAAAGCCGGGAGCCAGTCGATCAAGGTTTTGATGGTCTATGATTCCACGAACGCCGGCTTGAATTTCCGCGACAGCCTGGCGCAGGTTTCGGGCGATACCATCGGCCAGTTCAGTCGCGGGTTTTCCAAGGCGTTCTGGACGCTGGATTATGATAAAGCGAAGGATCACAGCTGGAACGTGGATATGTATTCCACCGGCTTGGGGATATTGAGCCCGAGTGCGACCACGCTTCTTGCGAATGACGGCCGGCCGGCTCTCTCCAGCAATCGGCTGACCGCGATCGTTCACAACGATGCCAAGGCGGAGTACTCGCATGTGACCGTGGCGGGCGAGCCGAGTGGGATCGACCATGAGGTCGAAGTGTATGCCGATGCCGCATCGTCCGGTTTCAGCGGAACGAGGATCGGCGTGTTGAAAAAGGAAGGGACTATTTCGCTTGAGGTTTCGATTGGTTCCTGTCGAAGAATTCATCTGGTGTCGATCAATGCAAGCGAGTCAACGGCCAGCAGTGTCGGCGTCACCCTCACCCTTTCCAATCCCTGACGGTCGGGAGAGGATTTCGGACACCCTCGCCCTTTGGGAGAGGGCCGGGGTGAGGGAAGCTTTTGGGCGGAAATTCTTGACAGCCTTCCCACCCCGAGGGATACTGGGCGCGCCGATCGATAAACACCTTCTGTT
>Ga0272444_10004486_pt1 | contig 12329 bp, 11 predicted proteins | sample SSMForm13_FD_201033 | JGI IMG/M metagenome (GOLD analysis project Ga0272444, IMG submission 201033) | Marine sediment archaeal communities from Little Sippewissett salt marsh, Falmouth, MA, United States - SSM-Form-13 | ecosystem: Environmental > Aquatic > Marine > Wetlands > Sediment ... | reverse complement strand
GCCTAAGGATCATACAGAAACGATAGATAAAATGCAATGATTTATTTGGATTCAGATCATCGCCGCTTAATCAAACCTTATTTTCCTACGTGCAACCACAGCACGATTCGGTTTTGCGGCCAATCGCCTAACACTTGGACGAGCAGGTCAATTGATGGACATGGGTCAACATCCGCTCAAGCACCTGATCTGCCGGCAGGCGGGTCGAGTCGATGATGATGGCATCGCGTGCGGGTCGCAGGGGGGCAATATCCCGGTTGCTGTCATTTTCATCCCGCCGGCGAATGTCCTTTTCGATGTCTTCAATACTCTGTTCGTTGTTATCTTCAGCATACTGGGCATGACGGCGCAGCGCCCGCTGGCGAATCGAGGCATCAAGAAAAAACTTGAGATCCGCCTCGGGAAAAACCACCGTTCCCATATCTCGCCCTTCGGCCACCAGCCCCTTGTGTTGCCCCATTTTCCGCTGAAGGCCAAGCAACGCCTTTCTTACCGGCAAACGCGCCGATGCGGCGGATGCCAACATCGTGATTTCCGGGGTTCGAATACGGCTCGAAATATCGACCCCATCCAATAACAATCGATCCTCGACAAACTCAATCTGAAGGTCGGCGCACACCTTGGCCAGTGCTTGATCATCGTCTGCATTGATGTCCTGCTGCCGAATCGCATAGGCGACAGCGCGATACAACGCGCCGGTATCCAGGTACCGATATTTCAAATGCCTGGCCAGCATCTTGCTGAGCGTGGTTTTACCGGCACCGGCAGGGCCGTCGATGGTAATCAACAATTGTTGGGCAGATGGCATTGGTTTTTCCCTTTTCTGGACGGACACGTTTTATGCTTTGTCTGGGAAAAGAACCGCTTCCAGGGCCTTTAGAAAACGTTGGTTTTCCCCTTCCAGCCCGACGTTTACGCGAATATAGGTTGGAAATCCATAGGCTTTCATGGATCTGACGATCACCCCGTGATGCAGCATTTTTTCAAAGACGGTCTGGGCCGGCCGGCCAACGTCAATGAGAAAAAAATTGGTTTGGGTATTATAATAGGTCAGCCCCAAACGGTCCAGACCGGCATACAACACATCCAGTCCACGGTGCACCAGATCAAGGGTCTGGTTCAAGAAGTCGGTATCGTCCAACGCGGCAATGGCCGCCGCCTGGGCCAGGGCATTGACGTTAAACGGCTGCCGAACCCGGTGGAGCATCTCGGCCAGCATGGCCGGCATGATGCCGTAGCCTACTCGCAAACCGGCGAGGCCATAAACTTTGGAAAACGTCCGTAAGGTCACCAGTGGACGATCCAAATCGGCCGACCGACCGGTTTTAAGGCATTCGGGGTCTCGGGCGAACTCGATATAGGCCTCATCCACCACCACCACCACATGCTCGGGCATGCGCGCCATAAAACGATCGAACGCGGTCTGGGAAACAATGGTACCGGTTGGATTATTCGGATTGCAGATAAACACCAGCCGGGTTGTATCGTCGACGCATGCGGCCATGGCATCCAGATCCATGGCCATGTCTTTCAACGGCACGGCATCGATCACCGCCCCGGCAGCTTTGGCCGAAATGTCGTACATCAAAAAGGACGGACGGGGAATCACCACGCGATCACCAGGCTGCACCAGGGCACGAATCAACAGGGCAATGATATCGTCCGACCCATTGCCGATGACAATGTTTTCTGTGGGTATTCCATTGAACTCGGCAATCCGGTGGACCAACCGGTGGCCGGCACCGTCGGGATAGCGATGCAATGCCGTCAAGCTTTTCTGGATGGCAACAAGGGCCATGGGACTCGGCCCCAAGGGGTTTTCGTTGGATGCCAGCTTGACTGAATCGCTAATACCGTACTCGCGCTCCAGTTCTTCCAGCGGTTTTCCGGGGACATAGGACTCAATCGACTGAATATAATCGGGAATACTAAATTTCATACGTTTTTACCGGTCGAATAAAAGTGCCGGGCGAGTAGCCCGGCAGTGTTGTTTTTATTGGGACACTGGGTCATTTTTTGGATAGGCACTATTTGGCGGCCGCATTGGCGCCGGCGTCCACAGCCTTCATGTTCAGGGGGATCAGCTTGGGTTTATTGCTGAATTCTTCCTTGATGCAGTTGCGCAAGGTTTCCATGGAGACCAGCTTGCTGCGGGCGACAAAGGCTGCCAGGGCCACAATGTTGGCTGCTCGCATATTGCCCACCGACTTGGCAATTTCCATCACGGGGACATTGAACTCGTCCACATCATCCCGGCCTGATGCAAAATTGATCAACGAACTGTTGACGAAGATGATGCCGCCCTTTTTCACTGTGGGCGCAAATTTCTCCAGGGAGGGGCCGTTCATGGCCACCAGGTGCAGCGGGTTTTTGATGATCGGTGAACCAATCGGGCGGTCGGCGATCACCACCGTACAATAAGCCGTGCCCCCGCGCATCTCCGGGCCATAGGATGGGACCCAGGCCACTTCATAGCCTTCTTCCATGGCCGCATGGGCCAGAATCTTGCCGATCAACAGGATGCCCTGGCCACCAAAGCCGGCAAACTTGATTTCGCTTTGCATGAAGCCTCCTTTATTCCGGTACCTTCTTGTCGCCGAGTTGGTAGTAGGGCAACAGCGTTTTTTCGGTCCATTCCACCGCTTCGATGGGTGTCATGCCCCAGTTGGTCGGACAGGTGCTGACCACTTCCACCAGGCTGAAACACTTGTTTTCCATCTGGTATTCGAAAGCCCTGCGTATCGCCTTCTTGGCCTTCATGATATACTTGGGTTTGATCACCGTCTGACGCGTGATGTACCCGGGTGTCTGCAGGGCGGCCAGCAGTTCGGCCATTTTAATGGGCATGCCCACCTGATCCACCTGGCGGCCGAAGGGGCTGGTGGTCGTGCGCTGATCCGGCATAGTGGTCGGTGCCATCTGACCGCCGGTCATGCCGTAAATAGCGTTGTTGACAAAAATCGTAGTGAACTTCTCACCGCGATTGGCCGCGTGAATGATCTCACCCATGCCGATACTGGCCAAATCCCCGTCCCCCTGGTAAGTAAACACCATCAGGTCGGGACGTACGCGCTTGATGCCCGTGGCCATGGCCGGCGCACGGCCATGGGCCGCCTCCTGAAAGTCGCAGTCAAAATAATTGTAGGCCAGCACCGCGCACCCCACCGGGGCAATGCCCACCGTCCGTCCTCTTATACCCAGCTCATCAATGGTTTCAGCCACCAGGCGGTGAATCACGCCGTGGGTGCAGCCCGGACAATAATGCGTGTGGGCGTCGGTGAGCACCTCCGGTTTTTTGAATGTCTTTCCCATAGGTCCGCCTCCTTTCAGGCAATCCGTTCCTTGACCACGCCAATGATCTCTTCGGGCGTGGGCACTTCACCACCGCATTTACCGTACCAGCTCACCGGCTTGCGACCCAGTACGCTCAGCTTCACGTCATCCACCATCTGGCCCATACTCATTTCAATGCTCACCACGTGCGTACACGACGCTTTGGCCGCGGCATCACCCACGGCCTTTTCGGGAAACGGAAACAGGGTCTGGGGCCGGATCATGCCAACCTCGATACCTTCTTCCTTGAGCATGTCAATGGCCGTGCGGCACACCCGGCTCATGGTGCCGTAGCTGACAATCAGACACTGATAATCGCCATCAATATTGTACGCCTCATAGCGTACCTCCTCTTCGCGCATGCGATCGTACTTGGCCTTGAGCATCAGGTTCTGGTCGTTGAGTACAGTCGGATCCAGAAACAGGGACTTGACCAGGTTGCGGGTCTTGCTGCCCCGATGGTCCATGCCACTTGACGCCCAGTCATCCTTGTTGGACGGCTCGGTCTTCAGATCATCGGAAAATTCCACCGGCTCCATCATCTGTCCGATCAGCCCGTCTCCTAAAATCATCACCGGGTTACGGTATTTCTCAGCCAGGGGGAAGGCACGCATGACCATCTCCACTACTTCCTGAACGCTGGCCGGTGCCATCACCAACATGCGGCAGTCGCCATGGCCGATGCCCCGGGTGGCCTGAAAATAGTCCCCCTGGGAGGGCAGGATGCCGCCCAATCCCGGGCCGCCACGCATGATGTTGACAAATACCGCCGGGCACTGGGCCCCGCACAGATAGCTGATCGCCTCGCTCATCAGGCTGATTCCCGGACTCGACGAGGTGGTGAACACCCGCGCACCCGCACCGGAAGCGCCAAAGAGCATATACCCCACGGCCACCTCGCTCTCGCCCTGTAAAAACACGCCGCCCACTTCGGGCATGCGCCGCGCCAGATATTCGGCCACTTCGGACTGTGGGGTGATCGGATAAGCGAAATAGTTCAGGCAGCCGGCCCGAATAGCCGCCTCGCCAATGGCTTCGTTGCCTTTCATCAGTACTTTTGCCATGATCTCTCCTTCACTGACGCGGGTCAGGCGTCAGAATCCTCTGTCTCGGTGATCGTGATGGCCACATCCGGACACATGATACAGCACATGGTGCAATAGATGCAATCTTCCGGCCGCGCCTGGTAGGCAGGGAAATAGCCCTTGGCGTTGACGTCCGGAGAGATCTCCAATACGTTTTTGGGACAGACAGCGACGCACAGGCCGCAGCCCTTACAGCGGTCTCTGTCGATAGTGTGTTGAAATGCCATAGGTCGATTTGCTCCTTTGATTTGAAATCTCAAATTTCAAATTTGAAATCCAGTGGCCCGCCAGCGGGCCACTGGCTAAACCGTCTGCCCAAATGGTTCCGCCCGTTTCCAGGGGGGGACCATCTGCCGTTTAAGCACCAGAATGGGACACTGGATATCGTTTTTGGGCAATTGGGTCAACAATGCCGACGGTGCGGTAATGAACTCAAGGGGTATCTTTCCCGCATCGGCCACCTGATTACAAAATTCATAGCCCGCCATCACCACGTCAACGGTGGTTTCTTCCATAAGATTGGCATTGCCCACAATGCCCGTGATTGACATTTTGGCTTTGGCTTCGATCTCTTGCCGAATCTTCAGACAGCCGGCCACGGTATCTGTGTAAGGTCGGTTGGGGTTGATCACCTGCAGTACCCTGGCTGACTTTCCCTGCAATGCATCAGCCAACGCGGCCAGGACCGTGGCCCCCACATCATCCCCGCCCACATCCAAAAGGGTCAAGCCGGTGGGATGACGGAGCATCCCCGATACCTCAGGGGTTAAAATGGGCAGATCGGCGTGCATGTATTTTGCCGGCGGTAAGACCACATCAATGCCCAACATTTTTAAGATTTCACGTGATTCACGGCTTCTGAAATAAGGATTGACCAGATCCAGGTCCGCCAGCCGGACGGGTGTCCCGCGCTCGTTCATGCAGACGGCAAGGTTCACAGAAACTTCTGTCTTTCCACTGCCATAGGCGCCGACAATAATAACGATACCATCAAGTTCTAGTTCCAAAAGCCAATCAATCCTTCGTCAGATGTTGAACAGCGCCGGCCGGCAAATGGCTTAACCAGACCAGAAATAAGGGGTGGTGCGGCCTGTTTCGGTAAGATGTTAATGAGTTGGTTTACATATTTATAAAATAGTACGCTGTCAAGGAATTTACAAGGCAGGCCTGCTTTAACCTTTTACAGCCCGGGATGCTGTGTTATTAACCGAAATAAGGAGGAAATCATTATCATGACCCAGGTAACCACCGGTCTTGAGGCATTGCTGCACGCACCGTTGTCATCTTTACACAATCAACGACTGGGCCTGTTATGCAATCCGGCGTCCGTTGATAGCCAATTGGTCCATGCACGGTTTCGCATTGATCAGCGCCTGCCCGGTCAACTCAAAGCGCTCTATGCGCCGCAGCACGGGTTTTATGCCGAAAAGCAGGACAACATGATCGAATCCGCCGACCGCATCGATCCTGCAACCGGCCTGCCGGTTTTTTCCCTTTATGGAGATACGCGTATTCCCACGGATCCAATGCTGGAACCTATTGATATCCTGTTGGTAGACCTTCAGGATGTGGGCACACGGGTTTATACGTTTATTTATACGCTTTCCTATTGCATGGAGGCAGCAAGGCGAAATGGAAAGAAAGTCGTCGTCCTTGACCGTCCCAATCCGGTGGGCGGGAATCTTGTGGAGGGCAACCTGCTGCAAAGGGATTGTTCATCTTTTGTCGGCCGCTACCCCATCCCCATGCGACACGGTCTGACCATTGGCGAGCTGGCAATTTTATTCAACACTGAGTTTGGTATCGGATGCGACCTTGAGGTGGTTGCCATGCAGGGATGGAAAAGAGAGATGCGGTTTGGTCAGACAGGCCTTCCCTGGGTCGCCCCGTCACCCAATCTTCCCACGGCCATGTCGGCTCTGGTTTATCCGGGGCAGGTCATCTGGGAAGGGACAAACGTTTCAGAAGGCCGGGGGACCACCCAGCCGTTCGAGCTTTTTGGTGCCCCTTTTATCGATCCCTATCTATTGCTGGAAAAACTCGACCCGGCCCTTTTGGCCGGATGCGTATTGCGCCCAGTCGAGTTTGAACCCACATCCAATAAATGGGCCTGCCGATCCTGCAAAGGGTTCCAGATTCATGTCACCGAGCCCGAGCGCTATGCGTCCTATCCGCTTTCATTGGGATTGTATCAGGCCATGTTTCATCTATACCCGGATCAATTTGCCTATAAGCAGCCACCTTACGAATACGAATACAAACGCTTGCCCATGGACTTGATCCTTGGCGATCAATCCGTTCGTCAACGCATCGAGTCCCAAACAGCGGTCACGGATTTGGTTTCCAGCTGGCAATCCTCGCTTGGCGCTTACCAGCAAATGATTCGCTCGGTAATGCTTTATAATTAGATACTATCCTGAAAACTGGCTTCCAGTTCAAGGTAAACGGCTAACGGCTAAAAGCTAATCGCTCACCTTGGGGTACCTATTTTACCAGCCTTAACACGTGGGTTTCCTGCAATTTTGCCCACATGGCACGAACGATGACCATGGTTGGATCGGCATCGTCCGCATCATTTTCGTCAATCGCCTCCAGACAGGCATTGAGCAGTGGATCATTGCCGCTCCACAGGCGAAAATCTTTAGCGATTTGAAGCCCAACGACTTTATTGATCAGATTCAACTCTTCGGTTGTCATCGCCCCCAGTCGGGTGCGATCCAAAAGCGGCAAATCAGCCAGAAGCATGCTGACCGCCTCTTCAATGGTTAACGGCACTTCGGTATTCATCGGTTTTGGAAACATGATCATCCTACTTTCGGTACGCCAATTCATCATTCATCTTCGACACATTGACTATATCGGATGAAATCGACGAACCTTGAACTTGAGCGTGAACGTCAACGTATTGGTGAACAATCCGGTCCTGATCAATCCGGGCAAAAAGCCGGTTGTTTTTAGACCGGCCGAAGAGTTTATCGATTGTATCAATGGATGTCAAATACAAGTTCGGTTTTTGGTGGGTGTCGGCAAGGAAGGCAGTCAAAGACAAAAGCCCCGACAGGGCGAGCCTATCGGGGCGGTATTTTCAATGTCAAGGCGGATCCTGATTTATTTGTCAGATTTCAGGGTTTCGATTTCTTTTTTGAGATCGTCAATTTCTTGTTTGTACTTATCGTTGTCGTCATCGGCGGCGCTATCATCAGCAGAAGTGTCATCCTTTTTCCAGGAATCTTTAAGCTCATCGAAGCCCAGATAAAGCGCAAGGCCACCACCGAGCAACAGCATCACCGGAATCGCGCCAGCCAGAAGCTGAAGGAATTCACCAAACCATACCGACAGGCCGATCAGGCCGAGAACTGCTGCCACTGCTCCACCAATTAACGTTTTCATAAAGAATCATCCTCCTTCATAACCTTATTGAGTTAGACAGATAAAAATGGCTTCATCGGCCCATCCGTGCACGTGACGCCCTGATGGTTCGACGTGTTGAACCTTCTTCAATACTTCCTCCAGCATTTGCCGGGAGATATGCATTTTTTTTGATATTAAGGGATTTCAGTTAGATAGCAATTGTGGTGACGCTATCAAGTTCTATGGCAATAACATAGAAGCCTTGGCAGCGCAAGCATATTTTTGCTGCTGAATATGGCATTGCAAAGGGTCAAGGCATCTGTTATTTTTCCAAAATATTATCAATGACCGCTGTATTGGAATCTAACATTCTCAAATCATGAACAATCAAAAAAAACAAACGGTTTATCCAACCACGCCTGCGATTCGACGCTGGATCGAAGGGCTTTTAAAAAATTCCCGTGATCACTATTTCTGTTTTCTGCCCATGCTTACCGGAAAGCTGTCCACGCTCTTTCTAAAACGCCTGTTCTCAGGGGTGTTTATGGGTGAAGAACAGGCGGATGTTGTCAAGACCATTCCCCGGTCGGCAATCATCATCTATACCACAAAATACAAAAGCCGTTTCAAATATCTCTTCGCCCATACCCGTTACCAACAGCGACGACTGCCGGTACCGCAACTGGCCTTCGACTATGAGATTTATTGCTGGCAATCCGTGTCCCGACTCTTTCGTATCATGCTGGCTTATCTTGACGAATTGATCCGGCGGCGACGGGTCCTCAATCCTTACCGCAGTGATTACTACCAGCGTGCGCTTTCACAAACAGGATGCGGTTTTCTCTCTCTGGTTGAGAAAAAAGGATTTTATCGCCGATTTGTCAAGGAGCGGATCGACCCTTTGGTGTATCTAATTGAAATGCAAGATAAAATTGATCGTCCCATTTATTTGGTACCGCAATTGATGTTTTTCAGCAAAAAACCGCTACCGGCGTTGCCCAGCCTGATTGATTCCCTTTTTGGTACCTCACAGCGTCCGGGAACACTCAGAAAAATCGTCACGCTCTTTCGCCATCCGGGGAAAATATTCGTCGAGCTCTCCCAGCCACTCAATTTGCAACAATGGCTGAGTCAGTGTCCAGATGACAATCCTAATGTCAACCATCTGGCCCTTCAACTCAGGCGCCAGCTGTTGCTACAACACAATCGACACCGGCAAAGTATCACCGGTCCCATCATCAAATCCAATGAAGAACTCAAAGAGGCCATTCTGACCAGTGATCGAATCCGTCCCTTTATCAAAAAACATGCGGCGTCGCGTCAGGAACCCATCCAAAAAATAAGAAAAAAAGCCGACGATTATCTGGATGAAATTGCCGCCCGCTATAGTCCGGGAATGATCCATCTCATGTCCTGCGGTGTCGGTTGGATCACGAACTCCATGTTCGACGGTGCCGTCATCGATAAAGCCGGCCTGGCCCGGGTAAAGGCCATGTCGCAAAAAGGTCCGTTAATTCTCATTCCTTGTCATAAAAGTCATATCGATTACCTGATCCTGTCTTACGTTCTTTACCATCACAACATGCCCTGCCCCCATATCGCTGCCGGGAAAAATCTTTCTTTCTGGCCCTTGGGCCCCATTTTTCGTGCCGGCGGGGCTTTTTTTCTGCGGCGCACGTTCAGGGGCGCGGTGCTCTATTCGCGGGTTTTTTCCGCGTATATCTACAAGTTGCTTGAAGAAGGATTCAATATCGAGCTGTTTATCGAAGGCGGCAGAAGCCGGACGGGCAAACTGCTCATGCCCAAGCTGGGCCTGATTTCCATATTGCTGGATGCTTACCGCAACGGGGCATGTGAAGACATGATCTTCGTCCCCGTGTATATCGGTTATGACCGGATTATCGAGGAACATGCCTATATTCATGAGGTCGAAGGAGGCAAAAAGGAGGATGAGAATCTCAGCCAGGTCATTCGTGCACGTCGTTTCCTGAAAAAACGGTATGGCAAAATTTACATCAACTTCAGCGACCCGATTTCCACACGCGAGTTGATCGAAGGCAATGGCGACACCTTGGACAGCATGTCGCAAAAAGAAATCAACGCCCTGTGCCGTAACTTGGGCTGGCGAATCATCAATGCCATTGACCGGCAAACCGTCGTCACGCCACCGGGCCTCGTGGCTGCCGCCATTTTGAACATGGCCCGCTCACGATTTACCGATAAGGAACTCAAGGAGACGGTCGGCACCTATCTGAAGTTTGCCTATAGCCAGAATGCCAAGCTGGCCGATACCATCGTTCTCAACGCGGATGCAGCCCTGGACACGGCCATCGATCATTATCTGGCCCGTAAATTGATTGAAAAAGCCCCGGGCGATAAGGACCTGCCCGAGCACCAGCCGGATTACATGGTCAATCCGGCCAAACGCAGCCTGTTGGAATTTTACAAGAACAACAGCATTTCCTATTTTGTTCCCGCCGCCTTTACGGCATTGGCCATCCTGAAAAAAGACGCCTTTCAGTTCAGTGCCACGGATCTACACAACGAATACGCGTTTTTCCAGGATTTTTTCAAATATGAATTCGCCTTTAATCTGGAATGTTCCCCCGTCCAGTTTGTGAGAAAAACCATCAAGGCCTTTATCGACGAGGCTATGCTGATGCCCCACCCAACCATCCCCGACAACTATCAGATCACCTCCTCAGGCTATCGAAAGCTAAAAATGTTCGCCGCTTTTTTAAAACCCTATTTCGAATCCTACCGGGTGGTACTCCAGTTTTACCGTAGCAATCGCAAAGAGATACCCGACGCCAAGGACAAACTGAAAAAAATTCAGCAACTCGGTATGCAAATGGTAAAAAACAAGGAGATCGACCTGATTGAATCCGTGTCCAAAATCAATTACGCCAATGGTCTGAGTTATTTTTCCACCAATGGCATCAAAGACCATTCGGATGAGGCCCGCATCGCCCACTTCGACACCCTTATCCAGAATTATTTGAATCGATTAAGCCCATGAAGGCGCTAATTCTGGCTGCCGGGTTCGGGACCCGGCTGGCCCCGTATACAAACCACCTGCCCAAAGCCCTGTTCCCACTGGCGGGCATTCCGGTCCTGGCCCGTATGATGGCCAACCTGAAACGGGCCGGCTGTACAGGCATCGCTGTCAATGCGCACCACCTGGCCCACCAGATCCAGGCCTTTCTGGATGATCATGAGGTGGGGATTCCCATTACCCTCAGCCACGAGCCCGAGATTCTGGGCACCGGCGGTGCCATTCGCCGGCTTGCCCCTTATTGGAATGGGAAACCGTTCATGGTGGTCAATGCCGATATTGTCACCGACATTGACCTGGCCCGTGTTTATCAGGTTCATCTGGCCAATCCGGCATCAGTGACCCTGGTGCTTCACGATCGGCCGCCTTTCAATCAAGTCTGGGTCGACGATACCCGGCGCATCGTCGGCTTCGCGCGGTTCAGTGATGGTGCCGAGCCTATCCATGCGCTGCAACTGGCCTTCACCGGCATTCACATCATCAACGCCGATGTTCTCGATTGGATACCCGATTCCGGATTCTGTGACATCATCGCCGTCTATCGCCAAATGATCGAAAGCGGCGTTCCCATTCATGCCCACGTGGCCAAGCACCATTACTGGCAGGACATGGGCACCCCGGAGCGATTCCGTGATGCCGTCGTGGATATCATGGCCCCCCAGGCGTTTCAATCCGCGTTCCCCGGATGTTCAACCGATGATATAAAGCGGCGCCCCTTAAGTGGTGACGGAAGCGACCGCCGCTGGTTTCGCCTGACCAGCGATCGCCACCATTTGATTCTGGCCGATCATGGCATCACCCCGGCGCTTGAGGGCAGCGAGGTCAATGCCTTCATCCAGATCGGCAAACATTTGTTTCAATGCGGGCTTCCCGTGCCACGTATTGTTGCCCATGATGAATTCAGCGGTCTGGTTTTCCTGGAAGATTTAGGGGACTGCCACCTGCAGCGGATTGTTTCCCGGGACAGTCATGACGACCATTTTCGAGGCCTTTACAGACAGGTCATCGATACCTTATTGAATATCACCATACAGGCCGCCGCCGGTTTCAACCCGGACTGGACCTGCCAAAGCCGAACCTATGATATGGAGTTGATCGTTGAAAAAGAGTGCCGCTATTTCGTGGATGCGTTTTTAAATGGGTACCTGAATCTGGATGTAAAGTTCGATGAACTGGCCGCCGAGTTTGAATGCTTGGCCCGGCGTACCCTCGCGCACGGTGTCCAGGGACTGATTCACCGTGATTTTCAATCGCGCAATATCATGGTCCATGATGGACGCCATTACCTGATCGACTTCCAGGGTGTACGATCCGGTCCGATCCAGTATGACCTGGCATCCCTTTTAATCGACCCTTACGTGGCCTTAGGCGATCATCTCAGGCAGGATCTACTCACCTATGCGGCCCAACAGGCAGCACTGCGGCTTCAATGTGCCTCAGACCGGTTTATCCGCGGGTACCGCTATTGTGCGGTCACACGCAATCTTCAGCTGGGCGCTTTTGGA
>Ga0272444_10004485_pt1 | contig 12331 bp, 8 predicted proteins | sample SSMForm13_FD_201033 | JGI IMG/M metagenome (GOLD analysis project Ga0272444, IMG submission 201033) | Marine sediment archaeal communities from Little Sippewissett salt marsh, Falmouth, MA, United States - SSM-Form-13 | ecosystem: Environmental > Aquatic > Marine > Wetlands > Sediment ... | reverse complement strand
CGTCAACGCCGATCTCTACATCGCCGACGGTCTCCAGGAATTCGCCAGGGCCACGGGGGACGATTTCTATTTCGAGATGGCGCGTGAAGTGCTCATGAAATGCCTCTTTGTCTACGACCGCGACGATTACGGCCCCCAGTTCGGGCGCGGTTACCTCGGCAAAGATGCCCCCGAAACGCCGGGGATCAGGATCATGGACGACTGGATGCTGTTCCTCTGGATCGCCACGCAGATGCTCCGTCAGAAAGCGGATATGGATCTTTTGATGATCGTCACCCAGTGCCTCGACACCATCATGAGCAAGTTTTACAATTCCGCGACCGGCCTCGTCTGCGAGATGCTGAACCACGACTACACGCGGCCGAAAAACGATCTCGCGCAGGTGGTGAATTTCGGCAACAGCTTCCAGGCGGTCTGGCATGTCATGGCCGCGGCGGAGCGCATCGACAACCGCGACCAGTTCGCCACCGCCGCCGACCGTTTCCGCCGTCACATCGAGGTCGCCTGGGACGATGTCTACGGCGGCATGCTCAACCTCTGCCTGAATGTCGACGAAAACCGCTGGCGGCTGAGCAAGGCGCATTACGTTCAGGTCGAACCCCTTGTCGGTCTTCTCATGATTATCGACCGCACCGGCGACCAGTGGGCCCGCGACTGGTTCGGACGGATATACCGGTACGAGCGCGAGACGTTCCATCTCACGGGACGCGGCTATCCAATCTGGATGAACGGCACCGACCGGAAAGGTTCCTTTGTCTTCGAGGACTGCCGCCGCATCGGGAATTTCCACCAGCCGCGGCACCTCCTCCTGAACCTCGTCAGGCTGGAAAACATGCTTGGGAAGCGGGATATCATTGATACATAACGGTTCACGGGAGATAATGTATTATGACATTCGGATATCGTACGCATGCCTTCATTATCTTCCTGTTCTTCTCACTTGTCGGAACATCCGTTTTCTGCCAGTCCTCATATAACTATTTCCCGCCCTCTGAGTCCGGGGGCGGCTGGAGAAAGAACACCGATCCTGATTTCGTCCGTTCCCTCGGCATCGATCCCGTGAAACTGGAAGCGTTCGGGCGTTTCAATCTCGATGTCGAGAATTCATCGTGGATGCCCTATGCGAAGTACAAGGGGATCATGGTCATTAAGAACGGCTGGATTATCGGCGAGTGGTACAACATCCCCGAGGCACAGACATTCAAAACATATATCTCCTCCAACGGCAAGGCGTTCTCCATCACAGCCTTCGGTGCGATGATGGAGGACATCTCCACGGGCAAGGTCAATTTCGACATATCCCCGGAGAGCAGTGTTTACGACATTCGCTGTCTTCCCGAGGGATTCCCCCTGTCCGATCCGCGAAAAGCTGACATGACCTTCGAGCAGATATTCAGGCACACCTCAGGCCTCTGCCCCGAGCGGAACAACGCGGGTGAAGAGGTCGAGAAGGGGCGCAACGAATGGACGGACTATATCGATTGGGTCGTCGGGCACGACAAAGCGTGGCCGCAGACCGCGCCGCTTTATTTCCCGCCCGGCAATCCTGACGAATATACGGGCAGTACGGTTTCCGGCGTTCACCGCATGGCCTATTCAAGCGTTGGTTTCTGCCACATCGGTCTCGTACTGAGGAACATCTACGGCATGGAAGCGCACGAGTTCCTGCACGGCCGTATCCTCGAGCCCCTCGGCATAGACGGTCTCGATTTCCACGCACCACCGGGCGATAATATCCGCTGGTTCAGCGCGGGCGGCATCAGGATCGCCCCGCGCGATTATGCGCGTTTCGCATACCTTCTCCTTCGGGACGGTCGCCGGGGGGTTGAACGGATCGTCGATGACTCGTGGATTCAGCGTTTCAGGAGCGTTCCGCACTATCCCAACATGCGCTCGAACGCCGACGGTGTTTTCGGTGAACGCTACCCGAAAGACATGTTCCGTATCGCCGGATCGGGGCTGAACTGGGCCTTCATCGTACCCTCGCTCGATCTCATAGCCCTGAGAACGGGACGCGCGAACAATGCCATATGGGCCGATGTCGAGAGGGAATTCCTCGAAAAGCTCTTCGACAGCATCATCGGTTACGCACCTGCGCCGGGTATTGTTGCTGATAAGGCGCATCCCGGCAATTTGCTACGCACCGACGGTTCTCCGTTCTTCATGTGCGGACCCGGTGACCCGGAGGGTTTCCTTTACCGCGGCGCACTCAATCCCGACGGCACCCGCGACGGCGACCAGATGGAGCTGATCTGGAAGATGTCCGGAACCGGCGCAAACTGCATCTACCTCATGGCGGTGCGCTCCCACGGCGGCGACGGCGACGCGACGGAGAATCCGTTCATCGGTAACGATCCCTCGAAAGGCATCAACATGGCGGTGCTCGACCAGTGGGAGACGTGGTTCACCGAAATGGAGAAGAACGGCATTGTCATCGTACTGTACCTGTATGATGACAGCGCGCTTGTCTGGGATACGGGAGATGTTGTCGGTGGGGAGGAACGGTCATTCATTCGCATTCTGGCGGACCGTTTCGGGCATCACGACAATCTTGTCTGGTGCATAGCCGAGGAATATCAGGAAAAACTGACCCCTCTGAGAGCCTCCGCAATCGCTGCAACAATCCGAGCCGCGGACAGGGGCCGCCATCCAATCGCCGTACACAAGCTTCACGGCCTCAATTTCAGCGAGTTCGCCGACGATCCTTCCATCGACACTTTCGCCATTCAGTACAACGTGGGCACACCCGATTCCCTTCATCAGGGCATGGTTAAGGCCCGGCGGGATGCCGCCGGACGGTACAGCGTCATCATGGCCGAGGCTGCGGAGCACGGCAGGGGAGAAATGGCGCGAAGGAAAAGCTGGGCCTCGGCAATGGCGGGAGCGCAGGTCATGGTGCTCGGCATGGACATTGCGGAGACCCCGGTGAGCGACCTCGAGGACTGCGGACGTCTCGCCGAATTTTTCGAGTCGGCGGACTGGCGCGGGATGGAGCCGCACGACGAACTTGCCGCCGGCGGCACTCAGTACGTTCTGGCAGAGCCGGGGAAACGGTATATCGCGTACGCTTCCGATCTCCAAGGCGGCATGGGTGTTTCAGGGCTCGCTTCCGGCGATTACACGCTGTCCTGGTTCGACTGCGCCACGGGGGCGCGTGTGACACAGCTTGATGTGCGTATGACGGGCAGGACGGCGATGTTTGCGAAGCCTCCGGGGATTGGGAGGGAATGCGCGGTGTATGTGGTGAGGGAATAAGCGTCTTAATCCCCTTAAGCGGTCGGACAGTCGAATGTATGATAGTTACGTTTTCCCATCTGTCTTCTGTCTTATCCATGTTTTTGCTCTGTACAACCGTTTTCGTCTTGAGAAAATTGGAGACCGCCAAGAAAACTGAATTTTCTATTTGACACCTCTTTTCGAATGTGTTATAAGTGCTATTCAAAATCTTGATTGTCCCTTGAATCCGTATCCGGACACCCCATGCTTTTCAATTCATGGCTGTTCCTCATATTCTTCGTCGTCACCGCCGCGGGATACTACGCCCTCGGGCGGACGAGGCTTCGGACAGCGTGGCTCGTGCTCGCCTCGTACGTCTTCTACGGCTGGCTGAATCCGCTCTATGTGGCGCTCATCGCCTATACGACTCTTGTCAATTATGTCGCGGGGATCAGGCTCGAATCCTCGCCCCGTAAAAAGACATGGCTCGCGGTGGCGGTCATCAACAATCTTCTCATACTCGGCGTCTTCAAGTACGCCGGTTTCGCGGTGGAGAACCTGAACGCCCTGCTCGGCCTCGCGGGTGCGTCGTATGCCATCCCGGAGCCGGGACATCTCCTGCCGGTCGGCCTGTCGTTCTATACGTTCATCGCCACGGGGTATGTCATCGACCGGTATCGCGGGACTGTCGACGCCGAACGGGATATCATACGGTTCGCAGCGTTCGTGTCGTTCTTCCCGTACCTTCTCGCTGGCCCCATCGAGCGGGCGAAGAACATGCTGCCCCAGCTTTCCGCCGTCCCGTCGTTCAGGATCGGGTATATCACCGAGGGTATGTCGCTCTTCGTGGTGGGGCTTTTCAAGAAGATCGCACTCGCGGATTTTCTGGCGCTGTACGCCAACAAGGTCTACGGCGAACCGGGGGAATTCGGGGGGCTGGCGCTTCTCATGGCGACGTACGCCTTCGCGTGGCAGATATACTTCGATTTCAGCGGCTACACCGATATGGCGCGGGGCTGTGCCCGGATGCTCGGCTTCGACCTCATGCTGAACTTCGACAACCCCTATCTCTCGGAAAGCCTCAACGAGTTCTGGAAACGCTGGCACATCAGCCTGTCCTCGTGGTTCAAGGACTATGTGTACATCCCACTCGGCGGGAACCGCAGGGGACGTTTCAACACCTACCGCAACATGGTTCTCACCATGCTTGTCGCGGGGCTCTGGCACGGCGCGGCGTGGAACTTCGTGATCTGGGGCGGGCTGCATGCCCTGGGCCGTACGGTGACACGCGAACTGGAACAAACGGCGTTCTATGCCGAAAAGATTCCGAAATTCGTCAAGCAGCTTTTCATATTCCATTTCGTATGCGTCACGTGGATATTCTTCCGGGCGGAAACATTCGGGAAAGCGATGACAGTCCTCGGTGGGATATTCACGAAGGCGTGGGCCGATCCGCGCTTTCCCATTGCGGGGATTCTGTTCATCCTCGCCGTCTGGGCTTACCAGTTCGCGTTCGAATCGCGGTTACGCGGGATGCTCGAACGGTCGTATGTGAAGGTCGCGCTTGTTACGGCGATGATACTGTACATGGTATTTTTCAGGACATCTGGCTATGAAGTCTTCCTCTATTTCCGTTTCTAACGCCGTGGTGCTGACACTGCGCGAATGGCTGGCGGCGGTTCTCCTGTCGGCGGCGGCGATCGCCGTTGTCTATTACGGATGGGGATCGTGGGAACGGTACGAACCGGGGCCGGATCACCGCGAAACCTGCTGGGCGGAACTCCAGAGCGACTACTGGGCGTACATGCGCTGGTGCAAATACGCCAGGGATCATTACGATATCCTGCTCATGGGCGATTCGGTCATCTGGGGCCAGGAAGTCCCCAACAACGAGACCATCAGCCACTACTTGAACGAGTATATCGGGCGTGAAGCGGTTGCGAACCTCGGCAATGACGGCCTGTTCATGGCGGGACTCAGCGGCATCGTCCGCCATTACGGCGATTATCTGGGCGACACGAACGTGATCATCCAGTGCAGTCCCCTCTGGATGGCGAGCCCGCGCCGCGATCTGCACGGGGAAAAGAAATCGCAGTACCACCATCCCCGCCTCATCCCCCAGCTCGATCCCCGTATCAATTACTACCATGATCTGAACACGCGGCTCGGCTATCTGTCCGAGCACGTGTTCCGGGTGTTCCCCTTCGTGCGGCACTTGATGGCGAATTATTACGACAATACCAGCATTTCCGGCTGGATGATGGAGCATCCGTACAGTGATCCCTTCGCGGCCATTACGTTCCGGTCATCTCCGGTCATGGCGGAGAAACAGGGGCGCGGCATCGACTGGGAGGCCAAGGAAATGAAGATGGCCGACGAGCCGTTCCTCGATCCCGCCGAGTCGATCCAGTTCGGGCTTTTTCTCGATGCCGTCGAGGGCCTGAAAAAGAAAAACACCCGTGTCTTCATCATGATCGGCCCCTACAACCAGCACTACCTCGTTCCCGAAAGCCGCGAGCGTCTTTTCGCCATGGTCGAAAAGATCAAGGCTGTCTTCGACGAGCGGGGGTATCAATATTTCGATACCTTTACGGTCGGTTTGCCGAGCGATACCTTCGGCGACAGCTGTCATCTCCTCAGGGAGGGTCACGACATGCTGGCGAAAAAGATGGCCGCCGATCCCGCTTTCCGCAAGTGGCTCGATGGTATCGGAAAGTGACACCTTTCCGTTCACCTTGATTTGCGTCGGCACAGAGAGCGCTCTCCGGATTTCAGGTTGAAACATCCGCATTACACTCATATTCTCATTGACCGGCGCACCATGTCTGTTGTATCATTCCTTCATTGATGTAAATGAGACGGTTGTAAACGCGTTCTGAAGTGACGATATAAAGGCGCCTCATATATTGGCTGTGCAGCCAGTTGCAGTGAAAATCTGTGATTGAAGGCGCCCATAACGGTCATGAACCTCACCATAACATTCCGAAGCCCGAGATGAAAACGACATCACTGTTCGAGTGGCACCGGGCGCATGGCGCGACAATGGGTGAGTTCGGGGGGTATTCCATGCCCCTGTGGTACCCGACAGGCGCCCGGCAAGAACACCTCGCGGTACTCACATCGGCGGGAATTTTCGATACCGGCCATATGTCGGTTATCGTCATATCCGGTCCCGATGCCCTGCCGTTTCTTCAGTACTGCTGCACCAAGGACCTCACGCGTGTGGGCGCGAAAAAGCTCCCCCTCGATCACTGCAAGTGCACCAACGGCGCGTTTCTCGATGAGCGCGGCTGGGTCGTGGACGATTGTGTCGTGTACTTCTTCGAACATGACCGCTACATGATCGCCGTCAATGCCGGTATGGGTGAAATCATCGCCCCGCACCTGGAAAAATACAGGGGTGGATACGACGTTCAGGTCACACTTATCGACGAGGAAGTGGACAAGATCGACCTTCAGGGCCCCCGTTCCGGACATATCCTCGCATCCTGTCTCGAACATCCGGACAGGTTTTTCGACGGGATGGGATTTTACCGTTTCAAGGGCTGTCTTGCTTCCGGAATGATCAAGTGCGACAGGTGCGGGGACGTGCATTTCAAAAACGGGTCAACGGCGCTGGTGTCACGATCCGGGTACACCGGCGAATTCGGTTTCGAGATCTTTGTTTCACCGGATGAGGCTTCCGGCCTGTGGAAACTGCTGATTGATGCCGGTACCGCCGACGGGCTCCTTCCCTGCGGGCTCGCGGCTCGCGATTCTCTCCGAGCCGGTGCGGTGCTCCCTCTTTCGCATCAGGATATCGGCGACTGGCCGTTTCTGAACAATCCGTGGCTGTATGCGCTTCCGTTCAATGACGACCGATCGGGTTTCACGAAAGATTTCGTGGGACGCGAAGCGCTGGAGACAAGTGGTTTCAGCGAGTATACCCTGCCGTTCGCCGGTTTCGATCCCCGCAAGGTCGATATTCACGGTGACGGCGCCAATGTCTTTGACAGCTCGGGGAAACGTATCGGCAGGGTCCTGACATGCGCAACCGATGTCGGTATCGGCAGGATCGACGGCCGTATTGTGGGTCTTGCGAGCCCGGATGTCCCCGACGGTTTCAAACCGCGCGGGCTGAGCTGCGGCTTCGTTCTGGTGGATCGTCTGCTCGATTACGGAACGCCTGTGACGCTTCGTGATGTGCGGCGCGAGATTCGAGTTGAAATTGTCAGGGACGTCCGTCCCGGCAGGACCTCCCGGCGTCCCCTACGCGAAATGATCGACGGGGAGTGACAGAAGGTATCGTTTCAGATAATGTACGGAAAATCGTTTAGAAGACGATTTTTCATCAAAATAATGACGCACCCGAAAAAGGTGTGTGTGCTGCAACGGTTCGCGATCTGTACGGTTGATTTCCATATTACATGAAGGAGAGTTAGAATGAAGGAATTGAACGAACTCGTTCTGCCCGACGATGTCCTGTATTCGGACGACCACGAGTGGGTAAGAGTGGAAGGCGATACGGTGCGGATCGGAATTTCCGATTTTGCCCAGGATCAGCTCGGTGACATTGTGTATGTCGATCTTCCCGCCGTTGGAACGTCATTTCAAAAAGACCAGTCGTTCGGTGTCGTCGAATCGGTCAAGTCGGTGTCCGAAATGCTCATGCCCTTTAATGGCGAGATTGTCGAGGTGAACGATGTCCTTGAAGACAATCCCGAGCTTGTCAATACCGACACGTACGGGGACGGATGGATGATCGTTGTGAAACCCGACGATCCCTCGGAAATCGATTCTCTCTTTACGCCGCAAAAATACAGGGAACTCCTGAAATGAAACGGATGATGCGATATCTACCCCACACACCGGACGATATCGCCGCCATGCTCGCGACGATAGGTGTCCGGGAACTCGACGAACTCTTCGCCGCCGTGCCTGAGGCTTCACGTTTGGATTCCGCCCTCGATCTGCCCGGGCCACTCGACGAGCAGAGCCTGAACCGCCACATGGACGCGCTGTCCGGCCGGAACGCGGCGGGGCCTTCATTTGCCTCGTACCTCGGCGCGGGATGCTACGAGCATTTCATACCCCATGCCGTGACGTATCTCATGGGCCGGTCGGAATTCGTGACCGCGTACACGCCCTACCAGCCCGAACTGAGCCAGGGAACTCTTCAGGGCATCTACGAGTACCAGACGCTCGCGTGCAGACTTCTGGGCATGGAAGTTTCCAACGGCTCGCTCTATGACGGCGCATCGGCGTTCGCGGAAGCGCTTCTCATGGCGATCAGGATCACGAAACGCCGTCGTGTGGCGATTTCCTCGGCTTTGCACCCGTACTACCGCGATGTTGCGGCGACTTATCTCGGGCAGGCCGGTTTCGACATAACGCTCCTGTCCTATGAGGCGAGTGGCGGCACGGATTTATCCGCGCTTGGCAGTATTGACGATCTGGCGGCTGTGGCCGTCCAGTCACCCAACTTTTTCGGCTGTATCGAGGATCTCGCGGCGGTATCCGAGGCGGTGCATGGTCAGGGAGCGCTGTCGATCACCGCGTTCTCGGAGCCGCTTGCCTACGGGCTCTATAAAAATCCGGGCAGTCTCGGTGCTGATATTGTGTGCGGCGAGGGACGCAGTTTCGGGCTCCCGCAATCGTTCGGCGGATCGTCGCTCGGCATGTTCACCGCACGTCGTGAACATGTGCGCCAGATGCCGGGACGTATTGTCGGCAAAACGACCGACCGTGACGGCAGGCCCGGATTTGTCATTACCCTCGCGACGCGTGAACAGCACATCCGCCGCGAGCGGGCGACATCGAACATCTGCACCAACCAGAGCCTCTGCGCCCTGACTGCGGCGCTGTACCTATCCGCACTCGGAAAGAACGGCCTTCGCGATCTGGCGAAAACGAACTATGACAGGGCGGAATACCTGAAATCCCGCTTCGCCGAGGAAGGTATCCACGTCAGGTTCTCCCGGCCGACATTCAATGAATTCGTCGCCGAATTTCCCGATGGGGGTTCATCCGCCTGCGATGCTCTCTGCGCGCGCGGAACGGCTCCGGGTCTGCCACTGGGTGCATTCTACCCCGAACTTGCCGACTGCCGCCTGTTCTGCGTAACCGAAACGAAAACGCGTGACGACATCGACACGCTTGTCCGGGAGGTCGCATCATGCATGAAAAAGTAGGAACGTCCGGACTCGTGTTCAACGAGCCGCTGATCTGGGAAAAGAGCGGTGCGGGGCGATGCGGCAGTTCGCTGTTCTCCCCCGATGTTCCCGGCGCCTCCATCGATGAAAGCCTCATGGGGGATCTGGCCGGCTTTCCCGAAGTGAGCGAAGTTGATGTCGTGCGTCATTTCACCCGCCTCTCGCAATGGAATTACGGTGTCGACAGCGGCATGTATCCCCTCGGCTCGTGCACCATGAAGTACAATCCCAAGACCAACGAACGTCAGGCCGCACTGCCTGGTTTCGCGGATATTCATCCCATGCTCCCGGAACGATGCGCACAGGGAATGCTCCGCCTCATGTTCGATCTTCAGCGCTTTCTCGCCGAAATCACCGGCATGGACGCCGTATCGCTCCAGCCGTCCGCGGGCGCGCAGGGAGAACTCACCGGTATAATGCTCATAGGTGCGTACCACCGCAAGCGCGGCGATGCCCGTACCAGAATCATTGTACCCGACACCGCGCACGGCACCAATCCCGCCAGTGTCGCTCTCTGCGGTCTTCAGCCGCTTCCGGTGAAGACGGGACCCGACGGTGTCCTTCTCCCGGAAACGGTCGACGAGGTCATGGGGCCGGATGTCGCGGGCATCATGGTTACCAACCCCAATACGCTCGGCCTTTTCGAGGAAAACATCGTTGACATTGCTCAAATCGTCCACGATGGCGGCGGTCTCGTCTATTGCGACGGGGCCAATCTCAACGCCGTAATGGGAATCGTCAGGATGGGGGATATCGGTGTCGATGTCATGCATGTCAATCTCCACAAGACATTCTCGTCGCCCCACGGCGGCGGCGGACCGGGATCGGGGCCGGTGTGCGTGAAGAAACGTCTGGAGCCATTCCTGCCCGTGCCCCGCATCGTCGAGCGGGATGGCGGCCTCGGATTCTCGTCGGATGCGCCGGATTCCATCGGGAAAGTGCATGCGTTTTACGGCAACGTCGGTGTGATGGTGCGCGCGTACAGTTACATCATGAGCATGGGCGCGGCCGGCCTGCGTCAGGCGAGCCGTCTCGCGGTGCTGAACGCCAACTACCTCAAGGAACGTCTCAAGGACGTCTTCGACCTGCCATACGACCGTACCTGCATGCACGAGTGCGTATTCAGCGACGCCCGCCAGCACGAGCAAAAGGTGACCACGCTCGACATTGCCAAGCGGCTCATCGATTACGGGTTCCATCCGCCGACGGTTTATTTCCCGCTGATTGTCAAGGGTGCGATCATGGTCGAGCCTACCGAAACCGAGTCGAAGGAGACGCTGGACGCTTTCGTCGAAACATGCCGGACAATTGCGCGTGAAGCGGAGGAGAATCCCGATCTGCTCCATGATGCCCCGGTGAACAGCAAGGTCCGGCGGCTCGACGAGACCGCAGCCGCCCGCAATCTGGATCTGATGGGCTGATAGTATCCGTTTCGCATTATGTTCCGCGGTCGTATGCTGTCCGGCATCGAAGGTAAACAGCAGAATCAAAGAGTTGTATGAATATGCCATCACCACCGTCAGTCAAAAAACCCCTGTGGCTGAAGAAAAAAATTCATACGGGCGGGGCGCTTCATTCGGTCAGGTCGCTCCTCGGTCGCTGCCGCCTTCACACAGTATGCGAGGAGGCGCGCTGTCCCAATCTCGGCGAGTGCTTCTCGCATGGTACGGCGACGTTTCTCATTCTCGGGGATGTCTGTACGCGGTCGTGCAGGTTTTGTGCGGTTGCGGGCGGTGTTCCCGATCCGCCCGATCCGGACGAGCCGTCCCGTGTCGCCGATGCGGTCCGGGAACTCGGCCTCACCTACGCCGTGGTGACCTCGGTAACGCGGGATGATCTCCCCGACGGGGGGGCTTCATTTTTCGCGGAAACGATCAGGGCAATTCGCGAGATATCCCCCGGAACCGGTGTCGAAGTGCTCGTTCCCGATTTCGGGGGCGACATGAACGCTCTGGAAACCGTGCTCGACGCCCGTCCCGATGTCCTCAACCACAATGTCGAGACCGTTCCCCGCCTCTATCCGGCTGTCCGCCCGGAAGCGGATTATACCCGCTCGCTCGGTGTGCTCAAGGTCGCGGCCGCCTCCGTACCCGACGTTCCCGTGAAGTCCGGCGTCATGCTCGGTCTCGGCGAGACGGATGAAGAACTGCGCCGTGTGCTCGACGATCTCCTCGCCAACGGGTGCCGCCTTCTCACCCTCGGGCAGTATATCAGTCCTTCCCGGGATCATTACCCCGTGGTCCGGTATCTTCCCCCCGAAGAATTCGACCGCTGGAGGGAAACCGCCCTCGAAATGGGTTTTAAGGCGGTTGCGAGCGGGCCGTTTGTCAGAAGTTCCTACCGCGCAGCGGAGATGGTGAATCGGAGCAGGTGAGACACTGCATCATAAATACGCACACTATCACGATGTCTGTCATTATAAGCGAGCGGCCGTTCTTTCCCGAAACGACCGCCCGATTCACGAGCACAATTACTCACTGAATCATCGTCATTTTACCTGATTCGGCCATGCCTCCAGCCGAAAGCCGGTAAAGGTAAACGCCGCTGGAGACGTCGTTTCCACGTTCGTCGCGTCCGTCCCATACGGCCGTATGGACACCTGCACCGCGATGTCCTTCCGCAAGACAAGCGATCTTCCTTCCGAGCAAATCGTAGACCGTGAGCCGGACGGCGCAGTTGCGGAAGAGTTCATAGCGAATTGTCGTCGCCGCGTTGAACGGGTTCGGCGCGTTCGGCGCGAGGTTGAAGACCTGTGGGTGCTCCGGGCTGTTGTCTTCAACGGTCAGCCCGGAGTCAGTTAAAAATTTGTTTCGACGCCACCAAATGATCTTCGTTCATGACCCAGATGACACGTTCCGTCTCCGCTTCGGTTGTGGAAAATGATACAATGCCACTGGTGGAAAACGAGAAAGGCCCATTATATA
>Ga0272444_10004484_pt1 | contig 12331 bp, 13 predicted proteins | sample SSMForm13_FD_201033 | JGI IMG/M metagenome (GOLD analysis project Ga0272444, IMG submission 201033) | Marine sediment archaeal communities from Little Sippewissett salt marsh, Falmouth, MA, United States - SSM-Form-13 | ecosystem: Environmental > Aquatic > Marine > Wetlands > Sediment ... | reverse complement strand
AGAAGACAAAGAGCTGCCATATGCGGCGACAGAATCCCCTGAAGATCTTACTCAAACTTGGCAACAATTGCTTTCAGTCTTCAACGACCGCTGTCCTTCCCTGATGCCTAGTTTGGAAAAGGCATTGCTTACAAAGGTTGCCAAAGGCACCCTGGAAATCACCGTGCACGGAAATTCCTTCTACACAGCTCGACTTCAAGACGAAAAAAGCATGGCGGCTATGCAAGACATCTGCAAGCAGGTCTTTAGACGTGATATGAAGATCAAGATTGTGGAGGCGCCAGACACTGCTTCCAATAATAACCGCTCCAAGGAAAGCGACAGAACGAGGCGTCTGAGAAGGGAGGCCTTGAATCATCCAATGGTTGCCGAGGCGCTGGAAGTCTTCCAGGGAAAGGTTGTCAGTGTGAAAATCCTATAGCAAGTATCATCCAAGCATCCTTGAACAATTGGCCTAACGGTCGCACAGGAAATGTCTCTTTGGACTTGGGCCTAACCTCAACGTATTTGGTTTCAGGCCGTTGTCACCGTTTGGAGGTAGAAAATGGCAAAAGGTATGGGAAACATGTTGAAGCAAGCACAGAAACTTCAGTCCAAGATTTTCAAACTTCAGGAGGAGATGGCCGATAAGAGAGTGGAAACAACCGTAGGCGGCGGCATGATAAGGGCTGAGGCCAATGGCAAGCAGGAGTTGACCTCCATAAAGATCGATCCAGAAGTTGTGGACCCCAATGATGTAGCGATGCTTGAGGATCTCATCTTGGCTGCCGTCAATGACGCCTTGCACAAGGCAAAAGAGATGGTATCTCAGGAGATGACCAAGCTGGCCGGTGGCTTGAACCTCCCCCCGGGTCTAATGTAGACACAGGTAGCAGCAATGGACTACTATCCGCCATCTCTCGTACGTCTTATCAAGGACCTGTCGAGACTGCCTGGCATAGGCGAAAAGACTGCCACCCGTCTCGCTCTCCATATTCTGCGGTCCCCCTATGACAGGGCAAAGGAACTATCACAAAGCATTCTCGAAGTGAAAGACAAAGTGAGACTTTGTTCAATGTGCTTTGGCCTTGCTGACACGGACCCATGCAGGCTGTGTATCAATCCGAATCGAGATCGGACCACTGTCTGCGTCGTTGAACAGCCAAGTGACCTAGTGGCCCTCGAGAAATCAGGCGCCTTCAATGGCCTGTACCATGTCCTTCATGGGGCTCTGTCTCCCATGAACGGCATCGGACCGAATGACCTGAAGGTGAGAGAACTCATCACACGAGTGGCAAATAATGATGTCCAAGAACTAGTCCTTGCCACCAATACGAATGTGGAAGGGGAGGCCACGGCATCATACCTGGTTCAGTGCCTCAGTGCCTATCCTGTACGACTGACACGGATAGCCTCTGGGGTCCCCATGGGCAGTGACCTGAAATATCTTGACGAAGTTACCATTAAGCGTGCCATGGATAAGAGAGAGAGTCTGTAAATTGGCCAAACCTTCGGATTTTTTTCAATGTAAAATGTGCGGGGAATGCTGTAAGGGCTATGGTGGCGCCTTTGTGAGCGAGCGAGAGATTAAGCGCATTTCCCAATATCTCCATATGGACCCAGACTCCTTTCTCAGGGAGTATTGCCATTGGTCCGGCGGACGCCCACTCATCAAAACTTCTGATTCGGGCTATTGTATCTTCTGGGACAAGGTGTGCACCATTCACGAAGTCAAACCTCGAATGTGCTGCATGTGGCCCTTCATCGATAGCATGCTGGTGGATCCTGCCAACTGGGCCATCGTACAATCCGTGTGTCCAGGTATCCTCGGAGATATCAGTGACGAGGACCTCGCCCAATGTGTGCGCCAAGTGGTCGCTGAATACGAAAGACAATGGTCTGTCTCAGGAGTAACAGTCACGGACAGGGGGTGTCTCCCTGAATCTCCAAAGGGGCTGTCATCTTGATCGGCGTATTTGACTCTGGTATCGGTGGTCTTACAGTCGTCCGCGCCTTAAAGCAATATCTCCCTGAGTATGACATCCTGTACTTTGGTGACACAGCGCGCACTCCCTACGGCACAAAAAGCCCAGAAACAGTCATAGAATACGCCAAGGAGGATGCACACATCCTCCTTGACAGAGGGGCCCAACTTCTCGTAGTGGGATGCAATACAGCCTCCAGCGTGGCCACAAATACCCTACGAAACAGGTTTGATGTCCCTATCTTTGAAGTCATATCGCCCGCGGTCCGCCAGGCAGTTTCCCGGCCCAAAGCAAGACGGGTCGGTGTCATCGGAACGAGGGCAACCGTTAACAGCGGCGTCTATGAAGAGCAGATTAAAGCCAAACGCCCCGATATGGAAGTCTACTCAACTGCCTGTCCCTTGCTTGTACCCTTGGTTGAGGAGGGGTGGCTGAAACGGGACGAGACCAGAAGGATTGTCAAGAAGTACCTTCATCCTCTCAAAATGAGACAAATTGACATGCTGATCTTAGGCTGTACGCACTATCCACCATTAAAGAACATTATTCAAGCGAAGATTGGCAAACGTGTAAGGATTATTGACTCGTCGGAGGCATTGTCTGGATCGGTCAAGGAGTTCCTCCACGAAAATCCCGACGTTGCACGGGGTCTGAAAAAAAACGGAACTTGCCATTTCTATGTATCCGATGTGACTGAACACATGCAGCGATTGGCCAGGAAGATCCTCAAGGGCATTGGGAGACTGGAACATGTCAAGCTCTAAGAAAAGGTGGACAACTTTTTCTGAGCGTACCTTCCGTTGAGAGTCTGGCCGCCGGCAGGGACTTGTTTGTTTCCTGGGACCAGGTCGATACTGATCTTCAATTCAGGCTGAAGGGATGATGAAGACGAATGAAAAAAGAGATACAGCTTTCGGTCTTTTTGAGAAATGTCCCGGGTGAACTGGGCCGATTCGCAGAAACGATGGCAAAGTCCGACATCAACATCTTGGCCATGTTCATCCAGAATGCGGCTGACTATGTACAAGAGATGTTTGAGGCCCGGGGCAAGTCGATAAAGAGAACTGCCTCTGCAGCGAGTTACGGTTCAGTGATCAAGGAGGCCAGAGAATACTCCCTTATAAGGGTCGTCGTAGACCAGGTCGACAAGGCCAGGGGGGTCCTCAAGGATGCCGATTACTGGGTTCATCGTTCCGAGGTCTTGGTCATGATGCTCCAAAACCGTCCAGGCCAACTGGCCAAGACATCGAGGAGATTTGGAGACGCCAATATCAACATCAACTATGTGTATGGTTCTGGGTCTTCAACCGGCGAGACAGCCATGTATGTCTTCCATGTCCCAGACGCAGATCAGGCACTGAAATCGCTGTCTGGCAAGTAGTCAGATCTGGACAGAAAGGGCTTTTCGTAATTTCTGACCACAACAGGATAGGCGTGATAGACTTCGCCCTTTAGGCTGCGGCCCCAGATGAGGAAAAGGCTCGGCGCCTCATGGACATATGATACACTGCCCTGTCAATGAGACCGTCCAGCAGACCCTCGGCCTCTCGCAACTGACTCACTGAATCAAAGCGGGATGCCAACGCTCTGAGGATAGTGTCATATCTGGATGTGGTCTCCCCTAGGGCCTTGTAATTGATGGAGGGCCGGGCATAGAGCTTGTCTTCAAAAAAGTAATTGCCCAGCACTGTGTAGGCCTCTGGCTTGAAAGGCCAATGGGCCTTGAGTTCCAGGAATTCCCGAAAAGCCTTGAGGCATTCTGTGCTACCAAGGACCTGTTCCGTTCTTATTGGCCCATTGAGACGTCTTTCCACCTCCAGGGAAAAGCTTCTCAACATTTCCGTCTCCGTAATGACTAGGCCGTAGAGATACCAATCTCCCAATGCTTTTTGGACAATCTCTTTAAAAGAGTCAGATAGATGATAGTGGGACGGACAGAAGTAAACCCTGCATGCCATGCCCCCATAAAAGCTTAGCCCCCTGAAATCTACTCCTTTGTTCCCATGGGCCGAAGGATGCAACAGGCACCCCACACGGGATTGTCTGGCCCCCACTAGACCTATGAACGGGCAGTGGTGAAATCCAGGAAAGGGCCTCTGCTGATTCTCTCTCTCCTCCACTTGTTCTTTGTAGCCAAGGATAGAATCGATATCACGGGCAAAGGTTTCAAAGGTGCCGGTGCGAAAAGCCAGCATCGCCTGTAAGGCTTCTAGAGATGGGTCTGCCACATTGTACAAGCCACAGCACGCGGCACAGGAAACCTGCCGTCCTACCTGGCAGAGGTAGGTCCCGCCTGGAGGTTTGTCACCCACGTCATTAAAAGACACGGCTTGCTCCGTTTTCTTTCATAGGCCTTGACAAGACCTCCCTCGGATGGACACGCAAGGGGGAATCGGCCGCTTTGTTGACATGAAATCCCACAGAGCGCTAAAAAATGCATTCCTCATCTAAAATACTCGACGAGAATCCGGGGATCGTTGCTGCCGATGCCGTCTACTCCTATGTCGGCATAAGGCTTAACAAGGGTGGGATCGTCAATATTCCATATGAAGACCTTCAAGCCCTCCCGGTGGGCCATTTCCACAAAAGGCTTGTCAACAAAGGTGTATCGCATCACAAAGGCATCGGCAGCTGCTTGTGTGGCAACAGAGGTGTCCACTGGGCATCCTACAAGGAGCACCCCTGTTTTGATACTCTGTCCCATCTCTTTCACCCTCTGGACAAGCCTATGCCAGAAAGAGATGACGTAAACGTTGTGAACAAGGTTATTCTCATTTATCAGCCCAACAACCTGACCCTCGGCCCCTTCTTCTTTCAATTCAATGACCAGCTTTACTCTCTTGTCAATGAGATCTACGACTTCCTGAAGCGTTGGGATGGACTCACCCTTTCCGGCATCAAGCTTTTTCAGTTCTGTAAGAGTATAACTGCAGACCAGACCGCTGCCATTGGTTGTCCGGTCCACAGTCGAGTCATGAATGACGACCACCTCCCTGTCTTTGGTCAGATGCACGTCGATCTCTACCGCGTCAACGCCAGTCTCCATGGCCCTTGTGATGGAAAGAAGGGTATTTTCAGGCTCCAGGGCCGCAGCCCCGCGATGTCCCATGATGATCATTTCGGATTTTATCCCCTTTTCATGCTCCATGCTGTCTGCTTGGACAACACCAGATGGATTGCCCCTAGGCTTGTTTAGCTTTTCACGGCCTGTTGCCCGTTCGCCTACGGTTTTGTGCCCAACCCATTCCATGCTGTGGAGATGAAGCAATTGAAAAACACGTCTGGGTCAGAGGACCCGCCATTACCATTCCCGTTACTATCTGAGACCCCAATAGCATGCTTGAGATTGAAATTCGTGGCATCATAATAGCTGATGTGAACTTTATCTGACGAGTTGATGGCTACAGAACTGTACTGGCCCACAGACCCACTACTGCTGTCTGCTGTCTCAGTTACCCATGAACCAGAAGCATTCGTGGCATACTTGAGGTTGCTGTTCGTAATGTCATAATAGCTGATATGGATGTCACCAGATGAGTCAATAGCCACAGACGTATGACTGCCTAGGCTGCCACTATTGTCTACTGTCTCAGCTTCCCATGAACCAGAAGCATTCGTCGCGTGTTTGAGGTTGCTATTCGTGGTATCATAATAACTGATATGAACCTCATCTGGTGACTCAAGTGCAATAGAAGTATACTTGCCCACAACACCATTGCTGTCTATTGTCTCGCTTTCCCATGAACCAGAAGTATTGGTCGCATACTTCAGGTCATCGTTCGTGTCATAATAATAACTGATATGAACCTCACTTGACGAGCGCACCGCTATAGACCCATACTGGCCAACGTCACCAGTGCTGTCCACAGTCTCTGTTTCCCACGAACCAGAAGCATTCGTCGCATACTTGAGGTCATCGTTGGTGTTATCATAATAACTGATATGGGCGTTACCTGACGCGTCAGCCGCTATAGATGTATAGCTGTCCACGTTGACAGTGTCGTCAACTGTCTCGCTCTCCCACGAACCAGAGGCATTCGTCGCATACTTGAGGTCACCGTTCGTGTCATTATGGTAGCTGATAAAGACTTTATCTGACACATCGAGTGCGATGGACGTATACCTCCCCACGTTGCCAGTGTCGTCAACTGTCTCGCTCTCCCACGAACCAGAGGCATTCGTCGCATACTTGAGGTTATCGTCCGTATCATCATAATAACTGATATGGACGTTACCTGATCCGTCCACTGCCACAGAAGTGTAACTACCCACGCTGCCACTGGAGTCCACATTCTCAGTTTCCCAACTGGTTCCGAGGCCCCTTGATTCAAAGCTGAGGAACATCACCAAAAATGACACAAGCCAAAACCCATAGAGCCCTAATTTACTACAAACGCCCATGCTTCCCCCTTCCAATAGTCATTCAGATATGACTCTTAGACATTGGACATGGCCCATGGCCAGCACGCCATAAGCCATCTGGCCTTGCGGATTCTTTTTACACCTTGCGCCTCTGTTTTCCATCAGGGATATTCTCTCAAAAACGATGGAGGGATCATCTGGCATGATCTTGGCTCAGCCTCCCGAGTGTCTCTTCAAAAACCCCAAATGCTCTCCCGCCATGCAAAACAAAGCGCACCCTGTCGATTCCTGCATGGTCTCTAAGAAAGTCTGCCACAGTTCTCACTGCCACTGGCGCTGCCTGGTCCAGCGGATACCCGTAGGCACCAGTGCTAATTGACGGAAAGGCCACGGAGCGGACCCCTTTGGCGTGGGCCACTTCCAAGCTCCTCTTGTAGGCACTCTTTAGCAAACGCTCTGCAGTCGGATTCGGCCCTCTGTAGACTGGTCCCACAGTGTGAATCACATATTTGGCCCGAAGTCTATAGCCCTTTGTCATGACTGCGTCTCCTGTTTCGCATCCCCCAAGGGTTCGACACTCTGCCAGCAGTTCCGGCCCCGCTGCCCTGTGGATAGCTCCGTCCACACCTCCTCCGCCCAGAAGGGTTCGATTGGCTGCGTTCACTACGGCCTCCGTATCTTGCTTTGTAATATCTCCTTGCACCAACTCCAATACAGAAGACCCGATCATGACTTGCACGTTTCCACCTCCCCTACCCCATGTCATCGTCCCTTGCCGATAGGCCTTTCATGAGCCTCACAGCAAATTCATTTTCTTGGGAAATAGTGGACAGACACCAGCTATGACATTTCATATGCCATAATTGGGCTAACTTATCAAGATTGAACGCCAATACAACAAGAAGCTAAGCAAATAGATGGTAGTAGAGCGCCGATGTCACAGCCCACAGAAGAATAATGACTGTGACCAGGAGACAACCAGTAGCCAAAAGTCGATGAAAGAGATTCTCCGCCCTTTTTTCTCTATAACCAAGCAAGAAACCGATAAGTATCCCTGCCCCTATCCCCCCACCGTGGGCCCAGTTGTTGATTCCGGGAACGATGAAGCCAAAGCAAAACAACGCGATGACCCACCCTCCCACCTGCCTGTAGATAGCCTGTCCGTAAGTCCCGCCTCTACTCTTGCCGTAATAAAGGGTCGCACCAATGAGGCTGCACACAGCCGCTGAAGCCCCGATAGTCATAGGGATGCCGACCATATAAGATATCCAAAAGCCAATAATCCCTCCAAGGGTGTATAGAACGGCCATGCGGTGTACCCCGTATTCTTGCACTACCAAACGGCCGATCTGCCTTAGGACCACCATGTTGAAAAAAATATGAAGAATGCCACCATGGAGGTAGCTGGCAGACACAAGGGTCCACCAGCGGTGCAGACGACCGATGGGGATACTACCTGTGGCGCCCAGAAGCAAAAGAGCTCTGTCAGAAGGGGAAAAAAGGGTAAAGGGGTTTACAGACAGACCCAACTGCGTGGGATTTAACAAAATGGAGACCACGTACATGGCCACATTGGCATAGATGATGGAACGAACGATCGTTTCTCCATGCAAGAATCCCCTGCCCACCACATGCCGCGTCCACCAAGACCCCGGTCTTGACATGCCACAATGGGGGCAAACCAGTTCATCGGCACTGATAAGCTTCCGGCAATGGGGACAAAGCATGGATCGTCTATCCATGGGCAACACCGTCAGACTCGCAAGACCAACCTGTATGGCAAGTCCGAAAATCTGCCCCTCTTGGGTTCTTATGCCTTCCAGAACCTTGGAACCACGGGCCAAAGCAACATCCGGAGAAGGCTCTCATCTCAAGTCCATGTCCAGTTCTCGCAGTTCCTTGATCTGATCCCTGAGGTCTGCCGCTCTTTCAAAGGCCAAGTCTTTGGCTGCCATTTTCATCTCCTCTTCGAGCTCTTCAATGGCCTTTTCCAGCTCGTCTAGCGAGGTGTACTCAGCAGCGGGTTCTGATACGGCAGGCACAGTCACATAGTCTGCCTCATAGACGGAGGCGAGAATGCTGGTGATCTCTTTTTGTATGGTCTGAGGGGTGATGCCGTGTCTTTGGTTGTAGGCCCCTTGAAGGCTTCGTCTTCGATTCGTCTCGTCTATTGCTGTCCTCATGGAAGCTGTCACACGATCTGCGTAAAGGACGACAGTTCCAAACACATTTCTCGCAGCCCGGCCACAGGTCTGGATCAGAGAGCGTTTTGAACGGAGAAACCCTTCTTTGTCAGCATCCAAGATGGCCACCAGGCTGACCTCAGGAAGGTCCAGGCCTTCCCGTAAAAGGTTGATGCCGATGAGCACGTCAAATGCCCCCAAACGAAGGTCACGGATAATCTCCATCCGCTCAATGGTTTTGATGTCTGAATGGAGGTAGCGCACCCGAACCCCTAAATCCCCATAGTAGTCCGTGAGATCTTCTGCCATCCGTTTGGTAAGCGTAGTAACCAAGACCCTTTCGTTGCGGTCGCCCCGGAGCCTGATCTCTTCCAGAAGGTCGTCCACCTGATGCTCGGCAGATTTGATGATCACCTGAGGATCAATAAGTCCGGTAGGCCTGATAACCTGCTCCGTTACTTGCCCTTTCGCCATCTCCATCTCATAATCCCCAGGTGTGGCCGAGACGAAGATCACCTGAGGGATCCTGCCTGTAAACTCTTCGAAGCTCAGCGGCCGGTTGTCCAAGGCAGAAGGGAGCCTAAACCCATATTCCACCAAGGTCTTCTTTCTCGATTGATCTCCACGGAACATGCCTCTCAACTGCGGTATTCCGATATGGCTTTCGTCAACAAAGAGGAGATAATCGTCGGGAAAGTAATCGAGTAAAGTGGGGGGAGGCCCCCCTGGACCTCTTCCCGTAAGATGCCGCGAGTAGTTCTCAATGCCGTGACAGTATCCCAATTCTTGCATCATCTCCAGGTCAAAATCGGTCCGCTCTTCTATGCGCTGGGCTTCAATCAACTTCTTGGCTGACCTGAAATACGAAATGCGTTCTTTAAGCTCCTCCTTTATGGATTTCATGGCGTTCTTCAAGGTCACCCTCGTAGCCACGTAGTGACTGGCCGGAAAGATGACAACCTGCTTAAGGGGCAGCTCCACTTTTCCCAAGAGTGGGTCTATCTCAAGAATCTTTTCGATGGTGTCACCAAAAAACTCGATCCGTATGGCCCTTTCATCCTCATAGCTCGGGAAGACCTCCACACGGTCTCCTCTGACCCGGAACGTATCGCGGTGGAAGTCATAATCGTTTCGACTGTACTGCATCGATACCAAACGCTTGAGCATCACATCTCGTTCAAAGGAGACACCAGGTTTCAACTCCAGGCACATCTCAAGATAATCCTCAGGGGCACCCAAGCCAAAGATGCACGACACACTGGCAATGACAATCACATCACGTCGGGCAATCACAGAGCGCGTGGCCGAGTGTCTCAATCTGTCAATGATCTCATTTATGGAAGCGTCTTTCTCGATGAAGGTGTCTGATGCAGGCAGGTACGCTTCAGGCTGGTAATAGTCATAATAGCTGACGAAGTATTCGACAGCATTCTCAGGAAAGAGGGTCTTGAACTCACTGTAGAGTTGGGCAGCCAGGGTCTTGTTGGGGGCGATCACCAAGGTAGGCTTTTGAACTTGGGCCACCACATGGGCCATGGTGAAAGTTTTACCAGAACCGGTTACACCCAAAAGCACCTGATAGCGATGACCTGTCTCGATGCCCTTGGTGAGCTCTTCAATGGCCTTGGGCTGGTCCCCCTTCGGTGCAAAGCTTGAGACAAGCTTGAAGGCAGACATTATTTCGCCTTCCACACAGTCCCTTCAGGCCGGTCTTCAATGACAATGTTCATGGCAGAAAGCTGTTCACGAATCTCGTCTGCCCGGGCCCAATCCTTCTCTTGTCGAGCTTGGGTTCGCTCAGTGATGAGCCGCTCCACCAGGCCATGGTCAATGGCTTTGCGTTCAAGGGCGCTGGACTTTCTATGTTCAAAGAAATCGGAGGGGGGCTCAGTGCCAATCCCCAAAACAGCCCCCATGCGTCTGAAATCTGAACGAACGGAGTGACTCTCCACCCAACCTTGATCCCCGGTGAAGCCACCCTCATCCAAAACCCGGTTCACCCGCCTCACAGCATCAAAGATCAACCCCACGGCACGGGCGGTGTTGAAATCATCATCCATGGCCTCACAGAAATGGGACCAAAGCCCACCTGGCCCTAGCCCCTCAGGCTCGGACATGGCCCTATCCGTGGACTTATCCACTCTGTCCAACAGGGCGTAAATCTTCTCAAGGCCCCCTTCAGCCTCGACCATGGCCTGCTCTGTAAAATCGACGGGGCTGCGATAGTGATTGGAGAGAAGGAAGAGGCGCACCGCCTCGGGATGATATTTTTTCAGGATATCCTTGATGAGGAGAAAATTCCCAAGGGACTTTGACATCTTCTCCTGGTTGATCTTCACAAATCCGTTGTGGACCCAGAGATTCACAAAGGGTTCGCTAAAGGCGCCTTCCGATTGGGCGATCTCGTTTTCGTGATGGGGAAATATGAGGTCCTTGCCACCGCCATGGATATCAAAGTGCCGGCCCAAGAACTGCGTGCTCATTGCCGAACATTCAATGTGCCAGCCTGGCCGGCCCTTTCCCCAAGGGCTGTCCCACGAAGGCTCTCCAGGTTTGGCACCCTTCCAAAGGGCAAAATCAAAGGGGCTGCGCTTATTCTTGTCCACTGCCACCCGGGCACCAGCCTGCATGTCTTCTAGCCTACGACCTGAAAGCTTGCCATAGCCTTCAAAGGACTGCACCGCATAAAAGACATCACTTCCACCTTGATAGGCGTGACCTTGCTCAAAGAGGTGCTGGATCACATCAATGATAGCATCCATATGGTCTGTAGCCCTAGGCTCCACGGTGGCCCTTTCCACCTTGAGGGCATCCATGTCCTCATAGAACGCCTCAATGTATCTCGCTGACAACTCCTTGGTGGTCATACCCAGTTCCCTGGCCCGATTGATGATCTTGTCATCTATGTCCGTGAAGTTTCGCACATAGGTGACCTCATGGCCAGCCGCCTTCAGGTAACGGGCTATCACATCAAAAACGACCACGGACCTGGCATGGCCAATATGACAGGCATCATAGACCGTAGGTCCGCACACATACATCTTGACCTTGCCCGGCTCAATGGGTTTGAAAATCTCCTTCTTCTTCGTTAAGGTATTGTAGATTTTTAGCATTGCCAACTCTCGCAGAATCTGGAAAATCAAAAGCTCAGAAGCCCTCTTGCTCGAACATGGCCTTGGTTTCAGCCTCAGCCAAGGCCTCTGCTAAGCCATTTTGCAGGACCCAGAGGGCCCAGAGAGGAATCCCCCAGAAAGGAATCCCCCAGAGAGGAATCCCATGGATGAGCCTGCTCTTGTTCCCCTCATGGATGGCCGAGACCACGTCCCCTTGAGGTGAGCGTGTACATATCATTCGCTCTATACCGAATCAAGATGTTTTCAAGATCCAGGCGGATCGCGTCTGAGAACAGTATGTTGGCAACGCACGAAGAGTGTGAAGAGAGGTCAGCCGTTCAGTGCGGTGAAGGATAAAGAAGGCGTCCAAGATCATGCTGGCATCTTGCGTCTCCCTTTGCAGTGCAGAGGCTCACATGCATGGTATTCACTCAGCCTTGAACCGTGCGTAGAGTTTGGGCCTATGCTTCTTGAGGAACGCTTTTTGGTCATCGCCCAAGTAGTTGATGTCAACGTCTTCAGGCATCACTCCGAGTGTGACACGAGGCTCTGTTTCCCATCCCTTGGCCTCCACGTTAGCCCACTGCTCTGAATGGGTCTCCGACAAGTTGATGTATCCGCATTGTTCGTTGTCTTCATACAAGTAATACATGAATTCCCTGTAAGGCCCCTCGCCGCTCTCAGAAGGTATGGTAATGGCTCCAGCGGC
>Ga0272444_10004482_pt1 | contig 12333 bp, 6 predicted proteins | sample SSMForm13_FD_201033 | JGI IMG/M metagenome (GOLD analysis project Ga0272444, IMG submission 201033) | Marine sediment archaeal communities from Little Sippewissett salt marsh, Falmouth, MA, United States - SSM-Form-13 | ecosystem: Environmental > Aquatic > Marine > Wetlands > Sediment ... | reverse complement strand
TATCTTTGAGAGCTTTTGTGTTTTCAAAGAACTCGGTCACAACGGTAATATGATAGGTTGTGCCCATGGTTTTCCCCGAGAAGGAGACTTGTTTTTGAAAACCGCATCCGGCAAAAAAAATGAAAAAGATCAAAAGGGCCGTGTTAATACATTTTTTCATCAACAAATCCTCGAAAGTTGGTCTTTTGTCACAATCATAAGACGAATATCCAAATTCATTGGGTTTCCGTTTACAACTCCATTCCTGCTACTTTTAAGGCGAATCTTTGAAAAGAGCTCGAATGTCTAATTTTTGTAAAATCTGCAATTTGTCTGACTATCAAAAGTGCATGCAGATAATTCACATAGCGTCGATGGGGTCCAAGTTCCTGAGTAAAGATTTTGGTCAGTCTCATTTTGGGGTTTCTGATGCTGTCGGGATTTGAGAATCTTTTAATCCGGCTGACAGGGTGAGGATGCTTCAATGATTGGAGCATGGCGGTAACTGCCCGATAATCCGCAAGCAACCATGCCTCAAGCATTTCTTTTATACAAACCAAAAAAACTTTGCTTAAATCGACATTTTCAGCTTGCAAGGACTGAAAGATTGACTGCCTGTCTTCATATCTGCAAGGTTTTATACCTTTGGGACGCCAAGCTGGATAAAGATCCCATACCACGATTATTTTTTCGCACTCATCCAATAGGACTTTAGCAACAGCCCCACAATCTTCAACCAGTTTTTTCTTGTTATCGAGCGTGCTAGGAACAAATTGGATGGTCGGATCAAGTTTATGGACCAAATGGCGGCAAACCTGAACGTCCGGGCCTTCCGGGCCGCACTCTAAAATAAAACCGATTTTCATATTTCAGCTCCGCTTCAGCTTGCCCATGGTATAAAGTTTTCCGGGCGAGAACTTTTGAGACCATTCATCCAGTGACTTTTGAGATGCCGGCCGAGAAAACACAGGCGAGCCCGAAGAATCTCTTTCAACAACAACAATCTGAGAAAGTTTCAGCAAATCAAGCAGATAAGGGGAGTGGGTTGTAACAACAACCTGCCCAAGGCCTGATTCGACAAAATGCCGGATTTCGTCCACAAGCATGTGGACGGTTCGAGGATCGAGCCCGTTTTCGATTTCTTCAATAATAATAAGTGTTGGAGGAGTTGGATGGCGCAATATTGCCAAAAGAGCTAAAATTCTTAAGGTCCCGGTGGAAAGGAGCCAGCCCGGCAATTTGTCTACAATATTTTCTTCAGACATGCTCAGGTAAACTTTGCGGTCAAGTTCGGATGTAATTGCCGGCTGAAGATCTTCCACAAAAGGCAAAACCCCTTTAAGGGCTTCAATAATGCCGTTAAAGGCATGAAGATCCTGGTCTCGGATGGATTGAAGGTATTCGGCAATATTGGAGCCGGTATGGTTCAATCTTATCGCTCCGGAGGCCCGCTTTTGCGGCATGGGTTCGGTCATTAAGTATGGATCAAGCATCAAGAACTGCCAGTCGCTGACAAATGATTTCAGTTTGGGATCTGTGATTTCACCTTTTGAAATAAATTTATGCATTGGCGTAAATTCACCGGTATTGTATGCGGCTTTGTAATCCTGGAAATAGATTCTGTTGAAGGTGGAATCTGCGGCAACTTCCAGATGAAATTTTAGCTTTTCATCTTCTGCTGTGCCGCGAAACGTAAATGTCATGGGGTTTGAAATTTTTTCTTTGATGGTTTTATGTTCTTTAGCCTTGTTCCAGATATATTCGAACCCGTACCAGGGGATCATGGCTTCATCCAGGCCGCTTAAAACAATCGATTGAAACGTCTCCATGGCCTCAACAATGCTGCTTTTACCGGAGCCGTTGTTGCCGATGAAAACCGTAAGCGGTGTAAACCTAATGGTTTTACTGTTCTGTACGGCTTTAAAATTTTTTAGGCAAAAGGATGATAAATTCATTTTAGCTTTCCTTCTGTATTATTTTTCAAAATGTGATACCAATCTTAAGTAATAGGTTAGCAACCATATAGCATTATAACTACAATCGATATATTCTCTTATGTTGGATACTTAACCGTGGATAGCTTGGGGCCTATATACCCGATTTGCATCATCCCTGGGCCTATAGTTGGATCAAAATATATTCGCCATGCTCCGGGTGTCATCCGGCCGTGCCAGGTAAAAGTGATTTCGTTTTCACCGTGGCAATTGAAGGTTCTTTCTTTGCTATATTTTTGCATTGTTGATTCACTTTCAACAGTTGCTTTAAAGGGAAGATTATCAGGTGTAAAGGCTCCTTCATTCCAAGCTGAACAATAAGTTTGAAGTTCAAAAAGCCGCTTAACAGTTTGTCTAAATAGGGGATCACCAGGTTGTAACGGAAGAATCTGTTTTGCTACATGATTACAAAAAATTAAATTGGAAAACAGCTCTTCTCTTCGATTCCAAAGGTCTTCGCCATTTTGAACACCGGCTTTCAGTCTATTTTGAATCCATTCTGCAAGCTCATCAACATGAAAAGGATTTGATGCATGTGGAATCTGTACACATTGGGACATTAAATCTCCAATATCATCAAGCCATTGGGTTTTTATATCAATCATGTTCACTTCCCAATCTTTCGAAGACGGTAGGCTAATTGAGAGGCTTTCAAGAAGATAAGCTATTCCAAAACCATATGACCGTCTGCCCTGACAAAAAAAATCTTGAGCCAGCATATCGTTTTTGATTTCAGGAAGGTCGTCCAGCGGAGGGTATTGAGAAATGAGAGATCTGAAATACCTTCTAGCCTCCAGATCGACCTCTACATCGTTGCGCCATCTCGCTAAAGGATATTCAAAAGTGAGCAATGTATTGTTAACATCGATATGCGTCCTCAACACACGGTTGACACCGGCAACCGACGCTGATCGAATTGTATTGATAAAGCCGACCATCCATTGCCGTGCTTCTTGGACATCTTTTGCAGGAGTATCAATGGACAACTCGTTGAATACCATTTCAAGATCCATCTGAAACTCCTTTTAGGTTCTTGGTGTTAATAAAGTTTCAAGACATTTATCCCATACATCGAAAAAGCCGTCAGGCCACCTGTCTATTCTCCCGTTTTGATCTATTGTTGGAGTAACAACAGATGTTTTTCCCTGATTAATTTCCTTTCGTTCAAAATAGTGAAGCATGACTTTGTCTGGCGCAATTTTTTGGTTATAAACAGCGAGTCGAATGCCGTTGAGTATATGATCGCTGTGCGATTCGACGACAACCTGTATCCCACAGCTTGCAGCAAGTGCCATAAGTTCTCCGATGCGGACCTGCCCTTCAGGATGGAGGTGCGCTTCAGGGTTTTCTATCATTATTAATGCCCCTTTGGCTGATGCAAGCAATGCAACAATAACAGGAAGTGTATAAGTAAGTCCGAATCCGACATTTGTTGATCGGAAATTGTTGCTGACATGCTTGCCGGTAATAAATGAGTACTCAAGGTTGACCAGGTCCATGCCTTTATGCAGCCCAAGATGGATACGTGTACCCGGACTGATTTCTTCCAACCATGCTTCAACCTGATCGCGCAATTTTAATGACTCGGCCTTTGAGTGTGAAAGTGACTTCTTTGATATTTTTTTTGCACCATAAGAAGCAAGAAAGTGCGCAGTAAACTCTCCTCTGGTACCGATCTGCTTATGTTGCTGTACTTGAGAAACAGACATTTCGAAAAATCTTCGAGGACCGAGCCGCTCCGCCTGAAGATAATGAAAATCATCTTCAAATAGACTTGATCGATAAATATTACCATTTGAAGGGGACTGGTCGAGATCCAAAACATCAGCTTCTTCATTGTAGTTAAATCGCCACTTTCCTTTGTTCCCATTTGCCATGCCTATCTCAAATCCTATTTTTTCCTCTTTAGCATCTTCAAAAAGAGCATCCTGGGCGGTTCCAATCCTGACGAGATCGCCATTTAAAGACAAACCTGTTTTTTGTAACAACCCTTGCTGATAGGATTGACGTAACAGCAAAAGCGCCTGTAATATCGTAGATTTCCCCATACCATTTAGCCCGGAAAGCAACGTTAATGCCCCTAATTCGACCTTTTGTGTCTCAAAGCATTTAAAGTTTTCCATACGTATAAATCGAATCATAATAACACCTCTTGGATGAGTTTGGATATTTCAGAAAAACGAAGTTTAACCTTTGCAACATTACCTGTGCCTTGGGAAATAGCGCTATCGAAACCACTACTACCGTTCATAAGATCTATAAAACCGTTAATCAGCTCATTCTTTTTTTGCTTTAACTCTGTAAGCTGATCGTCATTAAGGCTGCTGAGGTTTACCGTCCAGGCTTCAAATAATGCTTTATTAATGGGATTTCGCCAGGCATTTTTTTTGTGCTGTTTTCGGAATGCATAGTTGCCAAAAATATCCCGAGAAGCATTCAGCGCTTGTAAAAAAGAATCTCCCAGTTTTTTAAGCTCATCAAACGGCTTCTTGTTAATAGCCACCATGGCAGAATTGAGGAAACCGTCAAAATCGGAAGATTTGTAGCTGGTGTATGGTTTTAAAGTAAATGCCATAAAACGAAGAACACATTCCTGAGCAGCCATTCTGTGATCCCGAATGCCGTAATCGGTTGCCTTTTTAAATTCATCAGAGCCGGCAAGTTTTTTTAAAATCCTGGTTGCGGCCCCCTGGTTGAGAGCATGTCTGATCTCCTGGGAAGACAGCGGCAGGCCTCCGGTATTGATTCGCTTGAAAATGTTGAACTTTACTTCGGGGGGTGTATCTTTTTCTATGAGATATACGGTGACCTGGGTTTCCTTGATCCGTCGCCTAAAATTCCTTGGCAGTTTATTAAAGCCCATCCCGCTTAGATGATAAAGAAATTCCAGGCCAGATAATTTAAGTTCTTTTTTTATAACGAACCGATTAATTGCTGTCAGCCTTTGAAGCCCGTCAACAACCAGCCATTCATCCTCATCTGAAGCGTCCATGTAAAAGGCTGGCAGAGGAATGCGTATAAGCATAGATTCAATCAGGCGGCTTTGTGCAGCATCGCTCCAAATTCCAGCCTTACGCTGAAAATCCGGCATTAAATTAATCTCCCCTTCACGTATTCTAGAAATTAAAAGATCCATCGAAAGCGGTTTTGTTTCTACTCGAATCAGTGTGGGGTCAAATGGCTCCGTGATCTGATCGTCACTTTCTGTTATTTCAGGCTCAATTCCTGTACCATCATCATAAATTTCTGGTCTTTCGTTATTCGATAAAACATTTTGTTCATTAGTATCTGTCATTTTGTTTTTCCTCTGGCAATGTCACGGTAAACATTTAACGCTGCCACCCGAAACGGGTCCGGGCAGTTTGTTTCTTTCAAAACCAGCGAGTATTCCTCTTCTGTCAGGTTGTAAAGATGGGCGACACGGCCGTCGATTTCGGCTTCAAGCATAGAAACTTTCGCTTTACGGTCAGCACGCATGGCACCGAGGATGTCATCCACGAGCTTGACAACCAGTGCTTGCTTATTGGAAGAAACATCGGGTATTGGGAGTTGCTTCCAGTCATTGGGATAAAGATGGATATTACTGCGTCGATTGGCTCGGAGGAAGTTGCGTGCAGCAGTGGAATTCATCACAGCAAGTAAAAATTTCACGGCAAAACACTGACTTATTTTTTCAAGTTCTTCACGCTTCGGCAGATCAGGGCGAGGCGGTTTTTCATCAAGGTAACGAGTCGATTTTTTGAGAGATCTGTTTCGGATTCCGGAAAGGCTATGCCAGGGAATGAAACCAACTGAACTTGGAGTGAAAACCAAATGGTGGTTATCATAGCATGCCTTTGGATCCGGCCCAGGACTTCGCTGAGCAAGAATCTTTTCATCAACCTCATATAATTCTGGGAAAGTGGGCCTACAAAACTTAGCAGGAGCCCTCTCTGAGCCCCATTCTATCCAAATATTTGTCATCGGTAGCCAGCAACCCAAATGTTTACCCTCTACAAATGGTCGACAATGAAGCATATCTTTTGTTTCTGAAACTATGTCAGCAGTGGTAAATTCGCCTTTGGCCTCATGTTCATCGCTACTTGGTCTAAGCCCATAAGTGATGTAACAAATTTCACTTAGGGCAATGGTTTCGGCAGAAAAAGCTACAACAGTATCTTCAGGAAAAAACGCACGATAATTAAGCTTCCTTTGTTCGAGAGATGGCAAAATTTTTACAGCCCCGAACTTTGGATCGTGAACCCTACGTTCCGGCTTATGGCGGCTTCCATCTGTTTTTTTAAATAAATAGGTGATATTATGTACACCTGCATCAAAGATTTTGATTTTGCTGAAAAAATCGAGACGTAGCACACGGCTGTTTTTTAAAAACCATTCTTGCGATTTCTGCGCGTATTTTGAATGACAAAAAGCATCCGATACAATCATGGTTGTTACACCGTCGGGTTTTAATAATTTGTAGCTGCGCTCAATAAAAGGAATATATAGGTCCCATTTTTCCCAAAGAGTTTCATACTGATTACTTCCTTCAATAACCTTCCTTATAGCCAAATGCTGTTCACCTGAATCTGCGCGTACATATGGTGGATTCCCAATCGTAATATCAAATCCATCCTTCACTCCGAACATCCACTCCATGTCAAAAAAATCAGCGAATGCATTTTGATCATAGGGGTCCCAATGTGCTAATTGTTGGGCTGCACCTGTTCCGAAAAGTCCATTTTTAATTAATAATTGAACAAGTTCAGCTCTAATCCGTTCATCTTTTTCACGGTATTTTGCTTTTGTGGCAGGAGTTCGGGCGGTAAAATGACGTTGCCGTACCCTTGCTAACTCTTTTTCCTTTTCCTTTATTTTTAGTTCAAACAAATTTCCCAAACCTTTTTCAACACTAATCAGCGTATTGGCAGCTACAAACTTAGTTTCTAAATTCGGCAGGGGTATAATCCCCAGATTTTCTTTATCTCCATCAACGATTTGGTCAACGATTAGGGAAACAAAAAAACGGAGCTTGGCAATCTGCACGGCAATGGGCTGGATATCAACGCCGAAGATGCAGTTTTCGATCAGATAGAGTTTTCGGCCAAAATCCAGTTCATTGGTATCAAACGCATCGTTAATGGTTACCAGTCTATCTTCCAATTCTTCCAATGCTTTTTGTCTGGCTTTGTCATCTTTGATCTTTTCGGCATATGCGATATCCTGCTTTATTTGTCGAGTCTGGTTTTCGATTTGCCGCTGCTTCCACTGCTTGTTTTGAGGATCGAGCTTGGAAAGAATATGTACCATCTTATGTAAAATACCCATGGGAAAAGCACCGGAACCGCAAGCCGGATCCAGGATTTTGGCATTGTCCAGGCCAGCTATGATGACTTTTACTTCGCTATCGGAAAAAAGATGATCTTCCGTCGTATATGAAAGCAGGTGGCGGAGTTTATCATTGATATCTTTTGTCACTCCTGCGGGTATCTTAGGGTCGGACGGCGTGATTTTGATTTGCGTGGGTTTGTTTTTGCCGAAAATGTTTTTCTGAGACGGCGGTGTTTTGGGAATAAACCCGGACTTCTTTTTAAAGGATTCAATTAATTTGCCTTCAAGGTAAGCGATCAGGGATTCATCCACCATGTAGTTGACAATTTCCCTGGGCGTGTAAAACGACCCGGTCTGTTTGCGTGCTGTAGTGCGCGTTTCAGGGTTGTAGCTGGCCAGCAAATTTTCAAACACCTTGCCCAACAGCTCCGGGTCAAGGGCGATTTCTTCTTCTATGGGTGTATTTTCGGCGATAGTGAATTTATAAGAATTTAAAATATGGATAATCCCTCTGACGGTTTCATTTTTACGCTTTTTACTTCCGTAAACATCGCTTAAATCGATCTGGTCTTCAGCACCGAAAAAGAGAATGTCCGGCACCTTCAACCGCTTTTCATGCACCGGCCGGTTGGAAAAACAGTCTATCCTGATTTCATTTGGCTGCGCTATATTTTTATCCAGGTTTTCAAACAGCCCGCCGTTTAAAAACGGGATGGTTTCAAACAGCTTTAAAGCTTTTTGTTTGTTTTTGAAAAACCGCTCATATCTGTAAAATTCCTGAATACCATACTGCCGATTGACGAATTTGCGGCTTTCAGGATCATCCTTTTTCATTTTGGTATTTAATGTCGCAAAAAACAGGTTTTGTAGAATCGCTTTGTAATAAGTGGAGTTATGATAGTCCTTGTAATTCAGATGCTCATCTATCTCGTCTTTGTCAAAGAGCGCCTCCGGGACCAGTTTTTTTTCTTTTAAGAACCAGACAAACATCAAACGGGTGATCAGACGGATGACGCTGGTCGCATTTCTGACTTCCCGGTCTTTTTCGGCATCGTCCGGAAACTCGACATGCCTCAGGGCCCAGAAATACCAGTTGGACAAATCCTGGTAAAAACGCTTGCTCAGCAGGGAAACACTGAAAACTTCCTGCCAGTAGTTGTACAGGCTTTCAAAAGTGGTGACGGCCTTTTTGCCGGAAGTAGGGATGGCCAGATTTCGCAGTATCTTTAAATGACCGGTATGGGTATTTACCGTGTCGATGTCCATGAGCAGGGACACTTTGCCGGCTTTTTCACCTTCGCGCCATTCCTGTTTGTAAGGGATTCTTTCGCAGTTTGAAAAACAAATATAATGATCGTATTTGAACACGATGACAACCGGGGTATAGTGAAATTCCCGGTTAAAGGCCCTTGTAACTTCAGCCATTTGACCACGGGTTGGGAGCTTTTCGCCTTCCCGGTCAAGGGAGACGCCGAATATCAAAAGCCCGTCGTAGTCTGTTTCTTTTAATCGGACACTTTCAATTATTGAGGGTTGATTGTTAAAGGCCCTGTCATCCACCATCCCTAAAAAATAAACATCCTCGATCATCTGGTGGGCAAGGTTTTGAGGTTTATAGGAATTTGAGATGATATCTTTGGCCAAAGCAGGCTGTGCGGTTATATAATGAACGGGGATTTTCAGGTCTTTAAAAAATTTTTTTAATGAAAAATAAAAATCCTGATCGCTAAAATATTGCAGATTCATCTTATCCCCCGGACATTAACTTACCAGAAACCAGACCATTAAATCAAAATTATCACTTTGAAATTTATCTTCAATGGTAATATTTTCCTTGAGTCTCTTTACGGCGGAAATGTCACCGGTTTTTAATTTGTTCAGCACGTCTTTTGCGGATTTGCCCATTTTTATTTTGGTGTTGCCTTCTTTGTCTTCGACTTCTTCAACCGCGCGCTTTTTTAGCCAGGATTGCATTGAATTCGCCAGAGATTTAATGGCCTCTGCTTCGCCCCTGTCAACTTCCGGCGGCACAAAGCGGCTTTTATCCTTGTGTTTGGCAAGGGCATCAAGCACTTCTTTCTGGTTCAGCAAAACACTGTTGCCCTCTTTATCGATATAAATCAAATCGTGAGAGCTGTATGAAAAATCCGTAACGCCCGAAGGCCTGGCAGGGTATCCCAGCAGGGCAATGATGCCGTCTTGGGGACAATTCTCGGTGTCCCTTTTAAATCCGGTGTATATGCCTTTGGGCATTTTATCGTATTTGTCTTTGGCAAGGTTCAATTCTGCATTCAAGTCCTGCCTGAATGATTCCAGCGACAGATCTTGAAATCCCAAACCCTGGTCGCTGATTTCAATGTCATCCCAGGATGTCTGCATCTGCTTTAACATTCTGGCCTTTTGGGACTGCTCCAGCTTATCGTCTTCAATACGCTCTTTTAAGTCGGAGGTGAAATGTTTGTCTATTTCCGATCCGGCCAATTTCATCACCGTCATGCGGTTTTCAATCCGGCCCTGCAAATTCAAATAGCTGTTAATATTATCCGAAGGCCAAAAATTGACACCATATATGATATCATTAATAGAAGCCAGGCGGTCGATGCGGCCCATTCTCTGGATAACCCTGACCGGATTCCAGTGGATGTCGTAGTTGATGAAATAATCACAATCCTGCAAGTTTTGGCCCTCGCTCAAACAGTCGGTGGTAATCAATATGTCAATCGGGTTGTTGAGTTGTTTTTCGATATGCGGAAAAGACTCGCAAACCCATTCTTTCCATTTTTCATAATTTTCAAAAGATGATAAGTTGTCCTGCACGTTAAATCCCTTCCATTCCTTCTCCATGTATAGCTTGGTATAAGGTCCAAAGCGCTCCAGAATTGGTTCGAATTTTAAGTGGCTGCGATCCGAGTCATCTGTTTTCGACTCGTCACCGCTGACAACGGCCAGTCTTTTGAATCCTCTTGCTTTAAGCTGCTCAAACAGATAAAAGGCCGTATCTTTAAAAACCGTGAAAATGATGACTTTCTGATTGTTGTTGTTGTTCCCGCTTTTGCGCTTTTCGTTTATTTTTGAAATCAATACTTCCAGTTTGTCATCTTTACTTTTATTGTTGTTTTTCTTTTCAAGCTCCTTGTTTATGATTTTTTTAAAGCGATAAAGGTTTGAACGAAGACTGTCGAGGCTGGCGATATCTTTTTTAAGATCCTGTTTGTATGCTTCAAGGTTACCGGTGCGGTCTATTTCGGAGAGTTTAACCTTCCGCTTTTTGCCTAATGTGAACTCATCTAAATCCGTTTCCTCGTCCATTTCAAAAAGTTCGTTTTGAGAGCTGTCATCAATGGTATCATCTTCCTTCAATTCCTGGTATTTGTTGATTCTGCTCAAAGCGTTTTCATGATGAGCCAGGATCTTTTCAACCGTTGACAAAAATGAAAACCAGGATGATTCAAGGCGCTTAACCATCAAAATGTACATCATCTTTACCAGAAAGCGATCCCTTTGCTTTTCATCCCTCAACAGATCAACATCTTCTTCTTGTTCCACATAGAATGAGGGCTGGTAGCCGGAGAGCATGGGGGGGAAATTATCAAACATTTCTTCGAATGAATCAAAATTGCCGATCTGTTTAGGCGTTACAAAAACATTGTCAGGTCTGGTGCGCTTGGGAAATGTCAGATAATCCGCCTGCCCCTGGATCATCTTCCGGGTTCTGGCAACGGTCAGGGAGTCCGTCAGTCTGAAAAAATTGGGGGGAAGCTTTTTAACAAAGTCACCGATGGTTCTTTTGTCTTCATTCAGCCATTCATTAAATGCTTTTTTTGCACTCCGAAACGTATAATCGATGTTGCGTATACCCAAGGTATCGAAAAATCCTTTAGAATCATTTTTTACCATAAGTTTGAACTGGTTTCTGATATCCAGCAGGGAATTGTTTATCGGGGTGGCGGAAAGCATGAGTACTTTAATATTTTCATTCTTTTTCAGCAGGGTGTCCACCAGATAATTATATCGGTTCGATTTGGCGTTTCTAAGATTATGGCTTTCGTCAATAACCAATAATTTGGGCCGGTCGCTCTGGAAATATTCCGTTATTTTCAAGGCATCCTGGTGGCGCTCCAGGCGATTATCCTGCAAGTCCGTATGGAAACGGATCGTATAGTTGAACTGATCGTCTTCGAAAAGGGAGTTTTGCTTGACAAGAAACTTTCTCCAGTTTTGTTCCAATTTTTTGGGGCACAAAAGAATGATCTCAAAACCTTCAATCTGGAAAAATTTCATCACAGCCAATGCGCACCAGGTTTTACCCAGCCCGACAGCATCGGCAATAATGGCTCCGTTATATTTTTGAAGCATTTTAATTAAGCTTAAAACACCTTTTTGCTGAAATTCATACAGGGCATTGTAAACAGCCGTGTTTTCAAGCCTGCCGATTTGCCGGTTAAAATTGGGATCTTCTTTATCCGTTATGATCTGTTCGCCAAAAAGCTCGAAAAGTACTTTATAGTATAATTCCCGCGGTGTGTATTGAACAAATATGGTTTCAATCTCTTTAATCAAGTATTCTTTAAAATCTATTTTTTCCCCGGCAACAGTTTTTTTGCCATGAGCCCTTTTGCTTGACCATAAATTTTCGAACCATTCTTTTAGCTCGTTATAATCTGATTGGGTTCCCTGGCCAATGATGTTTAATTCTACATTATGTGTGCTTTTAAATCCGATTCCTGCTTCAGTCAGATTTGAGCTGCCCATGATATAATAATGCTCGGGTGCCTCTTGGGAGGCGCTTTCAAATATATAGGCTTTGGCATGACAGAAATTAGGTTCAAGTGTTTTAACCTTGACTTTTTCCTGCTTTAAAAAAGACACGGCTTTTTTGGCGAGCGAGCTTAATTTTAAGGCAGCCCCAATGGTTATATTATCGTTTAACAAATCGATAGCACGGACTTTAACATTTTCAGTGTGAACGATATCGCCGAGCACAAAATTAAACGCTTCAATCTTTTCATTTATTTTATCAGATAGATATGCAAGCGCACAAATTGTAAAG
>Ga0272444_10004481_pt1 | contig 12334 bp, 8 predicted proteins | sample SSMForm13_FD_201033 | JGI IMG/M metagenome (GOLD analysis project Ga0272444, IMG submission 201033) | Marine sediment archaeal communities from Little Sippewissett salt marsh, Falmouth, MA, United States - SSM-Form-13 | ecosystem: Environmental > Aquatic > Marine > Wetlands > Sediment ... | reverse complement strand
GTTTATGTCGGTCGATTCTTATCTTCCGATGACGCCATGGCTTTCAAGGCCCGTCTGGAGATATCCGAAGAAGAGATTTTTCAAGTTGTAGCCCGATGAAATCAACTCCTTCCCGCCGCGATTCGATGACGCCGCTGATGCGTCAGTATCAGGAAATCAAGGCCAAGTATCCGGGGAAGATCATCTTCTTTCGCATGGGTGACTTTTACGAGATGTTCGGTGATGATGCTGTTAAGGCGGCGCCGATATTGAATATCGCCCTGACCTCGCGGGGTCATGGAAACGGCGAAAAAATACCGCTGGCCGGGGTGCCTCACCACAGCGCCGACAAATATCTGGCCCGACTGCTGGCCGCCGGTGAAAAGGTTGTTATTGTCGAACAAATCGAGGATCCGCGGCAGGCCAAAGGCGTCGTCAAAAGAGGTGTGGTAGAGGTTCTCACGCCGGGGACGGCGACTGTCGAGGGCGTCGTCGAGGAAACCGGTCAGATTTACCTGGCTGCTCTTTATTATCGCCAGCCGGAGGCTCTGGGGCTGGCCTATATCGACCTCATGGGCGGCCGGTTTTTCCTTGAGGAAAATGAGGCCGAGATGATCCTGGAGAAAATCAAGGTTCTCTCGCCACAGGAAATCCTTTTTCCTCAAAATCTCAAAGATGACAAAATCATGGCCGAACTGGAGAATATTTATGGCCGAATCATGACTCCGTTCGAAGAATGGCATTTCGATTACGGGACGGCGGTTCGGGAATTGTGCCAGTTTTTAGGGGTCGGGACTCTCGACGGTTTCGGGGTCGGCCCATCCCGACTCGGTATCACCGCCGCCGGGGCGATTTATCGCTATCTCAGGGAGAATAACCGCACCCGTCTGGATCATGTCACCGGCCTGAGCCTGGCCGAATCGAATCAGGCCATGATGCTCGACTATAATACCATCCGCAATCTGGAGTTGATCCGTAACCTGGCCGAGGGCACTGAAAAAGACACGCTCTTTCATTCGGTGAACCGCACCGTCACCGCCGCCGGCGCTCGTCGGCTGAAGGAAAACATCGTTCGGCCATACAAGAAGCTGGAGCCGATCCTTTACCGCCAGCGCGGCGTCAGGGAGCTGGTCGAAAATCGTGAGGCGGCCGCCGAACTGACCGAATGGCTTAAAAAGGCTCCTGATCTGGAACGTCTGGCCGGACGGCTGGGGATGAGGAAAATCAATCCCCGGCAGTTGCGGGCCGTAAGCGAGGCGGTCAATATCGGAGATAATATAATCGGGATTGTCAAAAATCTGCACGCCGATGTTTTCCGCGACAATGTCGCCGAATACCCCGACTGCGGTGAAATCGCTGAAACGATCGGCCGGGCCATTGTCGAGGAGGCTCCTCTGGTGGCGGTCAAGGGGGGTATCTTTCTCGGCGGTTATTCGGCCGAGCTGGACAACCTCAAGGAATCGATCAAAGACGCCCGTACCTATATCGCCTCGCTGCAGAAAACCGAGCGTGAAAAGACCGGTATCACCTCGCTCAAGGTCGGTTATAATCGTGTTTTCGGTTACTATATCGAGGTTACCCGGACTCATCTGGACAAAGTTCCCGCCGACTATATTCGTAAGCAAACCCTCGTCAACGCCGAGAGATTCATCACCGAGGAACTCAAGGAAAAAGAAAACCTGATCCTGGCCGCCGAGGAGAAGATATTTTCGCTCGAGGAAAAACTCTTCGAGCAGCTGGTGGATCTGGTTGCCGGGCATATGAAGCAGTTTCTTCGGATCGCCGATTTTTTGGCCGAGATCGACCTGATCGTTTCCCTGGCCGGCCTGGCCGTGGAGAAGATGTATTGCTGCCCGGTCATTAACGAGGGGAGCGAGCTGGAGATTCGCGAGGGGCGGCACCCGGTTATCGAGGATTTACTCCCGCCCGGCAGCTTTATCACCAATGATGTGGCCCTGGCGGTTTCCGGCGATCGGATCATGATGCTGACCGGGCCCAATATGTCGGGCAAGTCGACCTATCTCCGGTTGGTCGGGCTGATTGTCATCCTGGCCCAAATCGGCTCATTTGTTCCCGCCGGAGAGGTTACTTTGGGGCTGGTCGATCGTGTCTTCACCCGGGTCGGGGCCATCGATAACCTGGCTCGCGGCCAGTCGACTTTTCTGGTGGAGATGATCGAAACCTCCAACATCCTGCACAATGCCAGCGACAGGTCGCTGATCCTGCTCGATGAAGTCGGGCGGGGCACCTCCACTTTCGACGGTTTATCGATTGCCTGGTCGGTCGCCGAGCACATTAACGAGCAGATTCGGGCCCGGACCATTTTCGCCACCCATTACCATGAGCTGACCGGTATGGCCGCCCTTTATGACCATATTTTCAACTGCCAGGTTTCGGTCAAGCGCTGGGAGGACCAGATCGTCTTTCTCCATAAAATAATTCCCGGCGGCTGTGATGATTCCTACGGTATTGCCGTGGCTCGCCTGGCTGGAATCCCCGGGAAAGCCATCAGCCGTTCCCGGGAGCTTTTGCGCCTGCTCGAATCGGGCAAGTTTTCCCAGTCGGAACTGGCCCGTGGCATCCACCGGACTATCAACCAGCGTTCGCTTTTCGATCCGGCGCCGTCGCCGCTCGAGGAAGAATTGAAAGATATCGATCTCGATCGGACAACGCCGATCGAGGCTCATCGTATATTAAGGAAACTGAAGAAACTGACCGATGATTCCTGAACGACCAAAAAGCGACAAAAAGTGGATTCGGCCGCTCCCGGAGCGGCTGGTCAACAAGATTGCCGCCGGTGAGGTGATCGAGAGGCCGGCTGCGGTTCTCAAGGAGCTGGTGGAGAATTCTCTCGATGCCGGCGCCGAGAAAATAGACATTATTGTCGAGAAATCCGGCACCCGGTTGATCTCGGTTATCGATGACGGCTGCGGGATCGAGCCCGATCAGATCGAGGTGGCTTTCGCCCGCCATGCCACCAGCAAAATAAGGGATTTTGTCGATCTCGATAATCTGCTCAGTTTCGGGTTTCGCGGCGAGGCGCTGCCGTCGATCGCTTCGGTTTCGAAAACCCACCTGACCAGCAAAACCCGGGCGTCCGGCAGCGGGCGTGAGATCATTATCGAGGGCGGCGTCGTGCAGAGTGTCAAACCGGTGGCCGCTCCCGACGGCACCAAAGTCGAGGTCTTTGACCTCTTTTTCAATACCCCGGCCCGGCGGAAATTTTTGAAGACGGAAATGACCGAGGCCCGCCATCTGAACCGCAACGCCATCGCCCTGGCCCTGGGTGTCCCCGATGTCAGATTCACCTATCGGATCAACGGCCGTCTTCTTTATACCGCCGAGCGAACCCCCGGCGATTTCAAATCGAGAGTCGCCCGGCTGCTTCTCCAGGCGAAGGATAAGGGGCTTTTCGAGGTTACCCATGACTCCTCGATCCTGAAGGTTCGTGCCTATCTCGGTTATCCTGAGAACAGCCGTCACAACCAGCACGGTCTGTTTATTTTCGTCAACCGGCGTTATATCAAATCTCCGACCATCGCTCATGCCGTGATTCTGGGCTACGGCGAACTGCTGCCGCGCGGCAATTACCCTGTCGGTGCCGTTTTTCTGGAAATCGATCCGCATCAGGTCGATGTCAATGTTCATCCCACCAAGGCCGAGGTGCGTCTCTCGGGTGAAAATCAACTGCACGATCTTCTTTATCAGGCCATCAAGCGGACCATCAGGCAGTCGCCGCATGATGCCTCACTGGCGGTGCCGGGGCAGACGGCACCCTCCCCGAAAAGCATGACGGTCGCCGAGGCCATCGCCCGCGCCCGTTCGGTGCCGCCTGAAAAAGGCGGTTCGGTTTCCCAGGAGACCATGAGGGAGCTTTACGGTCGCCCCGAAAATGGACCGCGGCCCGGGTCTCCCACGGAAACAGGCGACCGGCGGCCGCTTTCTCCCGAGCCGTCCGGGGCCGAGCCGTCTGACCTGAAGCTGGCAGAGATGAGCTTTATCGGTTATTTCGCCGATCTCTATCTGCTTTTCAAAAACCGTTCGGACTTGATTATCATCGACCAGCACGCTGCGCACGAAAGAATTCTCTATGAGGAAAACCTGCGTCTTCTGGAAAAGGGGGGAGCCGTTTCCCAGAATCTTCTTTTTCCCATAAATATCGAACTGTCCCCGGAGCGATTTTCTCTTTTCGAGGAATCGCTGGCCACGCTGGAATCATCGGGCTTCGTAATTCAGGAATTCGGAGCCAGCACTATTCTCCTGTCGGCCGTACCCACCTCGCTTTCGAAAAAATCGCCGGAGAAGGTTTTCCATGAGATTCTGGCCGATATCGAGGATCTTCGTCGGGCCGGCTTTGATCTTCAAAAAGCGGTCGCCCAGTCGATGGCCTGTCGGGCGGCTATTATGGCCGGGGATATCCTCGATGAGAAAGAGGCGCTCGGGCTTGTCGAACGTCTCCTGGCCTGTGAAAACAGGCATTGCTGTCCGCATGGACGCCCGACTCTTCTGAAGATAAGCAAAAATGAACTCGATGGGAAATTCGGACGATAAAAGGCCGGTCATACCTGTTCTGACCGGGCCGACCGCTTCCGGAAAGACCGGTCTGTCGCTGGTTCTGCTGGAAAAATATCCCGACCTGCATGTCATCTCGGCCGATTCCAGGCAAATCTACAGGCATCTCGATATCGGCACCGATAAGCCGCCGCCGGAGATCCGGGACCGATACAATCTTCATCTGGTCGATTTTGTCGAGCCGACCGAACGATATACCGCCTTCGATTTTGCCACCGACAGCCGTAATATTATTGACTCGAAGATAAAGGCCGGTAAACGTCTTTTGGTATGCGGCGGGACCGGATTGTACATCAAGGCCCTGGTCGAGGGCCTGATTGAAATATCAGAGGATGATATGTCCGTTCGCGAACGACTCGAGGATGATTTGATTACCCGGGGGCCGAAAGAACTCTACCGGGAGCTGGAAGAAATCGATCCGGATGAGGCGGCCGGAATCCACCCTAATAACATCAAGAGAATCATCAGAGCTCTGGAGATTTATTATGTAACCGGCCGCACGAAATCATCGCTGATCGCCGCCCGGAATAAGGATAACCGGGAGTACGCATTCCCGATTTTCTGCCTGCTTCCGCCGCGCGAGCGGTTGTATGAAAAAATCGACCGACGGGTCGACGAAATGATGGCGGCCGGTTTTCTCGATGAGGTTCGGCGTATCGTTGAACTCGGCTACGGGCCGCCTATTACCGGGATGGGTGTCATCGGCTACGCGGAAATGTTTCGGCATCTCGATGGTGAACTGAGCCTGGATGGGGCGGTAAATCTGATGAAACAAAACAGCCGCCGCTTTGCCAAAAGGCAGATTACCTGGTTTAGGGGAATGAATAATGTTGAATTTTTCAGCAGTCCGGACCGGCTTGCTGCCCGCCTGGAGGCGGCCTGGCTCGACGAGGAGAATTAATTGCTTGACAGGGGGGCGGCGACTTTGGTATATATCAACAAGTTAGCATGGGATTTCTTAAAGTTGTCAGGGAGAAAGGCCGATAATATTGGCCAGAGATAACAAATTATGTCAATCGATTGGGTAATATGAAAAAGAGACTTTACATCGGGATAACCTCACTTTTATTGTTTATTTTAACTCTGTCCTGTACCCGACCGCCCCATCTGGCGGGCCGGGACAAGGCTCCCCCGGATAAAAACTCCGGTGACCGGCAGCAATCGGGGGAACTCGATTCCAGCTACGACGACTTCGATCTCGATCGTCTTAATCAGGAACCGATCGAAATCACGGCCGGCTCCGATACAGCCGGCAATATGTCTTATGCCGTTGATGACTACATCTGGCGGGAACTGAACAGCGCTTTTGAGTTTTATTCCATGGGCGTTCTGGCCAATCGGGAAGCCGCCTGGGAGGAGGCCGAGTATTACTTTGAGAAGGCGCTGGCCATCCTGGGCGAGCTGGACCTGGATACCGAAACCGATACGCTTCTTCCCGAGGTGATCAAGTACGAGGGTCTTCTGGCCGACATTGTCGCCAATTATCGGGTCACTTTGCTGTCGCTGGGGCATCTGCCCGGAGACGTTTCACCCGATGCCCTGAAGACTCGTTTCACCGAAGTCAACCATCTCAAAATCGATTCCAGCGAATTCAAAAAGCTGGACACGCTGACCCCGGAAAAGGTCACCTATAATGTGCCGATCGTCATGAACCAGCGTGTCAAAAAGAGCATTTTGTACTATCAAACGGTGGCGCGCGACGCGGTCAAAAGGTATCTGTCTCGCTCGACCAAATATATTCCGATGATCGACAGTATCTTTACGGCTTATGGTGTTCCGACCGACATGAAATATTTGGCCCTGGTGGAATCGGGCTACAATCCGCATGCCTATTCCTGGGCGCGAGCCATGGGGCTCTGGCAGTTTATCGCTTCCACGGGACGAATCTATAATATGAATCGAAGCTGGTGGTATGATGAACGCAAGGATCCGGTCAAGGCCACCGTCGCCGCGGCTCGCTTTTTGAAAGACCTCTACGATGAATTCGGCAGCTGGGAACTGGCCATGGCCGCCTACAACGGCGGTCCGGGACGGGTTCGCAGGACCATCAAAAAACAAAAGACGACCGATTTCTGGAAGATGAGACTCCGTAAACAGACCATGGATTATGTTCCCTTCTTTATGGCCGCCGTTGTTATCAGCAAAAATCCCGAGGAGTTCGGATTTACCGATATCGACTACCAGCCCCGCTGGCAATACGATGTCGTGGCAATTGACAAATGTCTCGATTTCAAAGTAATCGCCAAAGCGGTCGGCTGCACTGTCGATGATATCAAGGAGTTGAATCCGGAACTGCTGCGACGGTTTACTCCGCCCAACATAAAGAAGTATAAACTGCGCGTCCCGAAAGGAACCAAGGCTCGTTTCTATGCCGCTTATGAGAAGATGCCGTCATCGAAAGAAACCAGCTTCGTCCGTCACAAAATCCGGCGCGGCGAATCGGTATCGACCATTGCCAGGAAATATGGTGTTTCGCAATATGCCATCTTCGAGGCCAACAACCTGAGCCGCCGGTCCAAAATCTACGCCGGCAAAAGCCTGGTTATTCCGGTTCCCAACGATCGCAGTTACGGCGGGCGGTCCAATCGGGAGTATGAGGCCGAGGGAAATATTTATGTCGTTCGCAGCGGTGATACCGTCTGGGATATCGCCCGGGCTTTCGGCACCACGCCGGACAAGGTTCGAAGACTGAACAAACTCGATCGCCGGGCCAGAATATATGTCGGTCAGAAACTCAGAATATATGACAGCGGTGACAGCCGCATTATGGCCTCGAATGATGGCGGGAAGGACCAGACATACAAGGTCAGAAAAGGGGACACCCTCTGGGAAATCGCCCGCAAGTATGGTACCACCACCGCTTCTCTGCGGAAAATCAACGCTCTCAGGTCGGGCAGCCGAATATATCCCGGGCAGATTCTGAAAATCGCGGCCGGATCGACCGGCGGCAGTAATTATCAAATATATACCGTCAAGAAGGGCGATACCCTCTGGGATATCGCCACTCTTTTCGGGACAACCGTTTCCCGGCTGATCGCCTGGAATAATGTCATAAATCCGGATCGCCTCAGAACCGGCGAACGGCTGGTGATATATACCAATTAGTGAGTCTTATGGCACGTAAACGAGATATCCTGATCGCCATCATCATCATCGTCTCGGTTGTTTTTACCATCGGTTTTTTCGGATTGGTCTTTCTGGGGACCTATTATGCCGATGATGGAATGGGGCTGGGTGGTTTCGGCGACAAAGTGGCCGTCATTGAGATTTTCGGCGGTATCTATAATTCCGAGTCGATTGTCCGGCAACTGAAAAAATGGGGCGGTTCGGGAAGTGTCAAGGCTATTTTGCTGCATATTGATTCGCCGGGCGGTGCCGTGGCTCCATCACAGGAGATATATACCGAAATCCTTCGGGTTCGTGACGAAGAGGGCAAAATTATCGTGGCCGCGATGTCATCGGTAGCCGCCTCCGGTGGCTATCTGATTGCCTGTGCTGCCGACAGAGTCATGGCCAATCCGGGAACTCTGACCGGTTCGATCGGCGTTATTCTCCAGTATCCGACGGCCGGAGAGCTTCTGGACAAAATCGGGATAAAGTACGAGCGGGTTAAATCAGGCGAACTGAAAGATGTCGGCTCGATTGACCGGGATATGTCTGAGGAAGAAAGGGAAATGCTATCTGCTCTTGTAATGGACACATACGAGCAGTTTGTTGATGTTGTGGTTGAAGGTCGGGAATTGTCCCGGGATGAGGTTTATCCTCTGGCCGACGGCTCTATTTTCAGCGGTCGCCAGGCCCGGGAACTGGGTCTGGTCGATACCCTGGGCAGTTTCGAGGAGGCTGTTCGGATGGCCGCGGATATGGCCGGGCTTTCCGGTGACCCGAATATCATTAAGGAGTATCGGCCTCAAAAAGGCCTGTGGGATCTGCTCGGTTCATTTCTCGGTCAGTCGCAGGATGTCGTTCCCTTCGGGAACTGCGGGCCGCGAATCATGTATTTGTATTAAGACAATAAAAATTATTGACTTAGAAGAAATCATTGATTAGTTTAAGCAAGCCTTTCTTTGTCTGAAAGCGCTTTAAAAAGGGCGGAGTTTAAGCTGGAAGTGAATAGAATGGGATATAAAAAATGATCAACGCAAAACAGCTCTTTACTGAGGGAGGATAAAATGACCAAGGCCGATCTGGTAGAAAAGGTGGCCGAAAGGACCGGCCTGACCAGAACCGATGTTGCCGTCGTGGTTGATGCTTTCCTGGATTCAGTTAAGAAATCAATGGAGAATGGCAATAATATTGAAATCCGCGGGTTTGGTACTTTCAAAGTCAAATTGCGCAAAGAGAGAAAGGCCAGAAACCCGCGCACCGGTGAGGTTGTGCCTGTTCCGGGCAGAAAAGTCCCGGTGTTCAAACCGTCGAACGAATTCAAGAATATGATAACGAAACTGCCTGTCTAAAGACCTGTGCACGTCTTTTATGGAGGATTAATGCCAAGCGGGAAAAAGAGAAAACGTCAGAAGATCAAAACTCACAAACGGAAAAAACGCAGAAGAGCTGATCGCCACAAAAAGAAGAAAAGATAAACGTCGATAGACAGTCTTCTTTAGATTAAAATACTGACAATGGAAAACCGATTCCGGTCCTCCCGGGATCGTTTTTCCATTATTTTTTTGGATGCCTCCGATGGGTGGTCACCCGTTCGCAAGCCGGCACCCGATTTCTCCGAAAAAGGCAGTTTTCTCATCCCCCTGAAAAAGGAAGTGGTTTGTCGGGGAGGTAGAGACGAAACTTTTCCTTCCGACTGGCGTCAAATATAGTAGTAAGACATAACTTTCATCAATGGAGACTTTGTTATGAAGTCCTTGCCCGCCATGCTGTTTTCTCTGTTAATTTTATCTTTTTGTCCCGACGCCGGTTACGGTGATCCGGCGCGCCTGTATGGTCAGGTTTTTACTGTCGATGGTGAAGTCTTCGAGGGTTTCATTCGCTGGGATCGCAATGAAATTTCATGGGATGATATTCTCGACGGCAATAAGCAGCTGGATGACAGGGGACGGAAAAGACACCATTCGCGCGATGATCGCAACCGAACCCGCGAAGTAAAAATATTCGGAATTACCGTCTACCGCGAATCCGGATCGGATATCTGGAACTGGAGCGGGAAAGCCGAATCAGGCATCAAATTCGGACATATCCAGAAGCTGGTACCCATCGGCGACGATGAGGTTCTGCTGATATTGAAATCGGGCGAAGAGGTTGAACTGACCGGCGGCTCGGGCGATATCGGCGAGGACAATCGCGAAATCATAGTCGAGGATGGCCGGGAGGGAATCCTGGAGTTGTATTGGGACGATATCGATGAAATCGTCTTTTCCGAAACCCCCAATCTTGAATCGAAACTGGGTGAAAGATTGTATGGCACGCTGGTGACGCGCCGGGGCGATGAGTTTACCGGTTTTATCGCCTGGGATATCGACGAGGTTCTGGATACCGATATTCTTGACGGCAAGGAGGATCGGCGCAAGCGGCAAATCGAGTTTGGGCAAATCCGGGCTATCGAAAGACGCTCCTCGCAGTCGGCAATTGTCACTCTCAAAAACGGCCGTGAATTGCGGATGCGAGGAACCAACGATGTCGACAATGGTAATCGGGGAATAGTCATCTCCGACATCGACCTGGGCCGAATAGTCGTCGACTGGGATGAGTTCGACGCTCTTTCTTTCACCGATCCGCCCGCCTCCGGCACCGCCTACTCGCGATACGACGGTGGCCGGAGACTCCGGGGAACCGTCTATACCGAAAATGGCGAGGAATTCACGGGGGATATCAGATGGGATGATGACGAGGAGTATACCTGGGAACTGCTCAATGGTGAGTACCGCGATATCGAAATGGATATCGAACTGGCCCATGTCAAAGCCATCGAGAAAACGTCATATCATGGCAGCATGGTTACGCTGAACGACGGACGGACATTCAAGCTGAGGGACTGCAATGACATCGATGGTGATAACAAGGGCATATTCATTTCCGGCAATGATGAGGAGATCGTCGTCGAGTGGGAAGATTTCGACCGCATTGAATTCACTCATTAAATAAAGAGAGCTTTCCTTGGCTGGATTTAGAGGGGACTTTGGTAAACCCAGAGGACCCAAAGAAGAACTCTCTTTACAAACAAATATAATCCGGATCGCCTATATGTCAAGCGGAAGTACGGCTCGCTGATAATTTTGACGGGCCGGCATGGACGCTGTTTTTAAATACAGCATATCCCCGGAGCATGAAAAAAGACCGGCTCTTTTTCCGAGGCCGGCCTTTTTAAATCTAAAGATGCTGCAAAACAGCTATTCGGTGGCTTCCTCGCTGTAATGAGCTTTGAGTTCCTGAAGATCCTTGATATGCTGTTCGGTGTTTCCGATCAGTCTTTTGGCCCGCGGGTTATCTCTGGCTGCTTTCAGAAATTTCTGCCAGTAGGAAATGACATTGTCGATTTTGGATTCGTCTTCCTGATAAACGGTTTCATAAGAGATGGCCCGGTTGTAATATGCCAGATAGCTCTCCGGTCTGACCCTGACGGCGTTGTTGAACATATTAAAAGCGTCAAGATGCTTTTCCTGTGACTGGTAAATCTGCCCCAGCGAGCTGTAGGCATTGTAATACTGATCGTTGAGTCCGATTGACTTTTCGTAAGCCGTAACCGCCTCCGGGAATTTCTTCAGTGACTGATAACCCTTTCCGAGCAAATAATAGCCCAGATAATCATCGGTGATGTTTTCGGTATAAGTTTCCATGGCACTGACCAGTTCCGGCCAGAGTTTCTGGGCGTGATAAAGCAATCCCAAGTCTTTGTAAATCTCGAAATATTCTTTATCGATAGTCAAGACCTTCTTTAAAGCCTCTTCGGCGGCCGAATAATTCTTTTGTTTAAAATATGTTCGACCCAGATTGGCCCAGGCGTCGGCGTTCTCGGGAGCCGTTTCGGTCGCTTTTTCGAATTGCTCCTCGGCCAGTTCCAAATCGCCCCGGCTGAAATAGATCGAGCCGAGGTTAATATAAGCATCGATAAAACCGGGATCCTCTTTTATGGCCTGTTTGTATTCGATAATCGCCAGAGAATCGTTGCCCTCCTGCATGAGCTGCAGAGCCGAGTTGAAAAAGTTCTTGGCTTTTTCGGTATCCTCGGCGATCAATGTCAGCGGTAAACTCAAAAAAAGCACCGCCATCAGAAAGACCACACCGCTACCGGCTTTACCATACCAGATTTTAACCTTCATAAAAACTCTCCTTTTCAATTTATTCGGACTAAATGATTTTACAATTCAAACGGCTGTGGTTCCCGGGTTGTTGAAACCTTATTACAGCTTTTCTTTCAGTTCCGGGTATTTGACCGCCAGTATTCTGGCCGCCAGGTAGGCCGCGTTTTTGGCCCCGGCTTTGCCGATACCCATTGTCGCTACCGGCACTCCGGAGGGCATCTGGGCGATAGAAAGCAATGAGTCCAGGCCGGATAGCGCGGCCGGAAGAGGCACTCCGATAACCGGCAGGGCCGTTCGCGAAGCCACCACACCGGGAAGGGCCGCCGCCAGCCCGGCCATACAGATTATCGCCTCGTATCCGTCTCCGGCCGCCGATTGAGCCAGTTTTTCGGTTTTTTCCGGTTCCCGATGTGCTGAGGAAACCTCCAGCCAACTGTCGATATTGAGATTTTCCAGAATTTTGCGACATTCGTCGGCAAAAGCCGCATCCGATTGAGAACCGATCATGATCAGAACTTTGGGCATAA
>Ga0272444_10004479_pt1 | contig 12336 bp, 11 predicted proteins | sample SSMForm13_FD_201033 | JGI IMG/M metagenome (GOLD analysis project Ga0272444, IMG submission 201033) | Marine sediment archaeal communities from Little Sippewissett salt marsh, Falmouth, MA, United States - SSM-Form-13 | ecosystem: Environmental > Aquatic > Marine > Wetlands > Sediment ... | reverse complement strand
GGGAGACGGGCCGGTGGTCGGTGTCCGTGGGTTCCGAGTTCGTTGACTTCCTGCCTGGATTGGGAGCAATCCAGGCAGGGGCAAGAACGCGGCCGCGAAGCAGCCTCGTTCTTGCGATGGTGGTCGATTCCTGGTAGTTGCTCCTGCGGACAATCCAGGCAGGGGCAAGAACGCGGCCGCGAAGCAGCCTCGTTCTTGCGATGGTGGTCGATTCCTGGTAGCTGTTCCTGCGAGCAATCCAGGCAGGGCAAGAACGCGGCCGCGAAGCAGCTTCGTTCTTGCGATGGTGGTCGGGTCCTGGTAGCTGCTCCTGCGAACAATCCAGGCAGGGGCAAGAGCGCGGCCGCGAAGCAGCCTCGTTCTTGCGATGGTGGTCGATTCCTGGTAGCTGCTCCAGCGAGCAATCCAGGCAGGGGCAAGAACGCGTCCCACGGCCGCGTTCTTGCGGGGGCGTCCGTCTCGAAGTGCCTGCCTCTACGGATGATCCGAGCAGGGGCGAGAAGCCGGCGGACAGGAAGTCGGCTTCTGGGCGGGGCGAGTCGCGGGGTGTTTAGTTGTCGTCTCCGGGCTTTCCCGCAATCCCGTGGTACTCCGAGACGGGGAGCGGCGCTATAATGACTGGACTGAATGGGAACAGGGCTAGATAGACGCGGGAGCAAGGGGGAGGTATGAGGCGAGCGATTCTTGGGCTGAAGGTAGGGCTTCTTGTCGCCGGTGTGGCGGCCCTGGCGGGGTGTGCGCTGTTCAATCAGGCGCCGGTCGCCAGCTTTATGTGGTCGCCGTTCGAGCCGCTGGCGCGAGCGGACATCAGCTTCACCGACCAGTCGACCGACTCGGGCGGCCTGTTTGGCGGCGGCGGGATCACGCAGTGGAGGTGGGACTTCGGCGACGGCGATTCGTCGACGGCACCGAACCCGAAGCACGAGTACGACAAGAGCGGTCAGTACACGGTGCGGCTGACGGTCACCGATGATGCCGGCAAATCGACGACGATCACGAAGACCGTCAACGTCGCTCCGAGCCTGAACGGGACGTGGAGCGGCTGGATCGACGATGGGACGGGATTCCTTGTCGACATGACGTTGGAGTTCAGTCACTCCACAGGTAGCATTCAGGGGACCTGCAGGATGCTGGCTGCATCCCTCAACTGCGCAGGCATCTCGTTCGACCCGATCGCGAAGACGGTCCGGTTCGAGCTGTTCGACCTCGGCATCCGGCTCGAGGGGACGCTCGACGCGGCCGAGCGAAGAATCCAGGGTCGCTGGTTCGTAATCGGTGTCCCGGTGACCGTGGCGACCTGGGACGTGCAACTGCGGTAGCCGGCTGAGGATTCCAGGGAAAACGTGAACGGCGGCCGCGCTGCGCGGCCGCCGTTCTCTTGCAGACGCGCGATCCGCCTAGGCGGCGTTGCCCCCCGACGTGAACGGGCAGGCGGCGATGCAGTTCGAGCAGGCGGCGGTGTTCTTCGTCCAGAAGTCGTAGCATCGGTCGGCATGCACGGCCCACCGGAGGATCCCATCGTTGTTCGACGGGCAGGCGATGTCGTACGACGGGTCGCGGGCATCGCTGATCGCCTTCCCCTCGCAGGCATCGGCACACTTGCGGCAGGTGCGGCACGTGTCGGTCAGGCCGAAATCGATCGGCCGGTCGGGCTCGAGGGGAAGGTCGGTGAAGACCTTGCATAGCCGCACGCGGGCACCGTACTCCGGCGTGATCAGCAGACCGTTGCGTCCGAGCTGCCCGAGACCGGCATCGATCGCGAGCGGGATCGAGAGGGCGGTGTCGTTGCCCATGGGGATCGCGCCGTACCGAAGGTTTCGCAGAAACTCGGCCAGGCAGGCGGTTGCGAACGCCATCCGCGAGTAGCCGACGCCGGTGGCCGCCGCCGAGGCATACGAAGGCGAGGTCATCAGATCATCGCGATCCATCGCGATCCCTAGGACGATGGCGGATTGGTAGTCGTCGGGGATGACGATGGGATCGCCGGAGCGGTCGTGCGAGTAGATCCAGCGCGGATCGACGCGACAGATCCCGACGAGGTCGGCGCCGAACATGCGAGCCGTACGTTTCACCTCGGCGCTCATCTGTGCCGGATCCTCGACCGGATACTTCCCGAGCTGCATCATCGCCGGATCGGCCTGCCCGAGCCGCTTCCACGAGAAGGCTCCGCCGAAGGCATCGTGGACGGTCCACGATGCGAGGACCCGTGCGAAGTCGATCCGAGAGTAGCCCGGATCCCCATGGGCGATCCGCTCCGCTGCACCCGATCGATACTCGACCTCGAAGAACGATGCATCGCGGTCCCAGAAGCGCCTCATGAACACCGTTCGCCGTTCGTCGAACCGACCGTACACGGTCGGTTCGATCGTGTACGTCCGCCCGTCCGTGTCGTCCGCCATCGTATTCTCCTCAGCGTTCTGGGAAGGATTACAGATCGTAGGATCCCGCCGGGTCTGCTGCAAGGTCAATCCTTGCGGTGGGCGTCGTTTCCTGCAGAATGACGTGGATGATGCCTACCGGGGTGCTCTCTCTCGCCGACGTCCGACGGCTCGCTCTCCGTGCGCAGCTCCTCGACGGCGGCGCACAGCCGCCGGGCAAGGCGGGCGTGGTCGAAGCGATCAAGCGTCTCGGGTACGTCCAGATCGACACGATTGCCGTGGTCCGTCGCGCCCATCACCACGTGTTGTGGACCCGCTGCCCGGACTACGATCCCAAGACGCTCCACGAGCTTCAATCGAGCGATCGACGGATCTTCGAGTACTGGGCTCACGCGATGGCGTACCTGCCGATGTCGGACTACCGCTACTACATCCCTCGGATGCGAGCGGGCGGCCGAGTGGGGGCACACGAGTGGCGCGCGAAGCATCGCAACGTGCTCGACGCGGTGCTCACCCGGATCCGTGCGGAGGGCCCGCTGACGTCGAAGGATTTTGAGCCGCCGCCGGGAACGAAGCGTGGCACGTGGTGGAACTGGAAGCCGGCGAAGCAGGCACTCGAGGTCCTCTTCTGGCAGGGGGATCTGATGATTGCCGAGCGCCGGGCGTTCCAGAAGGTGTACGACCTGACCGAGCGGGTGCTGCCGCCCGACATCGATACGTCGCCGCCTTCCGACGCGGAGTGCGCCCGGTTCCAGGCCCGTCGGGCGCTCTGTGCGTTGGGTGTCGCGCGAGACCGAGAGATCGCGGAGTACGGACGGATGTCGACGAGAACCCATGTCCGGACGGCGCTCGAGGAGTTGATCGCCGCCGGGGAGGTCGTGCGAGTGCAGGTCGAAGGCTCGACGGCGACGGACCACTGCGCGCTCGCGGATGATCTCGAATCTGCCGGCCCGGGAGCGATCGACGCGGATGCACACCTCCTCTCCCCGTTCGATGGCCTGATCATCCAGCGGGCGCGAACGCGGTGGCTGTTCGGCTTCGACTACACGATCGAGTGCTATGTGCCGGAAGCGAAGCGGAAGTACGGCTACTTCGCGTTGCCGATCCTGTACGGCGATCGACTGGTCGGTCGGCTCGATCCGAAGGCCGATCGCAAGGCCGGTCGGCTGATCGTCCGGAAGGTCTGGCTGGAGAAGGAGTTCGTGGCGGATGAGGCGTTTCTCGGGCGGCTGGGCGACGCGATCGCGCGGTTCGCGGCGTTCAATGATTGCACCGGTGTGACCGTCGAGAAATCCTCGCCGGCGAAGCTCCGCGGTCCGATGTCGAGGCACGCGCGCGCCGCGATGAGGGAGCCGAAGGACCGCCCGCGATGAGGGAGTTCTCGATCGTCGCGGTCCTCGTGACCGACGTACTGATCGGCATCCGATACTGCTGGCTGATCCGTCGGGACCGCATCCGGCCGGCGCTGGCGATGTGGGTGTTCTTCACGATCGCGGCGGTCGGGAGCCTGGTGACCTATCTGGGCGAGGGAACGTATGGCCCCCTCGACAACATCTTGAACACCGCCGACATCGCCTTGGTGGGGACCGTGGCGATCTGGATCGCCTTGTTCGGGAATCGGAGCGCGCGCTTCACGCGATTTGACCTCGGTTGTCTCGGCGCGGTCGTCTTGGTCTTGGGCGCCTGGGCGGCTACTCGGCAGCACGTCATCGCCCATGTATCCATCCAGGTGATCATGGCAATCGCGTACCTTCCCGTCATCCGTCGGATGTGGACCGCGAGTCGGAACACCGAATCGTTCGTGATGTTCGCCGGCCTGCTCCTTGCGCCGGTCTTCTCGCTCCTCTCGAGCCGCGGCGCCCTCGCGACGCTGTATGCCGTCCGCGCGGTCGTCTGTACCGGCGGGCTGCTGCTGTTGATGACCCGCCTCGAGTGGCGGGCCCGGCGCTCGCCGGCGGCGAACGCGGACCGAGCCTAGGCCCCGGAGTCTGCCGCGAGCCACTCCTCCGCGTAGGCGGCACCGGCGACGCCGGAGCGGATCGCCCCCTCGATCGTCGACGGCCAGCCGGTCGCCGTCCAATCCCCTGCGAGGAAGAGGCCGCGGATCGGCGTGAACGGACGGGGGCGGTGTCGATCGACGTCGGGTGCCGGGACGAACGTTGCGCGCCGGTGCCGGACGACGAGCGTGCGCAGACAGGACGCCTCGCGGACCGTGGGCCATAGATCGCCCAGCGCACCGACCAGGGTGTCGGACACCTCGCGGAGCGGTCGGTCGATCCATTCGTCCGCGGCGCTCTGCGACAGGACGATGTGCGTCGATCCCTGTTGCCGAGCGCGGTGGATCTGCGAGACGTCGAAGACGGCCTGAACCGGGGAGTCGACGGCAACGGCGAACTCCGTGTCGAGAAGCGGCCGATCGAACCAGGCATGGACGTTCACGATTGGAGTCCAACCGAGGCGCCCGGCGGCGGCGATCGTCGGGCCGAGCGTCAGCGCCTCGGTCGACAGTCGGGCGAGATCCCACGGCGGGACGGCGCAGACGACGGCCTCGGTGTCGATCGTCTCACCCGTGGCGAGTTCGACGGCTCGGATTCGCCCACTGCGGACGCGCAACCCGTCGACAGCGTCTCCGACTCGCACGGTGCCGTGCCGCTCCTCGATGTACGCACGTGCGGCATCGAAGACCCGTGCGAGCGGTGCGCTGAACAGCCCCATGTCCGCGCCACCGGGCGGGAGGAAGCCGTCGCGGAAGACCTTGCGCGCGGCCGGCGCACTGACCTCGGTGACGCGGGCGTTCAACGTGGCGATGCAGATCGGATCCCAAAGCCGGGCGATCGCTCGATCCGACTGTCCGTGCCCGCCAAGCCACCGGGCGAACGGCACGTCCGCCCGGGCGCCTCCGAGGGCGATCGCCATTCCGGCGCGAAGCGCGCGCAGGCGGTCGCCGATCGGAAGCAACGGATAGCGCAGGAGCGACGGGGCAAGGTGGAGGATCCCCGGCATCGGCGAGGAACGAAGGATCGCCCGACCGTCCGGGGAAGCGATCGGGATCGACAGCGTCGGTTGGAAGCGCAGAAGGTCGGAAACACGGATGCGCGCGAGAAACCCGCTCGTCGCCGTGCAGCAACGCATCGATACGTGATGGCCGGCGTCAATCGTCTCGGCGGGATCAGTCAGGGGAATCGATGCGGCGCGGCCGCCGAGGCGCGGGGAGCGCTCGATCAGCAGGGGACGGCGCCCGTCGCCGGCGAGACGACAGGCGGCGGCGACGCCGGAGAACCCACCGCCGATGACGACGACATCGCTCACAATCGCCTCCACCGCGCGGAGAGCAGCAGCCCGACCTTCTCCCCCGTCGGGAGCGACGCGCGTCCCGAGAAGAGCGGATCGTCGGCGCGCAGGATGCGTGTGAGGATCCGCCCGTAGATCTCCGACAGCAGCCACGGGCAGGCGCGGCTCGCACGCGGAAGGTCGGAGAGAAGGCGGCGGCCGCGCGCGAGGAGCGATCGTGCCTGTGCCGCGTGGTCGGCGACGACGGCGCGAAGCCCGTCGGTCATGGTGCGGGCGCACAAGGCGGCTTCGGTGACATCGTGCGCGGCCAGCAACTCCATCGGAAGGTAGCGCCGTCCGAGGCCGAGATCCTCTTGGACGTCGCGCAGGACGTTCACGTACTGCATCCCGAGCCCGAGGTCGATCGCCTTTTCGCGCATTGCGTCGGTCGGCGAAGCACCGCCGGAGAGGATCGGCAGAGTCGCGAGGCCGACTGCCGAGGCGACGTGGTAGCAGTACGTGCGAAGCTCGTCGTACGTCTCGATGCGGACCGGCTCGAGATCCATCTCGACACCGGTCAGGACGTCGGCGAGGTCCGCCTCCCGGACGCCGAAGCGGGCGATCGCGTCGGCAAGTGCGCGATCCCTCTCCATGGCTGCCTCCCCGCGTGCCGCGCACGCCAGGCGCTCCCGCATCGTCGCCAATTCCGCGCGCCGCCCCGCCGGATCTTCCGGAGCTTCGCTGCTCGCGCCAGAACAGGTGTCCTTCTGCTCGTCCACTGAGAGAACGGAGAAGCCGTTCTCTCCCCTGCCGGCTACCTCTGCAGCCGGCAGGCCCTCGTCCGCGACATTGTCACTCTCATGACAGAACGCGTACAGCGCGTAGATCGCCCGGCGCTGCGCCGGCGGCAGGCTGAGGAAGGCGAAGTAGAAGTTGCGGGCGTACCGGCGAGTCGTGCGGGCGCACGCGCGGTAGGCGCGGTCTAGATCCGTCGCCATCGCTTCGAGACGAGCGCGGAGAGCCCGAGGGCGACCTTCTCCGGAGCGGAGAGGGTCGGCCGGCGGGAGAGCGTATCGTAGTCGAGATGTTCGATCTTCCGCAGGATTGCCAGACCGCCGAGCGAGAAGAGCGCGAGGTCGATGCGCAGATGGCCCTTGACGGTGTCGAGCAGTGGCAGCCCGCGGCGGAAGTACGAGCGCGCGCGGTCGACTTGAAAGCGCATCAGGTCCTTCAGGTTCGGCGACGCGCGCTTGGCGCGCAGATCGGACGTCGAGACGCCGTAGGCAGTCATCTCGTCGACGGGAAGGTACACCCGGCCCGCCTCGGCGTCGCGCCGGACGTCCTGCAAGAAGTTGGCGAGCTGAAGCGCGGTGCAGGTATCGTCGGAGCGGGCGAATCGCTCCTCGCCGCGGTATCCGTACAGCATCAGGACGAGCCGACCGACCGGGTTTGCCGAATGTGCGCAGTAGTGCAACACGTCCGCGAATGCCTCGAACGAGGTGGCGCGCTGGTCGATCCGGTTCGCCTCGATCAACCGGGCGAACGGGTCTCTCGGGAGGTCGAATCGGGCGATCGTCTCCTGCAGCGCGACGAGGACCGGGTGCCGCGCACGGGACGAGAACGCCGCATCGAGTTCGGACTCGAATCGGTCAAGCAGACCGAGGCGATCGCCGGGCGCCTCATCGCCGAGATCGTCGACCGTCCGGCAGTATGCGTACAACGCGGCGAGGTGTCTGCGCATCTCGCGTGGTGCAAAGCACGAGAGGACGGTGAAGTTCTCGTAGTGCGAACGAGCCAGCGTTCGGCAGAACCGGTCGGCCTCGTCGATCGAGACGGGGACTGTCGGCAGCTCGATCAGTGCGCGGACGTGCGCTGCTACCATCCCTGAACCTGGATGACGACTTCGCGAAGCCGAGGCCGGTCGAGCTCGATCAGGAAGACCCGCTGCCACCGTCCGAGCAGAAGCTCCCCATCGCAGACCGGAATCGTCTCGCTCGCGGACAGCAGCAAATGCTGGCAGTGCGAGTGTCCGTTCGGGCACTCGTCTTCGGTCATATTGGCGGTGCGGATCGTGAAGTCGTTGTGCCGGTAGTCCGCCTCCCGCGGCGCAGCCGCTTCGAGGAATTGCGCCATATCCTCCAGCAGGAGCGGTTCGTTCTCGTTGATCTTCACCGCAGCGGTGGTGTGCCGCGAGAAGACGGTCGTCGCCCCTTCGCGGACGCCGGATGCGCGCACGGCGCCGATGATCTCGTCGGTGATGTCGATGAACTCCGGCGCGGCGGACGCGATTCGTTCGATTACGCTCCGGTGGAGCTTCATGCCGACACGCTCTTCCGTCGTGCTTCTCATGGTCCTCTCCTACCCCCGGTGGATCTGTTCGTGTCTTGTTCCGAGCTTGCGTCTGCGGCCTCCAGCCGGGAGACGACGGCATTGATGACATCGTCCGGTGTGGAGGCGCCGGCTGTCACGCCGAAGCGCGTGCTCTCCGTCAACCAGGTGTTCTCGATCTCCTCGGCTGATTCGATGTGATAGGTCCGGATTCCGGTCTCTCGACAGGTCTCGGCCAGCTTTCGTGTGTTCGCCGACGTGCGACTGCCGACGACGATCAGAGCGTCGACCGATTCGGCGAGCTCCTTCGCTGCCTGGTATCGACGGCCGGTCTCCGGACAGGTCGTATCGATGATCCGGATCTCGGGTGCCGTGCCGGTCAGTCGCCGAACGATCGTCTGGGCGAACTCTGCGAATCGCGTCGGATTCTTCGTTGTCTGCGCGATCAATGCGATGCCACGCTGTCCGATCGGGATCTCGACGTCCGGCGACTGTGTCGCCATCCCTTGCCCGCGGGTCCACGACAGAATCCCGCGAACCTCGGGGTGCTCTGCTTCGCCGTACAGCACGACCGTGAATCCCTCTTCGACGAGCTTGGCCGCCGTCTCCTGCGCGCGGCGAACGATCGGACAGGTCGTATCGACCAGCCGGAGGCCCCGTCGCTCGATCTCGGCGTACACCTCCTCACCGGCGCCGTGCGCGGTGATCGCGACGGCTCCCTGTTCGGGGACCTCGTCGAGATCGGTTGCCATCCGCGCGCCCTTCGCCGCGAGGGCGTCGACGACATGGGCGTTGTGAACGATCGCGCCAAGGGTGTGCAGTGGACCGCGCTGCGCCAGCTCAGTCTCGATCATCTGCACGGCGCGGCGAACGCCTCCGCAGAAGCCAAGCACCTTCGCCCTCACGATATTCATCGGATCTCCCTCATCTCGCGCAACGCGCGCCGGTATCGACCGAGCGCCATGACCGGGAAGACGTCCCGGTACAGGTGGTAGCGGATCATGAAGTCGGTCGGGAATCCGGTGCCGGTGAACTCGTCCTCGGCCCACCCGCCGGTGTCGGTCTGGGTGCGTGCGAGGAACTCCACCCCTCGGCAGGTCGCCGGATGATCGATCTCGCCGGCCGCCAGCAGCCCGAGGAGCGCCCAGGCCGTCTGGGAGGCGGTTGACCGTCCCCGGCCGCGGTGGGCCGAATCGTAGTACCCCTCGATTCGTTCGCCCCATCCCCCGTCGCTGTTCTGGTGGGTGAGGAGCCAGTCGACGGCCCGACGGACGTACGGTGCGGCCATGTCCACGCCGACTGCTTCGAGGCCGGGAAGGACCGATCCGGTTCCATAGGTCAGGTTGACGCCCCAGCGTCCGTACCAGGCGCCGTCGACCTTCTGCTCGCGCATGAGGTACGCGACGGCGAGATCGACGACCGGGTCTCCGATCCGCCGCCCGAGACGGCCGAGACATTCGACGACGTGGCCGGTGACGTCGGCCGACGGCGGGTCGATCATCTCGCCGAAGTCGGCGAACGGGATGTCGCGCGTCCAGGTTTGGGTGTTGTTCCGATCGAATGCGCCCCAGCCTCCGTTTCGGCTCTGCATACCGATGAGCCACTCCTCGGCCCGATCGAGCGCTCGCTTCGTCCGCTTGCCTTCGGGTGCATCGAGAAGCCCCATCATGACGACGGCGGTGTCGTCGGTGTCCGGATACACATCGTTGGAGAACTCGAACGCCCATCCGCCGGGCCGGGCGTCGCACCGAACCTGCCAGTCGCCGCCGGTGAAGACCTGCTCGTCGAGAAGCCATCTTTCGCACTGTCCGAGGGCCGGATGGTCGGCGGCGAGGTCCGCATCGTGCAGCGCGACCAGCGCGAGACCCGTGTCCCAGACCGGCGACAGGCAAGACTGCAGGCGGAACGTCTCCTCGTCCTCGATCGAGAATCCGGTGGCGCCGTAGAAGCCGCCGAAGCCTTTCGCCAGCGGTCCGTCGCCGTCCAACCGATGACCTCGCAGCTGGAGCGCGATCAGCGAGTAGACCCACGGCGGCTGGATCCCTCCCCAGGAGCCGTCGGCCTCCTGTCGCTCGAGGATCCACTCCTCGGCCACCCGGATGGCGTAGCGTCGGCCGGGTTGGAACGGCAGGTTCGAATGAATGCGCAGCAGCTTGTCCGCCAGCTGGAAGAACCGTGCCCGGGCGGTTCGCTTGAGAACCGGCACGCGGAGGTCGGCTTTCGCCCGTCCGCGAGCGAACAGCTCGTCGACCCGATGCTCCGGCCGAAGCGGCACGACAGGGCGCTTCGCCATGACGATCGCCAGCGGGACGATCGTCTGTCGCGCCCAGCAGCCGAACGAGTAGATGCTCATCGGGAAGCGAGGTGGAAGTAGGACGAACTCGACCGGCAGGACGGGCACGCCGCGCCAATCCCACTCCCCCATCATCGCGAACCAGATCTTGGTGAACACCCGAGCCTTCTCGATGCCGCCCCGGTCGAGGATGAACGAACGCGCGCGCTCCATCTCGGGCCGATCGGCGGAGACACCGGCCATCTTCAGGGCGGCGTACGCCTCGATCGTCGTCGACAGCTCGGGCGGGCCGTCAAACCAGTTGCCCCACGTCCCGTCTTCACGTTGCTGTGACAGGATGTACGCGGCGGCCTTTTTCGCTTCCCTCTCGTCCGGGATGCCGAGGATGTGCCGGAGGAAGAGGTGCTCCGCCGTGATCGTTACGTTCGACTCGAGCTCAGCCCACCAGTAGCCGTCCTTGTGCTGGAGGGACAAGAGCCGGTGGACGGCGGCGTCGATCGTACGATCGAGGTCGACGACCGTTGCAGCCGTTCCTGGGGTCGCGCGACTAGACATCCGGACCTCCAGAGAACGCATCGACAACGGCGTTGACGGCGCGACCGAGCCCTCGCCCGACGCTGACCGCGTGTCGGGCGAGCTGCGCTACGGCGATCGGGTGCCGCAGCACGGATGTCCAGAGCGGACGATCGGCGGAGAACGGTAACTCGGTGTCGGCCGGGTCGAGAACGGCGCGCAGCGCGAGGAACGGGATCCCGCGGGCGGATGCCCAGCGGGCGAGCGGCCCGCTCTCCATGTCGACCGACGTCACATCCTGCTCCGCGAGAGCCTTCTTCTCGTCAGGACCGAGGACGCCATCGGCCGACGCGCACGGTCCGATGCGAACGACGAACGGCCGGCCGTTGAGCGCGCGGCGGGCGCGATCGACGAGCTTCGGATCGATGCCGATCTCCTCATCGCGGTGGCGAACGATTCGCGCAAGCGCCAGGTCGCCCCGCGCGGCGCGGGGATCGATCCCGCCGGCGAAGCCGGTCGAGATCATCATCGTTGTGCCGGCAGTGGTGTCGCCGAGGCGATCGAGGGACGCGCCGGAGGGTTCGCCCATCGCGGTGCGGACGACCCGGACACCCGGCCGGCGGGCGATCCACCGCAGCTCGATCGGAAAGCAGGCCGTCACCAAAATCACCGCCCCCACGCTCCTCGGGCCAATCGGGCGAGTGCCCGCGGTCGGCGGAACGCGTCGAGGATGCTCGCCCCCTCGAACGATGAATGCATCATGCAGTTGGCGCAGCGCGGATCGCGGCCCGGGCCGTACCGCTCCCAGACGGCGTCCTCGAACAGCTCGCCGACCTCATCGACGTGGCGATCGGCGATCGCGTAGCAGGGAAGTCGCCACCCCATCACGGTGTACGTCGCCGTCGTCCACGCAGCGCAATCGTACGTCCGCTCGCCGCGGAGGAAGTCGAGATAGAGGGGGTTGTTGTAGAACGGGAAGCCCTTCGACGGATCGAGGACGCGGCGGAAGACGTCGATGGACTCCTGCCGCTGGAGGAACAGGTCCTGATCGGGTGCATCCTCGTACGAGTAACCGGGCGAGACCATCAGCCCCTCGACCCCGAGGTCGACGAGTGTCGCAAACAGTGTGTGGAGGTCTTCCACGTCCGAGCCGTGGAACAGCGTTGTGTTCGTGCAGACGCGGTGCCCGCGCGCGACCGCTTCGCGGATCGCATCGATGGCGGTCGCGTAGGTCCCGGGCCGCTCGGTGACGGTGTCGTGCGCCGCCTCGGTGCCGTCGAGATGCACGACGAACGCCAATCGCTCCGTCTGCTGGAGCTCGTCGAGCTTCTCGCGGAGCAGGAGCCCGTTCGTGCACAGGTAGATGAACCGGCGGTCGTCGATGATTGCGCGGGTGATCGCGCCGATGTCGGCGTGAAGTAGCGGTTCACCACCGGAGATCGACACGATCGGCGCACCCGAGACGCGGACCGCGGCGAGGCATTCGTCGACCGACAGCCGTCGATCCATGACGTCGCGGTACTCGCGGACGCGGCCGCATCCGGTGCAAGCCAA
>Ga0272444_10004476_pt1 | contig 12341 bp, 7 predicted proteins | sample SSMForm13_FD_201033 | JGI IMG/M metagenome (GOLD analysis project Ga0272444, IMG submission 201033) | Marine sediment archaeal communities from Little Sippewissett salt marsh, Falmouth, MA, United States - SSM-Form-13 | ecosystem: Environmental > Aquatic > Marine > Wetlands > Sediment ... | reverse complement strand
GGCCCGAACAGGCGGTGCAGTCCGTCGAGCGCGAGTCGTCGTCGCCGGCCACGACATCCGCCGACACGCCCACGCCGCCGGCGGTGTCCAAGGGCCTCCAGCCCGACAAGCCTGCGCCGCCGCCTGCGCCCCAGGGCATCCGTCCCGACGCGCCGCCGCCCAAGGTGGAGGCCGCGCCGGACGTCGAGCCGCCGGAGGAGCCCGCACCGGCCGAGCCCGAGCCACCGCAGGTCAAGCCCAAGCCGGCGCCGAAGCCGCCGCCGGTGACGCGCGGCATCAGCCCGGACCGGCCGCCGGTGACCATGGGCATCCGGGTCGACCGGCCGCCCGCAAGGCGGGGAACCCCGCTTGATCTGCCCGAGAGCGAGAAGCGGTAGGCGTCGCGTCTCATGACGCGGGTGCAGAAAGGTCCGTCAACGCATGGCCGCCGACATCACGCTGGTCAACCTCAACATGCTGTTCATCCGCTACGGCGAGGAGGTGGAGCGCGAGCTGCACGTCCCGCTGGGGTGCCTGTACCTGGCGCGGGCCCTGGAGGACGCGGGCTTCGAGGTCGATTTCCGCGACTACCAGACGTGCCCGTCGGACGACCCGTTCGACATGGCGGCGCTGCTGGAGTTCGTGAAGGACCCCGCGCCGGTGATCGGGCTGTCGTGCATGGCCAACCTGCTGCCGTTCACGATCCTGGCGATGTCGGCCTTGAAGGAGCGGTACGCCGACTGCCGGCTGGTCCTCGGCGGCGTCGGGTCGAAGGCCGTCGAGGGCAAGCTGCTGCGGCGGTTCCCGTGGATCGAGATCATCGCGCGCGGCGAAGGCGAGCGGACCGGCCCCGAGCTGCTGGCGGCGCTGGCCCAGGGCCGCGACCTGGCGGGCGTTGCCGGCATCTCATATCGCCACGACGGTCGGGTGTACCACAACCCGGACCGCGAACGGATCACCCGGCTGGACGACATCCCGTTCCCCGCGTTCGACAAGGTGGACCTGGGCCGCTACGCCGGCTACGGCATGATGTCCAGCCGCGGATGCCCCTACCCGTGCACGTTCTGCTCGGTGGCCCCGGTGTGGAACCACGAGAGCTACAGCCGCAGCCCGGGGAACATCGTGGAGGAGATGAAGCTGCTGCACCGTCGGGCGGGCGTGGACATGTTCCTGTTCCAGGACGAGTTTTTCATCTCCGGGCGGGAGCAGGTGATGGAGTTCTGCCGCGAACTCAGGCGGTCGGGGCTCGACATCAGTTGGAAGGCCTTCGGCCGCGTCAACCTGGTGGACGACGAGATGATGCGTGCGATGGCGGACTGCGGCTGCGTGGAGCTGCGCTTCGGCATCGAGTCGGGCTCAGACCGGGTGCTGGAGCGAATCAAGAAGGGGTTCACGGCGGCCGAGGCCCTCGACGTGGTGCCCCGGGCGGTGGAGATTTTCCCGCGGGTGGACGCGTTCTACATCTGGGGTTTCCCGTTCGAGACGATGGACGACTTCCGGCAGTCGCTCTTCCAGATGGTGTCGCTGCGGACCATGGGAGCGCGGATTCTGCCGAGCCTGCTCTCGCTGCTGCCGCAGACGGAGGTCTACCGCGACTGTGTGCGTGAGGCGGCCGAGTCTCCCCTTGAGTTCTGCCCGTGGCTGCTGCCGGAGTTCGTCTTCACGGGCCACGAGGTCTACCGCGAGGGCACGGTCGAGGTGCCCCCGGCGCACCGGCGGTACTTCGACTTGATCGGGAGCCACCCGGACATCTTCCCGGGATTCTTCCACGTGGACCTGGAACGGAACGTCCTGCCGAAGCTGCGGCTGCTGCGCGAGTTCGGCTTCTACCCCGGCGGCGATCAGGCGGACGACCTGACCGGCGAAAGCTGCGGGGCCCACTCGCCGCACGTCGCCCCGCAGGACCTGGCCACGCGCAGCGCCCCCTGACGGCCGGTGCCATGGTCTGGCCGAAGGCCAGGCTATGATAAGTCTGCGAACACCGGTCACGGCCTGGCTGCTGCGCCAGACCGTGGCACCGGCGCAAGCATGGCCACGCCCCTCGACGAGTTCGGGGTCTCGGCTGCGCCTCGACAAGCGTGGCCATGGCACCCCCGTGATGGGAATTGGAAGACCAGGCCAAAGATGTACCGGCCAGCGCGGCACATGCGAACCTTCTGAGAAGGGAGACCGAACGGTGATCAAGGACATTCCGGGCAAGGCGGCCATGAGGCTGCTGGCCACGAAGCCGACGATGATCATCACCACGCTCCATGCGAGCGGCGTGGTCAACGCCGGCGTGTTCGGGGCCTGGACGAACCTGTCGGGCGAGCACGTCGGGACGGCCATCGCCACGGGCAGCCACACCTACGCCAACATCCTGCGCGCGGGAGAGTTCGTGGTGAACATCCCCGGGGCGGACATCGTGAAGAGCCTGGCGGTGATCGCCGACCACATTCCGCCGGAGCGCAGCGAGGTGGAAGAGGCGGGCTTGACGCTCCGCGACGGCGCGGCCGTCGAGACGCCGTCGATTGCCGAGTGCGCCGCCGCGGTGGAGTTCACGTTCGACCGCGAGGTGGCCATCGGCGGCCACGCGTTGCTGATCGGCAAGGTGGCCGGCGGATGGGCACGCGCCGAGTGCCTGGACCCTGACGGGCGGCTCAACATCTTCAAGGCCCGGGTGATGAAGGACTTCAAGTACCCGCAGCCGCTCTACGTCCTGCCGGGCGAGGTCGTCGAGGGCTGACCGGCCGCCGGGCGCAACGACCGGCATCGCGGACGTGCACAGCGCAGGTGAAACGGCCCGCCCCGGCATGACACCGGAGCGGGCCGCGATGCGTCTCGGCAGTGGCCCGGAGGCTTCCCGGGCGTGCTCGTTACGGCACCGGGGCGAGGTTCAGGACGGCGTTCATAATCGCCTTGTCCGCAGCCCCGACGGACTCGTCGCCCGTGAAGTCGAAGTGCCGGTCGTCCTGCGGAACGGCTGCGCTGTTCAGCCGCTGGTTCATGAGCATCTTGTCCTCGGCGCCCACGGAGTTGTCGCCCGTCACGTCGCCAAGCAGCTTGACGGTACAGGCGGCGCTGTCGGTACACGACCTGCGTCCGAAGACGGTCCGCACGGTCACGTTGAGCGTCAGGTCGCCTGCGGCTCCGACGGCGTGCTCACTGCCCAGGATGTTCCAGACGAAGGCGTCGCCCGTGGCCTGGATCACCACCTCGCCGGTGCTCGAGGGGTCGGGCAGCACGGACACCGCGTAGTAGGTGCCGGGCGCGCCCAGCGGGTCGTCCAGGTTGACCGTCAGGATCATCTTGTTCTGCCACGCGGTCGAGACGTCGGTGTTCTGGTAGCACCAGTCATGGTCGAGGGAGACCGAGCAGGTCATCTCGGGCGGCGGCTCGGGGACCAGGACCTCGAGTTCGTTGGAGATGCCCTGCGGCGTGCCACCCGCAAGGATGCTGAGCTTGTAGTAGTAGGTCTGGCCGTCCACCACACTGGTGTCCAGGTAGTCGAGGTCGCCGGTGGTGCCGAGCAGGTTGCCGGGCACGCACTGGACGTCGGGGGTGTCGCTGCGATAGACGTTGTACGCGTCGGCCCCGGGGGCGGCCGACCAGTCCAGGTACACTTCCCCGGGTTTCGCGCTGGCCGCCAGGTCGGTCACCAGCACGCACAGGGTGTAGTCGAAGTGGTACTCGATGCTGGTCCAGCACGACATCTGGGTGTCGTTGGGCCGGAGGAGCCGATACCAGTAGACGGCGCCTTCAGTGACGTCGCCTCCCGCGGCGGTGTCATAGTCGTTGTAGCTCGTGCCGTCGGCGTCGCCGATCTTCTGGAAGCCGACGTTCTTGCCCTCGGTGCTCCGCCAGACCTCGAACTGGCCGGCGGTGGCCCAGGTCAGCAGGACCGAGTGACAGTCGATGCCGGAGTTGATGACGCAGGGGTCAAGCGCCGCGAAGACGTTGACCGAAGAGAAGTCGGCGGCGGTCAGGTTGGGCGAGCCGCTCGACGGGAACGCCAGAAGGGTGTTGTCGCTGACCTGGAGGCCGATATCGTGCCGGCCGACGGTGGTCCAGTAGGAGGCGACAGCCGCGGCGTCCAGTTCCACGGTCTCACCCGACTCGTCGTCGAAGCCCGTCAGCGGCGGCGTCAGGTCCCAGTCCCACGCGGTGACGGTGTCGTCGGGGGTGCCCTGTGGGGCGCCGGCCTCGTGGGTGCCCTCGTTCGGGTCATAGGATCCCGAGCCGTCGAGCGTCAGCGAGTCGCACGGGCAGAGCGAGACGATGTAGGGCCCGTCGGCGTCGGCCACGGGCGGGTGCGGCGGGTTGCTGATGGAGACGTCCAGCGTGTAGGTGGCCACCAGGTCCTCGTCGTCGCGGACCTTCAGGGTCACCGGGAACGTCTTGGGCATGTCCTCGGGCTCGGCGTGGAAAGCGTGGACCACGGTAACCGGCGAGGCGAATGTTTCGTCGTAGATGCCGTCGTTATCCCAGTCCCAGGAGAATTCGACCAGGTTCTCAATGCTCTTGCCGGTTTCGCTATGGCCGGAGCTGCTGGGATCGAACGTGATGTCCCAGTCGGAGTAGGTCGGGTTGGGGTTGGCGGTGAAGCTGGCGATAGGTGCGGCGCTGAACAGCTCGGCCTTGAGCATGCCGATGGCCCAGGCGGTGACGAAGGTGTTGCCGTAGCTGCCCGGGTGCGTGGTTTGTCCGCCGGAGGGCCAGCTGCCGTCGGCCTCCTGGTCATTGACGAGCTTCTCGGCCATGCCGCCCGAGCCGCGGTACCAGTTGAACCCGCTCGACAGGGTCTCGGTGTCCGACAGCCGCATGGCTTTGACGAAGGCGTACCAGCCGTAGTAGGTCCGGCGGCTGAGGAAGTAGCCCCAGTTGTCGGCGAACCACGATTCGCAGGTGGTCCATCGGCCGTCGCTCTTATAGTTGGGGGTGGACATGACCATCTGGACCATGCCGGACGGGCGGCAGGCGATGGAGTTGTCGTTGCCGGCACCGGTGCCGGTGTAGCCGAAGTAGCGACCGCCGGCGTTGAAGCTGGTCGTGAGCCAGTTGTTGTTGTACTCCTTCATCTTGGGGGCCAGTTGGCAGTTCCATCCCGGCTCGGTCTCGGCGGGAATCATGCCGATGGCCGCCCACTGGCAGGCCGAGTTGTCGGGCCCCTGCTCCCATGTGTACCGCCACCCGCCGTAGTTGGCGTTGTCGTACTGGCCCCAGGCGTAGGCGTCACACATATCCTGGACGACGTCGCGGTAGGAGTCGGTGCTGCCGTCGCCGTCGAAGTCGCGGCCGGTGTCCTTCTCCGGCGTTCCGGTGGCGATGAGGGCGTCCATGATCATACCGCCCTGGTAGCAGACGCTGTGGCTGTAGTCGTAGGCGTCGATGCCCTTGCCGTTGCCGTTCATGTCGGGGTTGAAGGTTCCACCCGACGGGCCGTCCACGCCGATGCTGAACGGCCGCAGCATGTAGCGGTCGCCATAGCGGTAGTAGCCGTGCAACAGCCAGTTCAGCCCGCCCTGGACCGCCTCGACGTACGGGTCCTCGGCGGGGTCGCCGTCCTCGCGGTGGTTGTTGATGAGGAACGACTGGACCGCGGCGGCCGTCGGCGAGGCGTAGAAACTGCTGTAGCTGGACCAGACCCACAGCGGGGCGTCGGCCGGCAGCGAGGCCAGCCGGTGCGTGTAGCTGTTGGTCCACTTGTTCTTGAAGAGGTGCCACAGGCCGTTGTCGATGGCGATGTTGACCCGGGCGTCGAGGTTGTTCTGCTCGATCTTGACCGGGTAGTTGTCGCTGACGGCGTTGGCCATGCTGGCATCGACCGGGTCGGCCTGAAGCTGGGCCGTGATCGGCGTGCCCACCGCCCCGGTGTAGGCGTGGTCAGCCTCGACGTTGTAGACCGTGCTGCCGCTGAGAGTGCCGACGGCCGACTCGTCGCCGTCACCGTAGACCCAGCGGTACCATGTGGTGGCCGTGGTGGTGGTCCTGATGACCCCCTTGAGCCGGACCGTCTGGCCGCTGATGGCCGTGTGGTGGCTCAGCGGATTGCCGTGCCACGGGACGCAGATGACGGCATCCACGTCGGCGGCGGCGGTCGAGGCCATCAGCATCACCAGCAGACATCCTCCCAGAACACTCCCGTACGTCCCCCATGCCTTCATTGCTCTTCTCCCTCTTAGGAAACATTCTCTCCGGCCCCCCCACCCGGCGAGCTTGCGGGTGGGTTCAGCGTCCTTGCCCCTGCGGAAGGACCTACACCTGTTCGCGGCATCGTCGCCATGGCCGCAACGACACCTGACAGACAGCGCACGTCTGAACTTCACCCTGGCTGAAACGTGAGACTTGCCGATGTGACGTGAGCAGAAGCGCGTGGCCAGGCTCTCCCATGGTCTGACCCACACGACCCACGTCTTAGCACTTTACCCCGTAAATCGGCCCGAGGCAAGTCACATCAGCAAAACTAGCGCATTGCCGATCATGGCGGACAAAAAAGTCAAGTGATGAGCCCGCCCAGAGCACAACCTCTTGACACGCTCCGCGATCAACCGGCCGCGCGCAGCCGCGGCGCGACGAGACCGCACGAACGGACCTGTTGCTCCAGGTCAACACGGACCGGGACGGACGTCACCGCACGACCGCGAATCATAACTGCCCCGGCCGACAACGCTTGTCGCAAACGACTCGCGGCTGGCGAGCTCCGCATGTTCATCTCCGTCAACGACCCCGCAAAGGCCACAATCCTCTGCGGCCTGTGGGGTCGGCTCGGCAACCCGGGTGCAATGCCCGCCAACTGGGCGTGTGGATGCTGCGCTGGTGTCCGCCGAAAGATATTCCGCGCCCTGTGACGTTCTTTGGCACGCCCTTTGCCTCATCTACCGGTCACGGGGGAAGCGGCGGACCATCCGACCGGTCCGATTGGCACCCGCCGGAAGACAAATCGGAGTGCGATTGTCAGAGTTGTGCGCCTTGCGGTCGCAACGAAACCACGTCGCTGGCCGCCCGGGGATGCTGTGTCTCTGCCCAGCCGGAAGGCTCGATGGAGGCAACCCAGGGGCGCACGCTGAACAGCAAGTGAGGAACAAACGTGTGTGTCGGTTCCGCGCGGTGCGGAAAGCCAGGGTGTGTTGTGTCACATGGCTTCAGGTTCTATGGGGAGGGCTCAAGGATGTTACGCACCACGAGGGCAAATGTGTCTGTGTTGTGCGCAGCGCTGTTGATTGCGGCCATGGCGCCGGTGGCCTTGGCGGATGTCATCGTCTTCCAGTGCGACTTCGAGGACGCCGAGGGCTATGCCCTGGGCGGGTTGGACGGCCAGCAGGGCTGGACCGCAGACGTGGACGCGGTGGTCCAGGATGCGAACGCGTCCTCGGGCGTCCAGGCGGCCCAGATGACGGCCAACGGACCGGAGGTTCCCGACGGGATGCTGATGATGCGGCACGGCTTCGCCAATCCGCTGCCCATGTACGACGTCACGGTCACCCAGGACGTGGCCTTCAGCCACCTGTACCAGGCCAACTGGGCGGTGGCCCTGATGGCCGGCGAGGAGTTTGTCAACGTGGTCACGTTCACCTGGACCGGCGAGATCCTCGTCGATTACGCCGCGACGCCCTACACCTGGGTTCCGGCAACGTGGGAAACGCTCAGGGTCGATCTGGACTTCAGCCTGGGTACCCTCGAGGTCTACTACGGCGCGAACATCCTGGCCAGCAAACCGATCAGCCTGACGAGTCCGGCTTTGGGCTGCGACAGCGTTGCCGTCTTTACCGATAACTACGCGGACGAGCCCAACAGCATGTTCTACGACAACCTGTTGGTCCAGGCCATTCCCGAGCCAGCCACGATGGTCCTCCTCGGCCTGGGCCTGTTCGGCATCGCCGTTCGCCGCACGCGCAGCAGGTAAGTCCGCGAGGCAGACGCGTCGGCCTCGCATGGGGTAACAGGAAGCGGGGCTCCGGACGGCGGGCGAAAGGATTCGCCTGCCTTCCAGGAGCGACGCCATAGAAGGAGTTTCTCCGATGGGGATCATCCGAGCGAGTCTCACCGTGGTTCTGTGTGTTGGGGCACTGGCGGGCGCGGCGTCACCGGTTGCGGCCAACGTCATCTACGAGGACGTCTTCTACTGGGTTCCTGACGGCCAGGGCGGAGTCCGAGTCCTCATGAACCCGGCCGAGGCGCCGGTGGACGCCTACGTCAAGATCCAGGAAACGGTCTACGACGACACCCAGGCCCGGGCACACCTGGACCTGCTGACCACGATCGGGGCCATTCACGGCGACGGCCTGCCCACCGAGGCGTTCGATCTCTACGTCTACTCGATCACCAACCTGAACTACATTCCGGATCCGCCGCCCGGCGAGACCGGCCATGGCGTCGCGGGCTACCAGGTGGCCCTGACCCCCAGTGTGGCGCTGCTCGGCATCTGGGCCCCCGACTATGCCAACGTCTGGTGGAACCGTGAAACGGAAGGCCTCGCCGTCCTCTGGGACATCGACGACGATCACGACGGCCGGCTGGGTGACGGCTGGGGCATCCTGCCTGCTCAGACCTTCGGCGGCCTGATGCTCGCCGTCCCCGCGGGCACGCCGCACAGCCGGGAGGTTGAGGCCCAACTCTGGAGTTGGACCGGCGAGGAGCCGCAGGGCATCGAATTCGGCAACCTGGTCGGCCTGGTCTCCGGGCCCGTTCCAGAGCCGGCGACGATGGTCCTGCTGGGCTTCGGCCTGCTGGGACTCGTCGTGCCGCGCAGGAGACGGCGCAGGACATAGGCCGGCCCCAGTCGACAATCCAGGAATGCCGAACACGTGAAGCCGTCCCTCGCCGGGCGGCTTCGCGTCGTTCGCCGGGCGGCCCCCGGCCGCCTGTCGGGCACGCCTCGGAACAGACGCCCCTGGCAGTATTGCCACGGGGGCGCGAGCCCGGGTTTTTTCTCCTTTTTTTCTTCTTCCTCCGGCCGATATGTTGTACGATGTTGCCCGCAAGGATACCATCACTGGGGAGGATGGCTGTAGCGGCTTGGTGTCCTGTGCGCGAACCATTTCTCCGTTTCACCCGCGCCTTGGCCGCCGACCCCGGTACCGGGGGCATCTCAATGCTGATAACTGTGCTGTCAGCGGGCACGAACCTTGACACGGAAGTCCGATAATTCTGTAAAGAGCCACGCGGCGCTCGTCCGATAATTGGAGAGGTCGGCGCGTCAGTACACTATGGCGCGTCTGCGCGCGGCACATGCAGCACCCTATGCGTACGGCGGCACGTTGTGGGGGTGTCTCGGAGCGAACTCGGAGGCCAGAGAAAATGAGAACCATCGCCGTGTTCAATCAGAAGGGCGGCTGTGGCAAGACCACCACAGCCATCAACCTGGCGGCCAGCCTGGCGGAGACCGGCAAAAGAACGCTCATCGTCGATCTCGATCCACAGGCCCACTCGACCATCGGGACCAACGTCAAGCTCGACGATGTCGAATGCTCCACGTTCGACTGCCTGGTGGACCGCGAGGACGGGTGCCAGCGCCTGTCGCTGGCCGACATCGCCTGGGAAATCCTGGACAACCTGTTCCTGGCCCCGGCCTCGCTGCGCCTCAGCGCCGCCGAACAGCGCCTGGCCGGCGTCGAGGGCCGCGAACTCCGCCTGCTCGAGGCCCTCGACCGCGTCGAGCACATCTACGACTGGGCGATCATCGACTGCGGGCCGTCCATGAACCTCCTCTCGGTCAATGCCATCCGGGCCGCCGACACCGTCCTGATCCCCGTGGACACCGGGTTCTTCTCCATCCAGAGCATCGACCGGGCACGCGACACCGTCGACCTGGTCGCCCAGCGCACCGGGCACCGGGCCAAGGTCACCATCCTGCCGACCATGTACGACCCGCGGACCAAGAGCGACCGGGCCAGCTACCGCAACCTGAAGTCGCGCCACGCCGAACTGCTGGCCGACACCACCGTTCGCTTCAACGCCAAACTCAAGGAAGCCGCCGCCGCTGGCAGTCCCATCACCGAGTTCTTCCCGGGATGCCGGGGCCACCGCGACTACCAAGCCCTGGCCCACGAACTGATGGCCGAGACCTTCCAGTTCCAGATCGCTGAGCACGAGCAGGAGGCCCGCGAGCAGATCGTTCAGCAGCGCGAGGCCGTCGAGGCCATCCGGGAGGAGATCCTCGGCCCGCAGATGACGCCCGAGGGCGTGGTCTTCGTCACCCAGGCCACCGGCGCCGAACGCGTCCAAGTCGCCGGAACGTTCAACAACTGGAACCCGGAAGCCTGCACCATGGTCCCCGACCAGGGCGGCAACGGCCTGTGGCGGCTCCGCCTGCCCCTCGATGGCCAGAGGCACGAGTACCGCTTCGTCGTCGACGGCCGGTGGACCACCGACCCGGGCAATCCGCACACCGTGCCCAACGACTTCGGCGAACTCAACAGTGTGGTCGAACTGAATGCATAGCCGCGCCCGCAGGCACGGCGCCGCGGCACGGTGCTGAGGCGCGGCCCAGGGGGATGAAGCACGCCGCCATATGAGAGTCGGGGCCCGCGGTCCCGAACGGACTGTGAATTCACAAACCGACAGTGTCCAGGGCAGGCTGCCTGGCAGCGAACCCCGCGGCTCGCTCGACGAACTCGGCGACCTGTTCTTCTCGACCCCCGGCCAGCCCGCGGCGGACCGTGCGGAGCCTCGCCTCGATGACCTCATCTGCGAACACCACCCCGCGAAAGGGGCCGGGGCCCAAACAGGCGCCCCGGCCGTCCAGGCCGTCGCCATTCTGGCCGGCGGACTGCCTCCCGAGCGGCGGGCCGCACTGAGCCGCGCTGCCATCCGACGCCTCGTGCCCTGCGACGCCCATGCGCCGCCCCCGCCGGTCGTCCTCCTGAGCGGCAACCGGGCCGCCGTGCTCACCATGGCTGGCCAGAAGATCGAGCCCTCGGCCCTGTGCGACGTCGCGGCCGACGCGGGCCGGCTGGTCCTGGTCATTGCCGACCGGGCCGCCGCCCATCTCGACGCCGGGCGACGCCTGCCCGACCACTGCGCCGTCCTGGTCACGCCCGACGCCGAGTCGCTCGTCGAGGCCTACCGCGAACTGAAGACCGCCACCGGGGCCACCACGGGGCCCGTGCCGGAGGTCTTCGTCCTGGAGGCCGGCACCGAGACCGTGGCCGAACGCACCTATCGCCGGCTGGCCCGCGTGGCCATCGCACACCTGAACTGTACGCCGACCTTCGCCGGACACCAACTCGAACAGATCGGCACGCCCGATGACCCGTCCGCTGCCGTACCGGACGAGGACGCCGACCGGGTGTGCCGCATCATGAGTTCCCTGTTCGCCCCAACAGACACCAAGGCGCCCGTATCGACTCGCCGCGACACGGTGCCCCAGACCCATCAGCCGCTGACCGTCGAAGTCCGCGAGTGCCCGCCGACCGAAGGCCGGCCGGCGACGGCGCCGCCCATCGCCGGAGTGGTCAGCCAACCGGCCGTCCGCCCGCGGCAGCCCGCGTTCACCACGTGGGAACCCCTCGGCGCCGACGAGTTGCTGGGCGCGGCCAGGGCCTCGATCGACGGTCTGCTGCCCGGCGCGCGAGGATTCGTCCAGCTCGACGGCCTGGTGGACGCCGCCGAACAGCCGGACGCCCTCGCCGTGGACCACGCCGGCCGGGCCGTCGCCCTGATCGTGGCCGACGGCCAGCAGGCCGACGCACTTCGCCGCGCCATCGACGCACACGCCTGGCTCAACGCCTATGCCGGACTGCTGGCACGGGCATTCCCTCAAGCCGGTCTCGACCCAACAGCCCAAGGTTCACAAAGCATCGTGCTGGTGCCTGAAGAGTCGGCGGGCGCTCTGGAGTCGCTCTGCCCGGCGCACGTCGGCCTGGCGGCCTACACGCCCGTGGCCTGCGGCGAGATGCGCGGACTGCTGTTCCGCCACGTGCTGCGATCCGTCGGGGCGGCGCCCTCCGGTCCGGAAGCCAGGACGGCCGACACGCCGGTCCCGACCGTGGTGACGCCGCGAAGCGTCGCGGTCGCCGACACGGAAACGCCGGAGACAACGGCCGACCAGATGGATCCCGCGGGCACCAGCCCCGACGACGATCTGTCGGCCGATGAGATCAACGACCTCTGCGGAGCGTTCGAGATCGACGAACTGACGTAGGGGTCCGCTGCAACTGAACGGACGGATTCGCGGTGCCCACACGTTCCAGGGGCGAGGCCCTCAACATGTGGCCCGAGGGCAAGCAACGATTGACCGTGTGTCTGTGCCGCGACAAGTAGAGTTGTCTGACGGAACCTGGAGCTTACTGAGTTGGACCGCGGCGCGAGTGTCGCCGCGGGAGAGCCGGGGGAGGATTGACCCTCCGATCTCATGATTTGGGCGCGATGGGGCACCCCTCCGC
>Ga0272444_10004475_pt1 | contig 12342 bp, 8 predicted proteins | sample SSMForm13_FD_201033 | JGI IMG/M metagenome (GOLD analysis project Ga0272444, IMG submission 201033) | Marine sediment archaeal communities from Little Sippewissett salt marsh, Falmouth, MA, United States - SSM-Form-13 | ecosystem: Environmental > Aquatic > Marine > Wetlands > Sediment ... | reverse complement strand
CGCGGCCAGGCGCTGGAGTTCCTGCCGGTCGGGACCGTCGCCGGCAACCAGGAGATGGCGTTGCGGCAGGTCGGCGGCCGCGCTGCCCAGGGCCCTCAGGAGCGTGTCGAACCCCTTCTGGCGCGTCAAGCGTCCGACACAGAGGGCCACCTGTGCGTCGGGCGGCACGCCCAGGTCGCCTCGCCCGAGCGGCGCGGCGTCCTCGATCGGCTCCAGGTCGATGCCGTTGGCCACCGTGCGCACCCGTTCGGCGGGGAACCCATGGCCCACCAGGTGTTGCCGCACACCCTCCGACACGGCGGTGATGAGCGTCGTCTGTCGCGTGGCGCGGCGCAGCAGGGCGCGAGCCCACCACCGGGGGTCCGCCTGGTGTTCCGTGGCGATGGTCACCGGCGCCGGGGCGCCGCGCGCGGCCAGATGGGCCCGGAACAGGTGAGAGTGCACGATGGCCGGACGCGTGTGGCGCACAAGCTTGCGCAGTCGCCGCGCCGCCGTCCCGAGGGCGAACCGGCCGCCCGCGCAGAGGTCATGGACTGTGCAACCGGCGTCGCGGAACGCGCCGGCCAACCGGCCTCGGCCGTCCAGCGCAGCCACCGACACGCGGAACCGGTCGCGCGGCAGGCCGCGGACCAAGGCGAGCACGACCCGCTCGGCCCCGCCCGGGTCGAGTTCCGGCAGGAGTTGAAGGACGTCCGTTGCCGCCATGCGCGTCACCCGTGACGTTGTCCCACGGGCCGTCGTAACCGCCGGCCTTCGCGGACCAGGGCCTCGAACAGGGCCAGGTGCCGTTTCTCACGGTACAGTTCCTCGGGGTGCCACTGCACGCCGAGGACGAACCGGTCCGGCCGGTCGTCTTCGACGGCCTCGACGATGCCGTCCGTTGCCCAGGCCACTGGGCGCAGGTGCCGGCCGGGCGAGTCGGCAGCCTGGTGGTGACTGGTGTTGACCGACAGCGCCCGGTGGCCGACGATCCGTGCCAGGCGGCTCGCGGGATCGATCCTGACCATGTGTCGCGGTCGCTTGCTGCGCGGGTCGCGGTGATGCTGCAGCGCGCCGGGGACGTCGTCGGGAATATGCTGAAAGAGTGTGCCGCCACGGTGGACCACCAGTGTCTGGATACCCAGGCAGATGCCGAGAACGGGCAGGCGTCGTCGATCGGCCCAGGCCACGAGCCGTGCGTCGGCCGCCAGGCGCTTGGGCGGCGCAGGAACCGTCTTCGGGTGCGGCTTGTGCCCGTAGGCGGCCGGGTCGATATCGGGGCCGCCGACCACCATCAGGGCATCGCCGGTGCGTACCCATCGGCGCCATGCCGGGCCGTCGGCCATGGGCGGCACCAGCAGCGGCACCCCGCCGGCCGCAACGACGCTGCTCACGTAGTCCTCCGGCAGAAGGATCTGGTGCAGCGTGCCGTGGCGGTTGAGGCCGTAGCTGGTGGCGACCAGGATGACGGGGCGTCGCGAACTCATTCGGGGTGACCTTTTCTGATGACCTGCCCGGGCTTGGCGCCGGTGTGGCGGCCGTCGCGGACGACGAACTGCCCGGCGACGAGCACGTGGCAGATGCCTGCGGGGGAGGCGATCGGCTCGGCGTAGGTGGCCCGGTCGGCCAGCTCGTCGGGCCGGAAGACAACGACGTCGGCGACGGCGCCGGGGCCCAGCCGCCCGCGGCGCTGCCATCCCATGACCTCGGCGGGCAGGCCGGTCAAGCGGCGGATGCCCTCGCCCCAAGTCATCAGGCCGGAGTCGCGGACGTAGTGGCCGAGGAATCGTGCCGGGGTGCCGAAGCCGCGGGGGTGCGGCTTGGCGTTGCCCTCGGTCGACAGGCTGCGGACGCTGGAGTCGCTGGCGACCATGACGTAGGGCAGTCGGTAAACGCGTTGGAGGTTGTCGTCGCTCATGCAGAAGTGGACGGCGGTGACGCAGGTGCGTTCCTCGACGAGCAGTCGCAGGGCGGCTTCCAGCGGATCGGCGTCCCAGCGGTCGGCCAGCTCGCGCAGTGTGAGGCCGGCCAGGGGCGCGTTGGCCGCCGTGCCGCACGCGCTCAAGCGCACGCGGTCCGGCCAGTCGGGTTCCGGGTGAAGGGCTTCCAGGGCCTCGCGCAACCTGCCGCGCATCGCGGGGTCGCGGAAACGGTCCAGTTCGGCGTCGAGTCCGCCCTCGACCACCCAGTCGGGAAAGAGGATGCTGTCCAGGCCGGTCATTGCCGCCAGGTACGGGTAGCGGTCGGCCACGACGTCGACCCCTCGTCGGCGTGCCGACTCGATGCCTTCGATGAGGGCGTCAATCTTGGTCCAATTGGACGGCCCCATGGTCTTGAGGTGGCTGATGATGCCGCGGCATCCGCTGCGCTCGATGATCGTGAGGCACTCGTCCACGGCGTCGAGGAGCGCGTGGCTCTCGCCCCGGATGTGGCTGGCATAGATGCCTCCGCGCCGGCCGACCACGCGGGCGAGTGTGGTGATCTCACCGGTCGACGCATAGCAGCCCGGGGGATAGATCAGGCCGGTCGACAGGCCATAGGCTCCGGCGTCCAGGCCTTCGTTGAGCATGCGTTCCATCTGGGCGATCTGGTCGGGCGTGGCCTCGGCGTCGCCGTAGCCGACCGTCATGGCGCGCAGATTGCCCTGGCCGACCAGGAAGGCGATGTTCATGCTCGAGCCATTGACGGCCCACCGCTCGTGGTATCCGCGGGCGTCGGTCCAGTCGATACGGGTGTTGCCGGCGAGGACGGCCCAGACGCCGCGAAGCTGGAGGTTGCGCCGCTCGGCCAGTTCGCCGCCCACGGGGAACGGGCTGCCGCCGCAGTTGCCGGCCACCTCGGTGGTCACGCCGGCCAGGACGCGGCTCTCAGCCTGCGGGTAGGCCAGGATGAAGAAGTCGCTGTGTCCGTGGATGTCGATGAACCCCGGCGCCACGGCGCAGGCCGTGCAATCCAGTTCCAGGGCCGCGCCGGGCTCAACGGCCACGCGGGGCGCGACTTCCAGAACGGTGTCGTCCTGGACAAGGACATCGGCACGAACGCCGTCGGCCCCCGACCCGTCGTAGACCAGTCCGCCCCGCATCAGGAGTCGTCCCATGGATGCTTACCTCTCGATAGTGTGAGTCCGCCTGTCCGCGGCCCTCGCCGTCGGGGCAGTGCAGTATAGTGGCTGCCGTGAGCGTTACAATATCGAAACCGCCGGCTGCGCGCACGCCTGTGGGGACACCGGGTGACCGTCCGGGATGGCCCGGGCGGGGCTTGACTTGGCTGGTGGCCTGTGCTAGGTTGCACCGCTATGCGGGTCGACATGGCCCGCTGGGTGCGTGCCGGCTGGACGGAGTTGCCGACGATGCCGGTTCGGCAGGGCGTACCGTGGGGTTGGATACCTGCCTTGGGCATGCGGCCGCCGAGCAGGGTGGCCGTGTCGGAGGCCCATGGCTGAGAGGGTATGGACGTCTGAAGGCTGTGGCATCTGGTCCGTTTGCGACATGGCAGGCCGCCGACGTCCTGATGGGCTGGTTGCCGTTTTTTGATGCTTTGTGCTGGGCATAGGCCCTTGGGGCGGCGTGGGCGAAGTGGACACTTGGTATTCAAGGCGCTTCCAGGGCCAGGGGGATGCCAGAGCGTGGCTTCAGGGCCAGCCTCGTCCGCCTGCAGGGCCGTGAGGGCGGTTGTGTGCCTGTCAGTGCTCGAGGCCGGTCGGCCGGGTTGTCGGTGGTGGACGATCCGCTTACAATGGGGTTGACGAAGGGATCTGCGGGCCCCGGTCTTGGCTATTGCGGTCGGCCGGGCTTCGATTGACATTGTCCTCTGACACTACTGAGGGAGACAGTCGGATGAGGGCGCTAACGCTTACAGCGAGAGGTACGGCTGCGGGTATGACCCTGATGGAGGTCCTGGCAGCCGTGTTCATTCTAGGCCTGGGGCTGATCATGGTGGCCGGGGCGTTTCCGGTGGCGGCGCTGCAGACCCAGATGACGCGTGAGCAGACGGAATCGGCGACGCTGGCGCGTTCGGCCCTCGAGTTGTGCCGTTGGGAGAAGTATGTCCGAGACCTGACGGTGCGCGACTATCAGGGCGACAACAAGGGCATGCCGATTACCGTCTCCCGGAGTCCCTCGGACGACACGAGCCGGGTGTGGAACGGCCACCGCTGGATGTACCTGGAGAACACGCTCGACTCGAAGATGTGGCCGCCCGGTGGCGGGGACTACGTGTGGCAGCCCTTCCTGACCCGCGTCAGCGCGACCAACGAAGCGCCGCTGTTCCGGCTGACGGTGGTGGTGGTGCGGTTCAGCCCCGCGGCCCCGGACTTCTACGATCCGGCAACGCAGGACAACACGATCCGGAAGGTTTCGCTGCGGCGTTCCAGCGACGCGCGGACGCTGACCGGGAGCAACCTGGACAAGGTGATGGCCCCCGGGGATTACATCATGGATCCGCGGACGGGGTTCTGCCACCGCGTGGCGACGGTGGAGAAGAGCAAGGTCACGTTGGGGTCCACGCCGGACAGGGCGCTGGAAACGTCGTCGCTGCCCTACTTCATTGTCAGCAAACCGGTGGGAATTTTTCACACGCTGATCAGCGAATGATGACCGGCCTTCGGTTGGGCCGGTCCAGGCCCGTTCATGGGTGAGGCGATTCGATGCGACACGAACTGAAGAAGATCCGACGAGCACGCGGGTTCACGCTGGTGGAGATCATGGCGGCCATGGCCCTGGCGGTAATGGTCATGGTGGGTGTGGCCCAGATCTTCAAGATGTCGTCCGAGGCGGTGGCTGCGGCCGAAGCGGTGAGCCAACAGTACCAGTTGGGTCGCGGCGCGCTGAACATGCTGCAGTACGACTTGAGCCGCCAGACCGGCTACCTGGCCGTTGTCACCGGCCAGGTGAAGGCATCGCTGACGTTCGGTGGCTCGAGCTACGCCGGCAGCCGCGGGATCGAGTATCCGTTCGACACGCTGATCTTCCCCATCGTCGGGACGGTCGAGGAGATGGGGACGGATCTGCCGAGTTCGCAGCGTCCGGCGGTATCGACTGGTGCGGAGGTCGTGTACACCCTGGGCGGCCGGGCGACGAGCGGCACCCGGGTGCGGCCGTACGTCGAGGTCGAGACAAACAAGGACGACGATCCGCGAACGATGTTGCTGGTTCGGAAGGCCTTCCTGATGAGCGGCTCTCCGAACTACACGGGCTACTCTTTGCCGGGCCTGGCCGTGAATGCTCCGGTGACGGGCGGGCGGGGTTGCCTGGCGCTGATGACGTCGGACCGGTGGAACGAGGGCAAGTACTCGAAGTACCGTGTGGCCGCGCCGCCGTACATCGCGGTCAACAACGCCAAGGACCAACCGCTGGTGCACGTTGAGCCTCAGGTCGATTCGAGCGGCTTCCCGGTCTACCAGCCGGACGTCAACGTGGTGGTCTGCGACCGGATAAGCGAGTTTCGCGTGGAGACGTGGGAGAAGGGGCGTCGCGGCAACCACGCCTGGCAGCGGGTGTCGCCGGCGGAGACCCACCGGTACAGGCCGATGTGGTGCGGCAACACGCAGAACCCCAACAACGCCTATCAGAAGTACATGCCGAAGATGATCCGGGTGACCCTGGTGGTGCACCCGCACAACGACACGGCGTTGCTGCGGCAGGAGTCCTACGCGGGCGACATACCGAGCGGCTACCCGAGGAAGTACCGGGGCATGGTGTTTCGCCAGGTCTTCCGCATCAATGGTCTGGTGATGACCGAGTAACCAAACCGCAACAGAGGTGGGACGACGCATGAGAACGAGAGCGTACCGCGGAACGATCCTGGTGGTGGTCCTGGGCATTCTGGCGGTCCTGGCGATCATCGGGGCCACGATGATCAAGGTGGCCCGGGTGGACAGTCTGGCGGCCCGGAGCTACCGGCAGGGCACCGAACTGGACCTGGGCGTGGAATCGGCCCTGGAGTGGCTCGAATACAAGCTGGTGACCGACTACTACGACAAGCTCGACAACCAGACCCTCGGGGCCTACGACAATCCGCATGAGCGGAACTGCCCGATCGCCCTGATCAGTCCCTACTACAGCAACGGCTACGTGCTGGGCCACACGAACGTCACGGCCCGGGGCCTCTACCTGACGAGCAGCAACGCCTACTACAAGAGCGGGTACAACGCAGAGGACGGCGGCCACAACCTGCCGGTGGTGACGCCCATGCCGCGATGGCGGCCCTACGGGCAGGGGACCAGCGCGAGCGGGCACCTGCCCGACGGGATGGTCATGAACGATCCCGGCAAGAGCGGGTGCTTTCCCGGCCTGGTCATGTACACCAGCGACGGCCGGCAGGTCCTGGTGAGCCTGACCGTGGTGGACCTGAGCGGGATGTACAACCTGAACTACCATGGCGACAACGTGAAGGACGTGACCACGCACTGCGGCCAGTCGTACCACGACGAGATGGTTTACCCGACGGACATCGCGCCGAACTGGACCGACTCGACTTCGGACAAGCATTCGCCGATCGCCTCGGGAGACGACTTCGGCTCGTTTATCCTGAACTGCAAGCGCTGGGGCACCGACGGGCAACCGGAACTCAAGGACAAGCAGATCAACTACCTTGATCCGAGCAACAAGGCCAACAAGGACGCCAAGACAGCCACGCAGGCCCGCACCCCCTATGCCGAGGACGTTCCTTTCACGCTTGAGGACCTCTTCGAGTTGTCGCACTGGAACGGCACCCGCTTCACCAGCCGCGTGGAACAGCTCCTCCCGAACACGCTGAACCGCACCGGCGAGGAGAGGGCCGATGCGAAGATGTTCCGCAGGAGCCTGTTTACGGTGCTCAGTTTCGTCAGTTGCGCCCGGAAGCCCTACGACACCGGCCGCGACGCCGAGTCGGAGTACTACGGCGGCCTGCACGTCAAGGCCGACCTGAACAACGGCCCGGAAGACAAGCCGACGAGCATTGACACGCTGAAGGAGAACCCCCTGCGGATGGCCCTGCTGGGCACCGGCATGTTCGGCGGCTACCCGAACCAGGAGCTGGACCAGATCGTGGCCAACATCATGGACTTCCGCGACGAGGACTGCCGCCCCGGTGCCATCGAGGCGGGCTCCTACGTAGCCTTCGGTGTGGACGCCCAGCCGTTCATCAACGAGGTCTACGTGGACGACGCGAACAAGCAGGTGGTCGCGGGAAGCGGCGGCAATCCCGGGTACACCATCTACCCGGTGTACATCGAGCTGGCCAATCCCTACAAGAAGGATCTGGTCAAGGGCGACGCCTTCACGTCCCTGACGGTGGGCAGCGGCGCCAACAGGAAGAGCGTGTCCGTTTCCACGGGGTACACGATCAGCAAGTGCGCCGCCGACCAGTACCAGACCGGCCGCGTACGCCAGACCACGGTCCAGGTCGAGGATGGCCAGGACTGGAAGGACTACGTGTTCCCGGTGGAGCTGCACGCCAGTGCCAAGCAGCGTGGCGGCAGCAAGACGTGGGACATTATCATCGACCGCTTCAAGCACAGCGACAGCTACCAGCCGACGACCGGCCAGTCGCTCCAGCGGCTGTCCTGCGGGGGCAAGGACCGGTACGGGACCACGCACAAGTACTTTGGCGGCTGGGACGACCGGGCCGCCGTGCGGTCGGTGACCATGTCAGGCGGCGGGCAGCCGGGCGACGGGATGGCCTTCAGCGCGAACCCCAGCGACGGCACGACAAAGATCGCCCGGCCGATCGAGAACCGCAGCCTGACACCGAGCTGGACCGACGCCAAGCGGGGCCGCTACCTGGCCAGCGAGATGTCGTTCCGCCGCATCGGCGACATCGCACGCGTTCTCCGCATCGGCCATCCCGATGCCTCCGGCACCGGCCTGACGGTGCCGGAACGGCTTGGCGGCTTCAGCGAAACGACGGTCCGCAACGCCTACGTGGACATCCTCAACCGCAACAGCTATCGGCGGCTGACGACCGTCGTGACCGTGGGAAGCCCCTACTGCGACAACGTCGACAACGACGGGGACACCTACGCCGACGAGGATGACTTCACCTACGGCGATCCCAGCGGCACCGGCACCGGCAGCACGCAGAAATACGACAACCTGGGGCCGGAGTTGTACGAGTGGGGCAAGATCAGCCTGAAGACGGCGCGGCCGGAGGTGATCCGGGGCCTGCTGCCGGCCCAGTTGAAGAACCCGCAGGCGAGCCGTTCCTGGGGCAACGACTCCTACATGTGGCGGCTGGCCGAGGACATCTGCACGTACGCCCAGGACAAGAACAACAACGGCAGCAGCCCGAAGGTGAAGTGTCCGGCCGACCTCCTTGATCTCAGCGACCGCAACGGCAGGAAGGCCACGGACATGTTCATCGGCGACGGCTGCGACGATGACAACAACGGGGCCGTCGACGACTGGGCTGAACAAAGCTGGCTCTACGGGTTCATGAGCAACTGGGCCACGACGCGCAGCGACAGCTTTGCGGTCTACGGCACGGTGCAGCTGGTGACCGGCAGCGGGCGCGTGGAAGGCGTGCGGCACTTCCTGGCCGTCCTCGATCGGGTGCCCGCGACGGCCTACCGGCCGTTCTCCACCAGGCCGACCGAGAGGGTTCCGGGACAGCCCAACGAACACTACCTGGGGATGCGCCGCGTGCTGCTCACCTGGCTCGACTGAGCGGCCCCGGGACATGAACATGAACGCGGGCGGACACCTTCTCGACCCGGTGCCCGCCCGTTTGCTTGCGCCTCGGCTGCGCTGCGCCGAGAGTCGGCGCCGCACGGTGGGTGCTATTGGGGGTTGTCGGCCTCGCGGGCGTCGGCTTCCCGCGCGGCCTTGCGTTCTGCGTCGCGGTCGGCCTTCTGTTTGGCCTTCAGTTTCTCCCGCAGCGCGCTCAGGACCTTCTTGCTCTGGGCTTCGCCCAGCAGCCTGAGCGTCCCGTCCTCCTGCCGGGCCATGGCCAGGTAGACAATGTAGCCGCGCCCGTTGCTCATGTAGACCAGCAGCCGGCCATCCTCTTCGTACTCGGCGCTGTAGTAGAGGTCGAAGAACAGTTTCCCGAAGGCGTCGGGCGCCTCGGCCTGGAACTGCCGCATGAACTGCTCGGTCGCGGCGCTCTCCAGGGCCTGGCGCATGTTCCTGGGCAAGGCCATGAATCCTCGAAGGGTGCGTTCGCTGCCCGTGCGTCGGGCAAACTGGATCCAGTCCCTGCCGGTCTGGTTCCTGGCATCGGCCGACAGAAGATCCACCAGGGCATCGACATCGCCGGCGCCGGCGCGTCTGGACAGTTCGGCAACGAGGTCGCCGGGCGTCTGCTGCGGGATCTCCGCCGCGGTGTCGTTGCCGCCGCCGCAACCGCCGCAGGGAAGCACCAGGAGAACGACGGCCGAAGCGAGGATGCTGTATCGGGCCATGCTCGAAAATCCTTTCGATCTGTGATCCGCTCGTGGTTGTGCCACCGGCGTGTCAGGATACGCGACCTGGGTGCTTTGTCAAGCCGGCCCGCCACCGAGGGGCCGGCGACGTCCGCCAATAGGCGATTTCAGGGGTGGAAATGCAGATTTTGTGGAGTCCGCATTCGCGATGATTCGATAAGCAACAGGATCAGGCGTGGCCGGCCACAGGACCCCGTTGAGAGCCTGCGGGGCACATCGGCCGGGCATTCCGGGGTCCCCATTGTGCCCTTGACAGTGAGTGGCCCCCTGCTATACTCTGAAATCGCAGCGCGAGAGGTTCGCCGCAGACCGCGCGGCGCGTCTGGGCGAGACAGGTCTCGGAATACGGCGCGGTGTCAGTTCGCACACACGGCCAGGAGATCACGGCGAGGGATTGCCTGTTGGGATAGGGGGGTCCAGCCACTCCCTGCAGCTGTTGCGGATTCTCTGAGGCTTGGCCAGGAGTTGATGGAAAGGGGTGCCCGGAGTTGCCAAGTCAACGCCACTGTGGGCTCAATGACCGCTGCTTCGTGAGTTGTCTGGCCACCGTTCTCTTGCTGACGCTGGTGGGCGGGTGTGCTCCTCAGAACATCGGGCGCTACAACGAGATCGCCTTTGGGGACACCAAGCGCGTCCGCAACAGGATCCTCAAGACACATGACGACTGGTACAGCGACCTGACCTACTGGGTTCAGGGCGATGTCGAGGAAGTCGAGGATTTCCCGGGACCGACAGGGGCAGACCTGCGGCCCCCGGAGGGCGACTACATCCTCGGCCCCGGTGACGTGGTCCAGGTGACCGTCCAGGACCTGTTCGCCGAGGGACGGCCCTGGGTTCAGAACGTCCGCGTTGCGGAAGAGGGCACGGTCAGTCTGCCGGTGTCTTACCTCCAGGACGTCAAGGCCTCCGGCTTCACGGCCCGAGGGCTGGAGCGGCGACTGGTCGAGCGACTCATGCCGCCCGACGGCCCGCTGCGCGATCCCCGCGTCTCGGTCTTCATCATGGAGTTCCGCAACCGCACGTTCTCCATCGTGGGGGCCATCCGCGCCCCGGGCATCTACCCGCTCGTGGCCCACGACATGAACCTCTTCCAAGCCATCAGCCAGGCCAGTGGGCTTGCGCCCTTCCACGAACAGTACATCTACGTGGTCCGCGACATGACCGAGGAGGAGTTGGCGGACATGTTGTTGAGGGCTTGGGCCGAAGAGCCCGAGGCCGCGGAAGAAATCCCCGCAGACGGTGCCGAAGAGACCGGAATGCCGGGTGAGGAGCCGGCATCGCCGGGAACGGCCGACGAGCCGTCGCCCGACCAGCCGATGACCGATCTCCAGGTGTTGCAGGCCGTTGCCGAGGGCCGCAAGCCGAAGGTGGCTGAGCCCGACGGGACGGTTCCGCCTGAAGAGGCGGCCCCTCCGCCGTCGGAGGTGGTGCCGCCGGAACCGCCGCCGACCGCCGAGAACGGTGGGGCAGGCTGGGTGTTCAAGGAAGGGCAGTGGGTCCTCACTGAGGCGGCGCAAGAGGCCGGCACGGCCGGGCCGTCCGCCGTGGAGGAAGTGCCGGACCTGTCGAAAGACATCGAGGAGTTGCCGGCGGCGCTTCGTGAACGCCTGGAGCGGCTCGGTGTGGTTCAGGCCGGCGACGGGCTGAGGCGGGTGATTCGCATTGATGTCGGGGCCCTGATCGCCGGCGACCAGTCGCAGAACATGGTGATGCGCCATGGCGATCAGATCAACTGCCCGGAGCCGCCGGCCGGCGAGTGGTACATCGACGGCGAAATCGTCCGCCGGGGCGTCTACAGTCTCACGGGGCGAAAGATCACGCTGCTGCAGGCGGTGGCCGCTGCGGGAGGTCTGACCCAGTTGGCCATTCCCTGGCGAACGGAACTGGTGCGGCGCGTCAACGACGAGGCGGAGGAGATCATCTACGTGGACCTTGCGAAGATTGCGCGCGGCGAGGCCCCGGACTTCTTCCTCCAGCCGGACGACCTGATCCGCGTGGGAACCGACCAAGGGGCTATCTTCCTTGCCGTACTGCGTAATGCATTCCGAGCCACCTACGGATTTGGTCTGGTTTACGACCAGAATTTCGCCGACATATACCCCTGGAAGGGCGGGGTCCACCCGCTCTTCTAGGGCCGCCTGGCTGGGCCCCCTTGCCGGGTGCGGGACACTCCAGCGCGTGAGCCTGCGGCGGCTGCCGGGCTAGTTGTCTGGCCGCCTTGGGGCAGAGAGCTTGAGAACTGCTGCCAGCGCGAAAGGGGTGCTGAGTGGGCGACGCCGACCACCTCGAGGTCTTTCCCACACGGTCTCTGGCCGCAAAGCGCCTGGACTACATCTACGCGGCTCTCCTGGTCATTCCCCTTGTGCTGATGGCTTTCCAGGGCGATCTGGTCTTCTCGTTCGCCGAGCGCTTCAACTACCAGGGCATGTACACCGAGGTCCATGAGGCCGAGACGGCCTTGCAGACGGTCAAGGCCGATATGAAGGCCCTGGAGCAACAGAAGGCCGCCCTCGACCCGGACCTTGCCGTCCAGAGGACCAAACTCAACGAATTGACGGCCCAACTGAATGTCCTGGGGGTCCGGGAAAAGGACCTGGAGCGGGCTGTCAAGGCGCTGCGTAAGCCGCTTGATGACCAGGCGGCCTACTGGAACCTTTCGTTTGTCAGGCGCTGGCCCTTGGCGCTGCTGCTGGGGCCTCCTTTCGGCCTGCTGCTGTGGTTCTCGGTTCCCACCGATGAGCGGCGCACACTTTACCGGGAGGCCCTGTCCGGCACGGCGAGGATGTGGGGCCTGATCATCGGCTTCGGGGCCTTGGCCATGTTCTGGTTCGGCGCGTGGCAGCAGAACGCTCTCGACCGGGCGGTCGTGCTGAACCAGGGCACCATCGGCTACACCCCGTCGTTCATCGCGGCCAACGCCTACATCCTGACCTACCTCAGTCTGGCCGCCTGGTCGGTCG
>Ga0272444_10004474_pt1 | contig 12347 bp, 4 predicted proteins | sample SSMForm13_FD_201033 | JGI IMG/M metagenome (GOLD analysis project Ga0272444, IMG submission 201033) | Marine sediment archaeal communities from Little Sippewissett salt marsh, Falmouth, MA, United States - SSM-Form-13 | ecosystem: Environmental > Aquatic > Marine > Wetlands > Sediment ... | reverse complement strand
CATTGCCGACACGGGGGCCGGCTACGTGCCCGCCGTGGCCGATGCGTACCGGAAGGCGCGGGAAGGCAAGACGCCGCCCGTGCACGATGGCGTTAAGTGCTATCGAGAGACGCTTGCCGCGGCCGAAGATGGCTCCGTGGTCATTTGCGCCGTGGGCATGTTGACGGCGCTCGCCGGGCTTCTCGACAGTACTTCGGACGACGTCAGCCCGCTGACCGGCCGCGACCTGGTGGCGCGAAAGGTGAAGCTCCTGGTCACCATGGCCCTCGGGGACTTCCCCGAAGGACGGGACGGCTTCAACTGGAAGTGTGATGTCCCTTCCGCGGCCAAGGTGATCAACGCCTGGCCGGTCGCCTTGGCGGTGATGCCGCACGGTGGATCCATCCTCACGGGGGGCCGCCTTGTGCGCGAAGGGGACCGGGCAAACCCCTGCGTCCGGGCCTATGACATCTATGTCAAGGACCCGGCAAAAATGCGTTCCAGTTGGGACCTCTGTACTGCACTCTACGCCGTGCGCGGTCCCGGGCTCCTCTTCCGCAACAAGACTGGTTACCGTCTGATCTTCGATGGCGAGGCAGGTTCACACGAGTGGCGTAAGGACGCCGAGGCGGACCATGTCTTCATCGAACAGGCGGCCAACGACGGGGAGATCGCTGAAGCACTGGAGGCGCTGCTTCTCCGCGCGCCCGCGTCGCGCCAGTAGACTCCTTCCGGGAGCGCCGAAGGCGGCTTTCGCTTTCGCCGTACCCGAAGCCATGGGAGACCTATCGCATGTTTGCCGCAACCATCGCCCTCACCGGGCTCCTCACCGCCACGCAACCCGGCATCGGCCATATCGCGGCCACGCCGGATAGGCTCTTGGTCCACCTCACTGGGACAGCGGAGGGCGACTGGTCGGTGGTGGAACTGTGGCCATACGAAGCCTATAGCCCGGCGCTTGCTGGTGATCGCACGGTTTGGCGGGGAACGCCCACGGAGCCCACGCTATCGGCGCCGCGTTTCGACGGTGCCCGTGATCGGCTCTATATGAAGTTCCAGTGGACGCACGACGGGAAGGCCGTGGGCGAGCCGCAGTACGTGACCGACCTCTCCTCACTGCCTGCCCGCGATTTCGCCATGCCTTGGTATGAGAGCAAGAAGGGACTCACCTGCCCCGTGGATCTGGAGGATTTCATTGGCATCGGAACGAAGTACGCCGTGGACAACGCCCCCATCAGCCTTCTGATCGCCGGGGATGACGAGACCTCCGAATTGACGTGGGAGGTGGACGGCGAGCAGGTGCCCATCAACATGCCGTGGGTGCGCGCCTGGATGGACGCACGGTACAAACGCATGAGTGACGCGGGCATCAACATCAGCTTGGTTTGCACCAATCTGATTCCCGGCGCCTACGACCCGGAGAATCCGCTGCTCCATCCGGATACCGACTACGAGAATGCCCCGATGCATCACGGTGCGTTCAACATGCGTTCCGCCCGAGGCATCCGGTATTTCCGCGCGGCCATGGAGTTCCTGGCCGACCGCTACACCCGGCCGGACGCCAAGTATGGCCGCATCACCGGGATCATCGTGGGGAACGAGGTGCAGAGCCATTGGGTCTGGCACAATCAGGGAGAGGCCACGGCCGACGAGATCATCCGCGACTACGTCGTCGCGTTGCGTATCGCCGACCTCGCCGCCCGAAAGACCCACCGGGATCTGCGCATCTACGCCTCCTTCGAGCACCATTGGATGAAGCGGGGCTACGCGAACAACTCCCTGAAGGAGGCCCGGGGCAAGGAAATGCTGGAGATGCTGGCCGACTGGTGCCGCCGCGAGGGGAACTTCCCGTGGAACCTCGCGTTCCACCCCTACCCCGACAACCTTTTCGAGCCGCGGTTCTGGAAAGACCGGATCGCCCCCCTGCGCTTCGACGCGCCGAAGATCACCTTCAAGAACCTGGAAGTGTTGCCCGCCTTCATGGCGCGCGACGAAATGCTGTACAAAGGGAAACCCCGGCGAATCATCCTCTCGGAGCAGGGCTTCCACACGCCTGACGGGCCGGACGGCGAGCAGATCCAGGCGGCGGCCTTCGCCTATGCCTACTACAAGGTGAAACACCTGGACGGGATCGACGCGTTCATGATGCACCGCCATGTCTCCGCGCGGGACGAAGGGGGCTTAAAACTGGGGCTGTGGACCTGGGATCCCGAAGGCCAGACGGGCTTTGAGCCGGGCGAGAAGAAGTACATCTGGGATGTCTACCGTAAGGCGGACACGCCTGAATGGGAGGAGGCCTTCGCCTTCGCGCTGCCCATCATCGGCCTGTCGTCTTGGGAGGAAGGGTTGCCCGTGGCCGAGATCGACACGCGTCCGGCCCCGTCCGTGGACGCGGAACAGATCGTGCTGGACCTCTACGAGGAGATGCGGCTGGCGGAGGTGAAGAACAGCATTGATTACCGGCCCGTCGAAGTGGTGCGTGCCGCGGGCTGGCTCGCCCCCGGCATCTTCCACCATCCCCCGGAGGAGGGCGTGGGAACCGCCACCTATCGCGTGCCACTGCCGGAGGCCACCGAGGCCGGCCGGCCCGTCCTCCGATTCGACACCATGCTCCAGGCCGAGAGCGCCAACGGCGTCGGCTTCTTGGTGCTGGTGGACGGTGAAACGGTCTGGTCGGCGGAGCAGGCCACGGAACCCGGTATTGGCCGCGAGGTGGACCTCACGCCGTGGGCAGGGAGGGAGATCCGTCTGGGCCTTGGCGTCGATGCGTTGGGCAACACGAGCAACGATTGGGCCGTCTGGGTGCAACCGCTTGTAATGATCGCGGGGGCATCGCGGTAGGATACGGATTCCGAGGCAAAAAAACGCAACGCCGTCTGGACTTCCGGCGGGTATCGTGCGATAATTCGACCAGTTGATGGTTGCCAGCGGCGTGTCCGGGCCGGGCCGGTACGCGGCGTTTGGCGTGCCCACCCTCAGCGGGGGAGGAGACTGCGACGTAATGGCTGTTCCGCCTGAACGTTGATGCAGCTTGATTGACCACGCCGTTCTCGCGGCGCGTTCCGGGTCGTAGACCGGACGCGTTTGCTCCTTTGTGATTCCAATTCCAGTCTTCGCCTCTCCCACCAACAAGGATGTCCTGCCGTCATGTCCGAAGACCAGTCGAAAGCGCAACCCAAGAAGTCTGCCGCCAAGGGAGCCGGCTCGGAGAACAAGCCGGACCGCTCTCCGTCAAAGGGCACGCCACTGCTGCCCGGACGGCGCGGCTCCGCGAAGACACGTGACAAGCTGGCGGCCACGCGAAATCGCGAAGAGCCGAGCATTTCCAAGACCCCGGCGGCAATTGCCCTCAAGCGCGAGCTTCCGGAACAGGTCACGGACGCGCTCCGCAAACGTGGTGTCGAAGACGAACACATAAAGATGGCCACCGACACGGACCTGGACATCACGGGCGAATATTCGGAAGCTTGGGTGGTCGTCACGGATACGCACGTGCTCGTGTACTGGGTGGACCCCGAGGAGGACGCGGCGATCCTCTCCAAGGAAGTCGTCATCGCCGAGATCGACGGCGTTCGGACCGATACCCGCGTCGGGTCGGGTTTCCTCGAGGTGAAGACTGGCGACGTCTATGAGGAAATCGCGCGGTATTCGAACCGGCACGGCGAGAAGTTCGCCAAAGTGGCGTCACAGCTCAACAGCCTTAGTGGCGGCCGGGACATTACGGTCAAGCCGGAAGCGGAGGTGGCGGAGGACCTGCTGAAAAACCGGCCTGAGATGCGCGTGCGCCGCGGCACGGTGTTCATGCGCTTCCTCAAGTACACCCGCAACTACAATCTGGCCATGGCGGTCGCTATGGCCCTGGTAGTGCTCACCATCGCCATCATCCTTTTCCCGCAGCAGCTTGTGAAGGTGCTCGTGGATCAGGTGATGGAAGGCAACGTCGAGGGTGCTCCCGGCTGGTTTGACGGTCTCACGGCGCTGTTTGGGCTCCGGCCAACGCCCGAAGAACCCGTTTCCGCGGTACGGCTTCAGTGGCTCTACCTCCTGGTGGGCATGCTTGCGTTCACGACCCTGCTGGGCGCCGTCATCGGTGTCATGCGCGAGTCGTTGAGCGTCTGGATCAGCAACCACCTCGGCTTCGAAATGCGCCGGAGGGTCTTCGAGAAGCTGCAAGACCTGGAGGTGCGCTACCACGAAGACCGGCCGGTCGGTTCGCTCATGACGCGTTGCTCGCAGGACATTGAAACCTTGCAGAGCTTCCCCAACCAGCTTACGGGCGGCCTGGTATTCCAGTTGCTCCAGGTAATCGGCGTGGCCGCCGTCATGTTCTGGATGAACTGGCGTCTCGGCCTTATCGCCTGCGTACCCGCGCCCATCGTGATGTTCTCCACCGTGGTCTTCTACCGCTGGGTGGTACCCAAGTGGCGCAAGTACTGGACCGCCCGTTCCGATCTGAACAGTTCGCTGTTCGCGGTGCTCTCCGGGGTGCGCGTGGTGAAGGCGTTTGCCCAGGAACGCCGTGAAGGTACCCGCTTCCAGAAGGTGAGTTCGGGTTTCTTCAAGGCCGGCACCAATGTGGGTTACGCTCAGGCCATGTTCTACCCGCCCATGGGTTTTGTCTTCCAGCTGGGTAGTTACTTCATCTGGGTTTCCGGCGGCACCCAATTGCTCACTCCCGGCGAATCGAGCATTTCCATCGGCGAGTTGATCGCCTTCTTGGGGTACCTCGGTATGTTCTACGCTCCGCTGAACTCCTTGACCCAGATGTCCACGTGGTTCACCCAGTTCACCACGCAGGCCCACCGCGTCTTTGAGGTGCTCGATCAGGATACCGAGATCGAAGACGACGCCGACGCGGTGGATATCGAGATCCAGGGCTCCATTTCCTTCAATGACGTCACCTTCGGCTACGATCCCCACATTCCGGTGCTGAAGAACGTCACCTTCGACATCCACCCCGGCGAGATGATCGGCATCGTGGGTCACAGCGGCTGCGGCAAGTCAACCACGGTTGGTTTGATCATGCGCTTCTACGATCCCAGCGAGGGTGAAGTCGTGGTCGACAGCATCGAGCTGCATAAGGTGAAGAAGCACTGTCTGCGCCGCCAGATCGGTCTCGTGGCCCAGGACCCACACCTTTTCCGCGGTACCGTGGCCGAGAATATCGCCTACGGTAACCCGGACGTGGCCCCTGAACGACTGCTGAACGCGGCGCTCCAGGCCAACGCGCACATGTTCATCACCCGCAATCACGATGGCTATGATTCGCGCATCGGCGAGCGCGGCGCGGGACTCTCCGGCGGCGAGCGCCAGCGCGTGGCCATTTCCCGCGCTCTGGTGACCAATCCCCGAATCCTCATTCTCGACGAAGCGACGTCCAGCGTGGACACTATCTCCGAGCGGGAGATCCAGAATGCCTTGGAGGCGCTTAGCCGCGGACGGACCACCATCGCCATCGCCCACCGGCTCAGCACGCTCAAGAACTGCGACCGCATTCTGGTTTTCGAGGAGGGCGAGATCCGCGAACAAGGCTCGCACGAGGAACTGATGGGCGTGCGTGGGATCTACTGGCGGCTCGTGCAGACGCAGATGGAGTTGGCCATCGGTCCCGGCGCGACAGAGGAGGAGGCCACTGGGATCGAAACCACCGCATCGCAGGCGGCGCCTCGCCGACCCCGCCACTCCCAGGTACCTCAGATTCGCTACCTCGATCCGAAGAAGTTGCACGTTCACACCTTGGAGCAGGGCGATCTGCGCATCACCTACGGCGAAGAGGAATACGACCACGTGCGGGCCTACCGGTGTTTCCCCGTGTCGCGTCCCTCGGAGTTCATCGCGCTTTGGACGGGTGACACGGCCCTCGAACACCACGAGGTGGGCGTCGTACGCCGACTGAAGGAACTGTCACCCAGCTCGCGCATGGCCATTGAGTACGAGCTTCAGAAACGCTACTTCATCCACTACATCCAGGAGATTCACTCCATCCGCGAGAGCCGCGAGAACATCGGCTTCCTGGTTTGGGAGGTTACGACGGACAAGGGCGAGATGCAGTTCGTGACCCGGCGCTTCGATCGCCATGCGGTTGTGGAAGGTGGGCGAAACGGCCGCATCATCTTCGATATCGACGACAACCGCTACGAGATCGTGGATATCGACGAACTGGACAAAGACAGCCGCGCCGTCTTCCAAACGCACATCTACTGGTAGATGCCCGTTGGCCGTCGTCGGACGCCAGTAACGTCGCGGACGCGTTGCGCCCACTGGCCTGCACGTACAAGGAACACTATTAGTAGTGTTCTTCTAACTGCGCATCTCTGGGGAGAACCGGGCTTGTTGACGCGGCGGGCGATTAGGTTTATCATGGGTACATCTTAGCGTTGGTCGGCGGTGCTGCCGGCTAACGCGCGTACAGGGCTGGGTGTGGGTGATTCGGGCCCGAAAGGCGCCGGAATGCTACGTGAAGTGCAGTATGCTCGGGTGCTTGGTGGAGAGTGCCCTTGATACTGCGAGTAGACGCTTCGCCGCGAGCGTCGGACGGCGCGTTGGTACGGCAGGTGTCTACGCTGCCCGCCGGATGCAGCCGCAATTGCCGCCCGCTAGGGTGCGCCACACGCCATGGGCGTGGCTGGAAGGAGGTGATGGAGCTAATAGAGGCCCTCCAGCCGGAGGGTCTGCCGGTCACGTTTCCGTACGAAGCGGTCACTGGGCGTGTGTGCACCACGCGGTCCGCGTTCCCGCCTGAAACCGGTCCAATCAGTTCGTGCCGACTTAAGGATTTAACGCCGCCTGTTCGGAGTTTAGTCCCGGTTGGGAAAACATTGAAGGGGAGAATTGAATTATGTTCTGTTACATTACGTGTCGCCATCGGCCAAAGGGCATCGGAACGGTGTTCTCGATGGCTTTTTTGTGCGCGCTAAGCATCGCGCTGATGGGCTGTCCCGGCCCGCAGGGAGAGCAGGGCGAACCGGGCGACCAAGGCCCCCCCGGCTCCGGCGTAGCGACGGGCCCCGGGCTGAATGTAGTCATCGAGTTCGTGACGATTCCCGAGGACTTCCTACCGGAGATCACCTTCACCGCCACCGATGACTTCGGCGTAGTGGTTCCGTTGGAGCAGTTCGTGGGCGGCAGCGATGTTCGCTTCACCATGGCCTACCTGGCGAGTTCCGGTGCGGCCAAGGCCGCGCCCGTGGGCCAGTTCGTGAGCTACGTGACGGATGCAACCACCGGCCAAGCCACCTACGATCACCACTTGAGCGCCGGCCTCACCGAGAACGAGGACGGTAGCATTACCTACAAATTCGAGACCGCTCTCCCGGCTGACTACGATGGCACGGCCACGCACCAGGTGGGCGGACAACTCAATCGCACGCTGCCGACCGGCGAGTCGTACGGCACCAATGCCCTGTTCACCTGGGTCCCCGCAGGTGGCGCCGTTGTCGAGACGCGGGAGATCTCGACGACCGGCACCTGCAACGCCTGCCACACCAAGTTGACGGTCCATGGCAGCCGCACCGAGTTCCAGTACTGCATCATCTGCCACCAGCCGCAGAGTGTCGATCCCGACACGGGCAACACGGTGGATATGCCTTACATGATCCACCAGATCCACATGGGGCCGAACCTTCCCAGCGGCGAGCCCTACCGGATCATTGGTTACCGAAACAGCGTGCATGAGTACGGCGAAGTACACATGCCGCAGGCTGTGACCAACTGCACCGTGTGCCATACGGATGCCTTCGATGACGACGGGAATGCGGTTGCGCCGCACGCCGACGCGTGGATGACGAATCCCAACGAGGCGGGTTGCCTGTCCTGCCACGACACCACCGACCCCGTCTCCGGTACGAACCACATGGAGACCGAGGCAAACTGCAGGGTGTGCCATAGCCCGTCGCGCATTGCGGATGCGCACATCACCGATTTCGTCAAGCTGGTGCTGGAAACCACCGCTGACCTGATCGGCGTCACCGCGGACATGTACCCCACGTTCACCTTCAGCGCCTTTGATACGGACGGTAACGCCATCACGGATCTCGACGACACGACCAAGTACACCGTGGGTTACCTGCTTGGTTGGCCGACGAGCGACTACCAGACCTACGTCGGCGACAGCGCGATCGGTAACGAAGTGACGAACCATGGGGACGGTACCTACACCTATGTAGGCAAGCCGGGCGAGGAGGTCACCGCGGCCGCCGATGAGTCCCTGGGCTTCGTCTTCCGTGGCCGCTCGATGGCCGATCTGGACGGTGACGAGGCCTATGAGACGCGCGTGCCCATGGAAGCGCCCGCGCCGGTTTTCTTCCGCTTGGACGGTGGCACGGCAGAAGCACGCCGTACGGTCGTAACGGACGAGAAGTGCGCGGCGTGTCATGGCGAGCCGTTTGCGGGTCACGGTAGCGACCGCATCGGTGTTGCCGTGTGTCAGCTTTGCCACAACACGACGCTGACCAGCACGCCCGATGTGGGTGCCGAAGTCACGGTGAATCTGAAGGACATGATCCACATGATTCACACGGGTTCCAACCTGCAGAACGGCTACACCACGGGCGGTCACGGTGGCGACGTTGACTTCACGGAGATTCACTTCCCCGGCCGCCGCGAGCAGTGCACCATCTGCCACGTGGACGGCACGCAGTTGTTGCCGCTGCCCGACGGCGTGATGCCCACGGTGGTCGGGGACTCCGTCGAGGCCCCGGTGACGGCGGCCTGCACCACCTGCCACGATGGCGTCGTGGTTGGTGTCCATGCCTTCCTGGCGACCATGGATGGCATGGAGACTTGCGAAGTCTGCCACGGAGAAGGTTCCGCCTTCGACGTAGGCGTGGTACACCAGGTCGACTAGCCGACCAGCCCGGCAACGATTGTTGCTTCCCTCGCGGGGGCGGCGCCAAAGCAGGCGCCGCCCCCGCGCTCTACTTGTTGAGAGATGTTTCAGAATCGTGTGTCGTGAATCGAGGGAACCACCCGACTCGCCGCCGCCGGGTTGCCAGCCGCCGAAGATGGCCATGGCGCCTTGGGCTCCGGCTGGCCTTGCGCCCCGTTTCTGCGCTATGCTGATCCCATCGAAGCGCGCCGGGGCGGTGGGGGCATCGTCGGCCGGCGCGCTCTTGCTCGGGAAGGTGGCCACACACCATGGAAGAACAATCCACGCCCGGCGTGCCTGCGCCGGACGGTACGCGCGATAGTCTCCTGCAGGACGTGCGGCCGGCGGCGCCGCAACGCGGCGACACGGGCATCGATCCCTTGCTGGGTGTCCGGCTGGGCAACTATGAGATCAGCTTTGTCCTTGGCGCGGGTTCCTACGGCAGCGTGTACAAGGCGCGGGACGTGAAGTTGGACCGTTTTGTGGCGATAAAATTCCTGCACGAGTTTCTCGATGCCCGCCATGAGGCCATGTTCTTGCGCGAGGCCAAGGCCATCGCGGCCCTCGGCAAGCATGCCAACATTGTGCAGATCTACGAGTGGAACGAGCATGAGGGCCGCAACTATTTCGTGCTTGAGTTCGTCGGGTCGAACGCAGGCATGCTGCTACGGGTCCATCCCCGGGGGCTCCCGGTGGAACAGGCCGTCCGTGTTGCCGGTGATTGCGCGGAGGGGTTGGCCTACGCCCACAAGCAGAACATCGTCCACCGGGACGTGAAGCCCGCGAACGTGCTGCTGGAGATAGAGGGTGGCGTGGCCAAGCTGGCCGATTTCGGCGTGGCGCGGATCTTCGACGGGGCCACGGCAGGGGAAAGCGCCGGACCGGGCGGGTCGCCTCCTTACATGGCGCCGGAGATCGTGGATGGCGCCGGAGGCGACGCCCGCTCCGATGTCTTCTCGCTCGGGGTCACGCTCTATGAGCTGCTCTGCGGCAAGCTGCCTTTCGAGGCGCCTACCGCGGAGGCCATCATGGAGCGTATCCGCAGGGGTGACTGGGTGCCTCTGACTGCGCGGACGGACAAGGTGGACGAGCCGTTGAACCGGATCATTGCCCGGGCCCTGGCGCACCGGCCCGAGGACCGGTTTTCTTCGGCCGGCGAGTTCGCGGCCGCGCTTCGTGGGCTGCAAAAGCCAGCGGCGGCGGCCAGCGTGGGAACCGATGATGCCGGTAGTCCCGAAGATGCGGACGTAGCGCGTGCGAGGGCGTACAAGGCGGCCCAAGATGCGCGCCAAGCGGGCGCGGAGAAGCTAGCTAACGCCGCACTGACCCAGGGCACCAAATGCTTCCGCGATGGGGAAGCCTACGAGCACCTGCGGCAGTTCGCCGCCGCCGCGCGGTGCTACGAGGAGGCGGCGAAGCACTTCGCCGAGGCCGAGAACCGGGCGAATGTGAGTATGGAACGGATTCTCGCGCTGAAGGCAGCTCAACGGGACATGGAAGCGGCCCGAGAAGAAGCGAAACGTTGCGGTGCGAGGGAACTCGTGCCCGCGGCGTTGGCCGAAGCCGAACAAGAGGACGCCGCCGCCAGAGCTACTCAGGCCCTCGGCGAGGCCACGGGGCGCTACCGCCAGGCCGCGTCCCTGTACCGGCACGCCGCGGAACGTGCGAAGAAGCACGGTGAAGCACTCCTCGTGGAGCCGCGCCGCGCTGTGTTGGCCATGCGGGAAAAAGCACTTCACCTGGAACTTGAGGCCTACGCGCCGGACGAGATAGCCGAGGCCGAGGCCGCCATGGCGGAAGCGGAGGCCCATCGCGACAACGTGAAACAAGCGCGGGCCCTATACACCACTGCACGCACCCGCTTTCAGGAAGCAGCGCGTGTGGGGCTCGAGCGGAAGCAGCGCGAAGCGGACCTGACGGGGCGCCCCCCCATCACTGTTGGGGGCATTCCTTTGGTGTGGATTCCCCCGGGCACCTTTACCATGGGCAGCAGCAATGGTTCACCCGATGAGAAGCCGCCGCACGAGGTGACCATGCCGGAAGGCTTCTGGATAGGCCGAACCCCGGTTACCCAAGCCGTGTGGACCTCGGTCATGGGACACAACCCTTCGGGGTTCCGAACGGATGACCAACTCCCCGTGGAGAACGTCTCTTGGAGGGACTGTCAGGCCTTTCTCGAGAAGTTCAACGAAGCCAATGGCGGCGGCTTCCGCCTGTGTTCGGAGGCGGAATGGGAGTATGCGTGCCGCGCCGGCAGTACGGGGAAGTGGTGTTTCGGTGATGATGTGTCTCAGTTGGACGACTATGCTTGGCATCCCGGCAACGCCGGCGGAAGAACCCACGCCGTCGGGGTGAAACGGCCCAATGCCTGGGGCCTGCACGATATGCATGGAAACGTCTGCGAGTGGTGCGCCGACGACTACACGGCAGGCTACGACATCCATGGGGATCGGAGGAAGCCGGGCAAGAGTGCCAAGGTCACCCGGGGCGGGAGTTGGTGCGTGGTCGCGCCCGATTGCCGGTCAGCATGCCGTGCATGGTCTTCCGCGCCGGACGAGCGACACGATTTTGTGGGGCTTCGCGTCTGCCGAGACCGGTAGCGGTACGGCCCGAAAACTCGCTTTCCCTCACGTTGGCCGACGCAAACCGAAACCCATCGGCCGGCGGCGGATAGATGCCCTCCTGACCGGAGCTTTGGAGCAACGTCACTCCTCGTTCCGGGTATGGAACCTCACGTGGTCGCGGTCGCGAATGTAGCTCCGTACCCCGTCGTCTTCTTCTGTCGTGAAGACGGTGCCCGGCGGCTGATCCGCCGAATCCTCCATCATCACCTCCAGGAAGATACGCACGCCTTCGTCGAACTGACCGATGGCGCGCGCGCCGAGACTTTCATCTTCGGGGCGTTCCAGCACCTCAATCTGGAAATCCTTGCCCAGCCGATCCGTGACGGCACGAAACTCACGCAACGCATCTTCGGCACGCTTGCTATAGTCTTCGACATAGCGCACGCGCTGGCTGATCTTGCGCAGTTCCATGGTGACGAAGCCTGACTTGAGCCGCGAAGGAATGGGGCCGTCGGCTTGCTTGCGTAGCGTTGGTAGCAGACGTTGCAGGACTTCGAGCTTTGACGCGCCCTTACCGCTGCTCTGGACCAGCTTCTCGTACGGCTCAAGCGTCTGAATGGACTTCTCTTTCTGGTCCAGCTCCGCCAAAACGATCTGCCGCTCCTCCTCCAGGTGTTCGAGCCGCTCCGCGGTCTGCCGCATGATAAGTGAGCGCTGCTTCCGGTCCAGGCCCTTTGCACGCAGGCGCTCGCGCAGTTTCACCGTGTCTTCGTGCTCCTTCATCAAGTCGTCGTCGACGGGTTCCGTGTCGTCGAACGGGTTGATGCTCTCGGACTGCACGTCGGGCCCTGCCGTGGTCTCACGCCCCGTGAAGCCGTCCTGAGCGGTCTCCAGCACCTCGCGCAGGTTACCCTCAATGCGGTTGAGCAATTCCAGCC
>Ga0272444_10004473_pt1 | contig 12347 bp, 10 predicted proteins | sample SSMForm13_FD_201033 | JGI IMG/M metagenome (GOLD analysis project Ga0272444, IMG submission 201033) | Marine sediment archaeal communities from Little Sippewissett salt marsh, Falmouth, MA, United States - SSM-Form-13 | ecosystem: Environmental > Aquatic > Marine > Wetlands > Sediment ... | reverse complement strand
GCCCAGGTGTCGCCTGTCGAGACTCAAGAGCGCAGCATCGCGTGCGAACTCCAGATAGGTCGCCACGTTCTTCGTGGCCGCAGCTGCGCGAATGCGTGCGTCTGCCTCGATCGTGTCGTTGGACAGCCGTCGATTGAGTTCCGCGACCTCCGACATCAGTCCCGGGAACGCATCATCCGCCGCCGCGGGGCGGATGTAGTGTCGCCCCTCCGACCCCTCAAGAAGGTTCACAATCTGCTGCGCATGAAGGCGCTGATCGGCAAGCGTCGGCGCATAGACGCTGATCGAGGCGATCGAAACGCAGAACCGGAGTCGACTTGCGAAGGAGACCAGCCGATCCTCGAGTCCTGAGTCGTTCCCGTCCACAGTCTGCGCCAGAGCGGGCGCGGCCATGGAGGCCGCCAGCGCCAAGGACGCAAGCAGCACCGGCAGCAGGGTTCGGGCTCTTCGGGGGCTTCGCATCTTCGACTCCTTTCGAACGAACGCACTCTCTCCGAATCGGTTCGATGAAGCCATCACGATCCTGTCATTTCCCGGTCAACGCTCTCGACAGCCAGTCGGTAGCCGAATCCCGGGACGGTTTCGATCAGGTTGCGTCCGTCGGAATCGACCTCGGCCAACCGCTTCCTCACGAGGTAGACGTACTGCTTGATGTCCTTCGAGTCGGCGTATGGCGACTCGGGCCAGGCCGCCTCCAGAATCTCTCGCTCGGAGAAGACGCGGCCAGGCTCTCCCGCGAGGAGTTCCAGGAGCACGTACTGCTTCGGCGTGACTCGAATCGGGTCGCCGCTGAGCTGAACAGCCTTTCGATTCGGGTCGATCGTCAATGGACCGGCAACAAGGAGCGGCTGGGAGGGCTCGATCCGCTTGGGTGGACCTCCGTTCTCCGGTGACCCCGTGCGCCGCAGACGCGGCAGACCGACCCATAGGATGATTGCGAGGAGGATGTTGAATCCGATCGTCGTTCCAGCTGCGACGGCGACGGCTGCACTGGCCTGGGCCCGGACGGCGCCGCGGCTGATGCCGATCTGTACGTGGCCGTCTCTGGCAGGAATTGGCACCACAACATCGAGGAGATCTCCTTTGTCTCGGTGGATTCGGTGAGTTACTCCCGACACGCCCAGCTCGTCGGGGAGATCGAGGTCTTCGGTCTCCGGTGTCCGTTCGTCGATCAGGAGCCCGGCAGACGTCTCCATCCGCACGTACGTGGCGCTTCCTGCGAGGAGGAGGTAGGCTGCCGCTCGCAGCATGTCCACGTCCTCCTGGTCGACCCACGGCTGTGACGCCGCAGCAAATGCCTGCACGTAGGCGAGGCTCCGCTCCTCGAACGCCTCCTGTTGAAGGTTGACGAACGCTCGTGTGAACAGGACCGCCGCCAGCGACGAGAGGAGGATCAGGATCGTCGCGAGCGCCAAGAGGGTTCGATTCCGCTTCAGCCATCGGTGTGCTGACACATCGCAAGAGTAGGGTGCGTCGGAAGGAGCGACAAGGTGATCAACGGCCATTGACCGACCGTTGACCTCGCGGAGGTTCGTCCGCGATTCGTTGACGCCTAGCGTCCTCCCATCAAACGCCGTCTCCCCTAGATCGAAGACGGCCGGCGTCGCGAGACCACAAGTTCTCAGGGCCGCGACAGGAAACAGGAGGATGTATGAACGAAGCAAAGAGTTCCCGGAAGCGCCTCGGCGTACTGATGATGGTCGGGCTTCTGCTCGTGGCTATTCTGCCAATGGGTACGGCGCTTGCGGAGCCGGCGAAGGATGAAGGTCGGCTCGAAGCGGCACTGGAGCACGTCTCCGATCTTCTAATGCGCCTTGAGGCGGAGCTTGCAGCGATGGAGCGGCCGGCCGCCGAACGCCTTGAAGAGCGTCTCGAAGGCGCGATCGAAGCGATCGAGAATCTCCTCGACGCATTGGAAGGACCGCGGCGAGACATCAATGAAGCGGCATGGAAGGCACGGATCGTCGCCTTCGATCTGCAGCTGCATCGGCTCGTCCATCTACTGGAGGAAATCGTCGAATCGGCGAGGAACGTTCCCGAGCGACCGGAGGCCGAGGAGTCGCTCGATCGACTCCGCATCGCGTTGGAGAGCATCATCATGGATGCCTCCTTCGGTATGGAGCACGAGCAGTTCGAGCAGCTTGAGGAGGCGGTCTACAAGACGGCCCATCTTCTCGGCGGTCGGATCAAGGACCTGGCGAAGAAGGTCGAGCCGAAGACCGACACACCGAAGCTCGCCCGCCTCGTCGAGCGTCTGGAAGAACTCCTCTTCCGCCTCGACGCCCTCATCCTGCAGCACTTCCCTCGGCGCTAGTCCCGCTGGAGGTTCAACCCCATCGGGCTCCGGAAGGCTCCGGGGCCCGATCCCTTGCCTATTCGGACGACGACCAGCTCGTAGACTCCATTCAGCCCTTCGGCGAGTTACTCGAGGCCAACTCCATGTTTGCGTAGGAGCAGATTGCCTCCAACAGCAGCCCGGCCAGCGTTGATCAGTCGTACGCACACAAGGCATCCACCTGTCGTGCGTGGCATGCTGCGCGCGTCCTTGTCCCTTCAAGCCCGTTTTCGGGCAAGTACCGTGTTTTGCGGAAGTGATGACACTATAGTGTGGGGTTCGGTGTAGGCTATACAGAGCTGCATCTAGGAGGTCTAGGGGCGAGCATGTCAGGACGCTTGAGCGTGCAATCCCCAATCTCTCCATCTTCTCCCAGTTTCCTCACACGCAATCAAAGGCAAGATCCTTCGGAGGTGGTCTGGATGGGTTTCGAACCCTTCAGGCATCGGGCAGTTGCTGGGCTTGGTCTGCTTCTCGTCTCTCTTCTGGCATTCACGGCAGCGAGCACGGGTGAGCAGCAAGATGAAGCATGGATTGACGAACTGACGATCGGGCACCAGGCAGGCGTTCGCCTCGATGTTGGAGCCGCTCCGTTCGCCGGAAGCGGGGCGGGTAGCTTGCTCGGATTGGGTGTTGGAACCGACCTGCACCTGTTCGGCGGCGATCTCGTCATCCAGTTGTTTCCGAACGTCACGAGCTATGGGAGCTATGAGACTGTCCTTCAGCGAGGGACGCGGATTCTCCTGGTGCGCTATGAGGAGGACATGGAGGTCCTTCGAGAGATTTGCTACGTCATCACGGTGTACGTCGAGGGGAAGGAGTACCTCTTCTGGCGGAACGCCGTCTTCGCTGAGCTTGATCAGGATGACGGGTGGTCGATTGAGCTGGAATGGAGTGTCGACCCGCTGCTTGCCAACCTGACGAGCTTCGATGTTCCTGTCGGCTACCGAGTCTATCGACGGTTCATTCCCAACGATGTGATCGGCACCGTCTGCAGTACGAGCTTCGCGGATCTCGTGCTGATCGAGGAGTTCCCTGCTGAACTCGGGCAGTCGAAGATCGTTTTCGCTGACCATGGCGTCTACGGACAGAAGGATGAAGGCAGACCCGGCATTGCGGCGCCTGGGCAGGTTTCCGTCAGCAAGCCCCCTGGAAGCCTCTCGGTGGGGCGGAATCTCGGTGTGGGTGTGACCCCGCCGAGCGGCGGACCGGGGGATGCGCGGTTTGCGGGGAACGTAGGCATTGGTGGACCTCCAACTGGCACAGCGAGCCTGAACATCGTAGACCCCTCTGGGCCCAGCATTCGGATGGATGCGACGCCGCTTCCTGGCAGTACGCCCACAGGTGGCAAGGTCTGGACGCTCCAATCGGCGCAGGGCGGATCTTTTGCGATTACCGAAAGCGCCGCCCCTGGCGGCTTCTGTGCGGGGGGCGATCCACGTCTCGAGATCGACGGGATCGGCGCTGTCGGCCTCGGCGTGAGCCCCGCCGGTGCCGCAGGGTCTCTTGAGGTCGCTCACAGTCTGGGCGTGGGAATGGCAAGTTCCGCGCAATGCGGTGACGCCGACTTCGCAGGTTCCATCACAGCCAATGCGGCCGTCATTGCAGTTGATCTCACCGTCGGTGGCGCCATCGATGCGGCGGACTTGCTCGTGATGAACGACGTCGACGTCTTGAATGACCTCTTCGTGGTAGGAAACGCTGATGTTCTTGACCTACACGTCGACGGCGATCTTGATGTGGATGGTAACCTTGACGTGGGAGGCGTGAAGTTCTTCGTCCAGGAGCACCCGACGGATTCGACGAAGGAGATCGCCTACGCCGCCCTGGAAGGGCCGGAGGCCGGGACCTACGTGCGCGGTACGGCGCACCTCACCAACGGAGAAGCCGTCATCGAGCTACCCGAATCCTTCGCGCTTGTCACAGCGGGCGAAGGGCTGACCGTCCAAGTCACGCTCCTCGATCCGTGCAACGGCCTCTACGTGGCCGAGAAGTCAACCGAGCGGATTGTCGTTCTCGAACTTCTCGAAGGAACCAGCAATGCACGATTCGACTACCTCGTCCAGGGCGTTCGGAGCGGCTACGAGGACTACGACCCGATTCGACGGAGTGAAGGGGAGAACTAGCCTGATGTCTGCACCGAAAGGGGGAATGTCCATGACTCGAATTGCAGCCGAAGCTCTGTTCGTTATGGCGTGCGGTCTGCTGGTTGTGGGCTTGGCAGCGCTGGCTGACGACGTCGAGATCCCGCTGCCCGAAGCTGTGATCACGAGGATCACGATCTCGTGCGGACCACAGGAGCGGATCAATGACTTCGATATCTCGCCTGACGAGCACTGCATAGCCGTTGCAGTAGGAACACGAGTCGAGGTCTGGTCAACTGAGGGAGTCCTGCTACGTACGCTAGCGGGACACTCCGGCGAGGTCACCAGCGTGTCGTTTCACTGCGGCGGGATTCTCTTGGCAGCGGGTTCCGCTGATGACTCGGTCACGCTCTGGAATGCCGAAGCGGGGCAAGTGGAGGGAGTTCTCACCGGCCACGGGGGCCAAGTGTACTGCGTGGAGTTCAGTCCAGATGGCAGGCAGCTGGCATCTGGATCATGGGGCGAGATCCTCATCTGGGACATCGAATCGCTGTCACAAGTCGGGCCACTTGCTGGCGCGACACACTACATCCGTTCGCTCGCCTTCAGTCCTGCCGATGGTCGAGTACTCATCTCGACGTGCCATGACCTTAGCGACTACTACAACTGCGACTGCACGAGTGCGACGATCTGGGATGTTCATTTGGGAAGCCCCATCGACTTGGTAGGCGATCACGAGAGCCGCCTCTCGTCTGCAGTGTTCAGCGGCGACGGGGCCCGGATAGCGACTTGCGGCGGAGGTGAGTCAAAGGTATTCGACGCCTGTACGCTCCAGCAAATTGCGAGTGTGCCGGGAGGGCCCCCGGCGTTGACCTACGATGGCAAGACATTAGCAGCAGGCTCCCCGGAAGACGACCGTGTGATTGTGCTATGGGACGTAGAGACGGGCCAGAGGCTCCAGGATCTCTCGGGGCACACTCAGGGGATCAGGAGGTTGGAGTTCACCAAGGACGGAAGGCGTCTCTTGTCGGCAGCATGGGACGACACGCTTGTAGTCTGGGATACGTCTTTTGTAGCGCCGATACGAGCTGTGATTCATGGGATGGAGGCCAAAGCGTGCGCGGCTGTCGCAGAACCACACAAGACCTCGATCTGGTTCAGTGATCCAGACAGCGACATCATCCAAGCCAGATTCTCAATCTTGGAAGGTCCGCTTGCTGATTTCACTCTCGATCTCACGCAGCCGCCGTACGCGGAGCAGGTGGTCGATCAGGCTGAAGGCGAGTTCTCATTCGAGATCGTTCCGCCGGAGGCCGGCTCGTACCGGATTCAGTTGACGCTGGTTGACGCGGCCGGGCTGGAAAGCGAACCGTTCGAGTTCTCCTTCGAGGCCTACACGCCGACAGCGCCCGTTGTTGAGCGCGTCATGTTCCCGACTCCGATTGAAGTGGGAGACGACCAGAACGGCCTTGCGCGGTTCGAGGACGCTGAGGGCGACATCGTCGAGGCACGGTTTGAGGTCATCGAAGGCGATTTGTCGACGATCGAGATCGATCCCGGCCTGAGCTTCGATCCCGAGGTCGAGGGCGAAACCGACGGCGCGTTCCGGTTCACAGTGCACGTCATTCAAGCGCAGACCGTCACGCTGCGGCTGACACTCGTTGATGCAGCAGATCTCGAAAGCAACCCATACGAATTCACATTCGCCGTGGAGTGAGCGGGGAGGAGCAGCAATGCGGCAGCGAGTGCAATGGATGGGAGTTGCGACTTTGGCAATGCTCCTTCCGGTCAGCGTAGCTCTCTGGGGGAGTTCGGAAGCCTCACTGCCTGTAGGCGTCGTCGTCCAACTTCCGGGACTGCAAGAGAACTGGGTTTCCGCTGTTCACGCCAACCCTGCCTTTACGGTGGCTTCCCCGGTCGAGTTCAGTCCCGATGGCACGTTGCTTGTTACGTATGGACGGCTGTACGACATGCGAACCTTCAGCGAGCTTGAGATTCCTGCCAACCACTACCCCGCACAGGGTGAAGAGGACAAGCGGAATGGTGGTATCGTGCGCTTCTTCGAAGACGGGGAGCGGGCCATATCCTGCTATCAGGACATTGTCGCTTGGGACATCGAGTCAGGACTCGAGCTGTTCCGGGTCCCGAATACTTTCTCGGACGGATCCTGCATGCTCCCCCTGGACCTAGTTGTCCTGCCTGAGATGTGCGCCTACGTCAGGATCTACAGCCAGCGCATGCTAACAGCTGACCTGTCCTCTGGCACATCCATCGGGATTCCCGTGTATAGGACCGACTCGTTGCCAGGGCCCTACTGCATGCAGCTCGCTTGCGCGGGGGCCGTGGTGAGTCCGCGGAGAGACCTGCTGGCGACAAGTCACTACGATGGCGCGATCAGGTTGTGGGATGTTGCATCGCTCCTTGATGTGACTGCCGAGTACGAGGTGGTGCCCGACAACTACCAGTGGATTGGCACGCAGCGCTACTCGTTTGAAGAGGATGGGGCTTACGTGGAGGGTGGGTATCTAGCCGCGATTCCGGTTGAGATGGACGTTCTCTCTGAACCGCTGACAAGCAAGCCTGCCCCCGACCCTGCAGGACGGAAGGCGCTCGCTTTCACTGGTGATGGCGAGTTGCTCGCTGGTCTCTCCTCTCATGGAGTCCTTTCGATCTGGGATGTTGACACACGCAGGCAGGTTGCCTCTCTGTCCGTTGATCCAAGTTCCGTTAGGGCGCTGTCGTTTTCGCCTGACGCCAGGGCTCTTGCTGTAGGGCAAGTCGACGGAGCCATTTCCTTGTGGGATGTGGAATCCACAGACCTTGTCAATTGCTATCAAGCTCACCCGGATTCAGTCAGTGGACTTCGTTTCTCTCCTACCGAGCCGATCCTTGTGTCCACGTCTCGCGACGGCGTGACGATCCTTTGGGATACGGAGTATCTGATTCCTGGACCTCCGCACATCTGTTCTGTCTCTGCCCCCACACGATTCGCCGTTGGGAGTGAACTCAACGTGTTGGTCTACTTCCAAGACACGAACACCGACATCACAGAAGCGAAGTGCTCTTTGCTGCAAGGTCCGTTTGACGACTTCACGCTCGATCTCACCCAGCCACCATTTGCGGAGCACGTGGTCGATCAGGCAGAAGGCGAGTTCTCGTTCGACATCGCCCCCACTATTCCCGGTTCGTATCGCATTCAGGTCACGTTGGTCGATGCCACCGGGCTGGAGAGCGAGCCGTTCGAATTTGCGTTCGATGCGTACACGCCAACGTCACCATCGATCACCCGCGTGACGTTCCCGTCATCCATCGACGTCGATCAAGACCAGAACGGCCTCGTTCGGTTTGAGGATTCTGAGGGCGACATGGTCGAGGCACAATTTGAGATCGTCGAGGGCGATGCATCGACGATCGAGATCGAACCAGGATTCAGCTTCGATCCCGAAGTGGAAGGCGAGACGGACGGCGCGTTCCGGTTCTCAATCCGTGCGACCGAGCCACAGACCGTCACGCTGAGCCTGGCGCTGATCGACGCCGCCGGTCTGGAGAGCGAGCCGTACGAATTCACGTTCGACGCGAGGTGATCTGAGATGCAGCCGGTTCATGGTGGTGCCGCCCGAAGCTCGTGGGCTGAAGCGAACGGGGCCGTGACTTCCCTGGTTGTGATCCTGTGCTTGTGCCTCTTCTCTGGGGTAGTTGCAGCCGGCTGGGCGGAGTGCGTGCAGGCTCGGTTGGATGGCGCGAACGCCGTACGTCTTCTTGTGACTGCAGACGAGAAGGGGACGGTGGAGTTCACGATTGGGGAGAACGTGATTCGCTTTGCCGTCACCGCGAATGTCGAACTCGATACGGGACGACTCCGGCTCGACGATGCGAACTCGGTCGTCGCCGAGTTGTCGGATGCCAAGGGCGTCGTGACGGCCCGTTGCGAGCTCCCGGTCAAGGAACTCACTGCGAAGTACAAGACGTTCTGCTGCGACCTCGAACCTCCAGTGATCGAATTCCGTGTGGCACCGAAGGATGGCGGCCAGGAGATCACCTGGAAGGTTGCGGACACAGGATCCGGTGTGAAGACGTGTCGGGTCGTTCTAGTGACCGGCGAGCAAGAACGTGAGCTCTCGATAGAACATGCCGGCGAGAAGATTCTCACGGCAGCTGAGTTCGGAGAAGGCAACCATCAGGTTCGCGTGTGGGCGGTCGATGAGGAGGGGAACGAGGCCGACGCCGCTCAGTTGGCTACCCTGGCGAAGGAGATGTGTTCGATCTGCGGCCAGGTGCTGGACGCGAGTACGAAGCAGCCGATTGAAGGGGTCACCGTGACGCTCAACAACACCAACGAGACACGCACGACGGATGCGCAGGGGCGCTTCTGCTTCCAGGGTCTGGAGATGCGGAAGCACTACTTGTCGTTTGAGAAGGGCAATGCCTACGAGTTCCGGTCGGAGGGAGTCTGGTGCCGAGAGGGCGGAGAACGCTCGGTGACGGTGTCTCTCGTTCCCACCGAGAAGCTCGAACCGGAGGAAGCGGAGGCGGAGGAGCCGGGGCTGGAGCCGGTTGTCCTCTTCTCATGGACGCTCGACCCAGCAGACGTCGCGACGGAAGTGGCGATGGGAGAGAACGACACGGTGCATCTCTACGTGCTCGCTCCTGAGGGCAGCATGTGCAGTGTCTGTTACGACTCGACTGAGAACGTCCTCGAGCTGGATCCGGGATTCTACGCAGGCATCCAGCTTGGCTTGAGCTACTACGCGAAGACGCTGCCGCCGGAGTGTTGGGTGGATGGTACTCGGAAGCTCCTGATCCCGGCGGACGAAATCCTCGCCAGGTGTGGATCAGAAAACGTGCGCCTTCAGGTGGTTGCTCAGATGTCAAACGGAGCGATCATCTTGTCCGACCTGCTGCCGGTCTACATCATCCCGGCGAGTTAGATCTCCAGGATCATGTGGATGTCTTCCGGCTCCTCGGCGAGGAGGTCGGGGTCCGGGGTGTCGGTCGGCTTGAATCCCCGGCTCGTGTAGAAGCCGACGGCGGAACCAGAAGGGGTGGCGGAGACGTAGAGGTGCGTCGCGCCGTCTGCCTTCGCCAGGCTGAGGACATCCTCGAAGAGGCGGGAGGCGGTGCCCTGCCTTCGATACTGGCAGCCTACGTGTAGGAGCTCGAGCTGTCCCATCGTCTCCGTGAGGCGGGGACGATAGATGGCGATACCGGCCAATCGCTCGCCGTCGAAGGCGCCGATGGCGGTCGCTCCGTTGGTCACGGACTTCTGGGCGAAGTGGATCATCCGGCCGAAGGAGTGGTCTCCGTCTCCTTCCAGCCATCCGTGGTCATCCCAATTGACATCGAATCGAACCAGCTCCGAGCCTCGCTGTTCGTAGCCGACGCGAATCTCCTCCGAGCGGTCGATGTCGCGGATCTTGACCAGTTCGTCAGACTGCATCCTGCGGTACTTGATCATGTCGCCTCCTTCGGAGGCTTACCCGCACATTGGCACGGGACGCGGCCGCCTCTCGCGTAGATTCGAGGCCCAGGGACAACACGGTGGCTAGTCACGTCGCCTCCTTCGGAGGCTTGCCCGCGTACTGGCACGGGACGCGTCTGTCTCTCGCGAGGATTCGAGGTTCAGGGACGATGCGGTGGCTTCTCATGTCGTCTCCTTCCGGACTGCGTCTACTCGGCGTCTCGGTTGTGGCGAGCTGGCGTCTGTTCTCCGAGCCGGTCGGCGAGTGTCTCTGTCAGGATGTGGAGAATGCCGTTCACGCGGGCTGACTGCAGCAAGCCGCGATCGATCAGTTCTCGGACCTGGTCTTCGGAGGCGTCGAGGATCTCGGCTGCCTTGGCAATCGGTACCAGCTTCGGAAGCTCGACACCATCGCGAATCATGTCGTTCGCTCCGCTCCCTTACACGCAGCTTGGATTGCGTCGCGGGCGTGGCACGCGTGGCTCTGCAAACACAAGTCCCATTGGCCGTTCATGACGTCGCCTCCTTCGGAGGCTTGGCACGGAATGCTGCGCATTCCGCGCCGGTCCGTCCTACGCGCCAACCGCGTTGTAGCCGGCGTCGACGTGGTGCGTCTCTCCGGTGACGCCGGAGGAGAGATCGGAGAGCAGGTAGACGGCCGCTTTGCCGACTTCGTCCGTTTCGATGTTCCGACGGAGGGGGGCCATTGTCTCGACTTTGTCGAGCATCAGGTCGAGTCCGCCGACGGCCATCGCGGAGAGTGTCCTGCAGGGTCCGGCCGATAGGGCGTTGATCCGAATCCCGGCCGGGCCGAGTTCGGCGGAGAGGTATCGAACGGTCGATTCGAGCGCTGCCTTCGCCACGCCCATCACGTTGTATCCCGGCGTCGCCTTCTCGGCACCGTAGTAGGAGAGGGCGAGGATCGACCCGCCATCGGCCATGAGGCTGCGCGCGCGGTCTGCGATGGCGATCAGCGTGTAGGCGGAGATGTCGAGCGCCTGCGCGAAGACGCTTCTCGGAGTCGACGTGAACGCTCCGAGCTTGAGGTAGTCCTTGTCGGCGTACGCGATCGAATGAACGATGAAGTCGATCGATCCGTACTCCGCCTTGACAGCCGCAAACAGCCTATCGAGATCCTCATCACTCGACGCGTCGCAGGGGACGAGCCAAGGACTCTCGAGACCGAGGCCCGAGATGGCTTTGCTCACGCGCGAGGCCATCTTCTCGCCGGGCAGATGGGTGAATCCACAGGCAGCGCCCTGGTCGATGGCATTCTTCGCGATGTGCCACGCGATGCTCCGATCGTTGGCGATGCCGAAGATCAGTCCTGTTTGTCCTTCGAGCAGACTCATGGCTGCCTCCTTCGTCTAGATGGCCTGCGAACGGTACCGGGTGCACTCGGCAGCCGCAATGGTCGTGCGCTAGCTGTCGGCCTGCGGGTTGAGTGGGAAGGCCAGGAGATACGCATCCTTCTCCGCCTCGAGGATTGCGATGACGTCTGCGCAGGTGGCTGACTCCGGCAGTCGCCGCATGATGTACCGATGGCGGTCTTGATCCGGGTTGCGCCACGACTCGAACGGCGTCATCAGCATGGCATCCGTTCCTCCGATGACGACTTGCTCGCTCGACCACTCGATCGGGCCTTCGAACGCCTCGGGGTCGACGTTGTCGCAAGAGATCTCGTACATCAGTCGCTGGACGACGTAGGTGTCGCCAGCGATCAGAGCGAAAGCCGCAATAGGAACGGTGAAACCTGGACAACCGTCGCCGTCGAGATCGATCACACGCGGATCCCAGGCCCCGAGAGGGAGTGGATCGCTTTCAGGATCCTCGAGGATTGCGCCGCGGATCTCGATATGCGTGTCCTGTCGGAGCTTCCAGCGGCTTCCCCGTCGTTCGAGGATGGCTGTCCGCGCCTCCGGTTCGAGAGATTCCATCACCAGATCGGGCACCTCGCTGGTGACGATCGTCCCGTCGCTCAGCACTTCGGTTCGGCAGTACGTGTCCCGCATCGTAATCGAAGTTCCATCCTGCTCGACTTCGACGAGTAGACCGACGACGGCCGTGATCGCGACTTCGCCAACGAATGGGATGTCGGCGACTTCGGGCAGGAACTGAATCATCGCCCACGTTCCGGTGAGATCGGGTGTGTCGACTGCGCTGGCCGAAACCGTCGCGGCCAGTAGCGCGACGAGAAGCATGAGAACCTGGCGTTGCCTTGCGACGTAGGCGTTTCCGCGTCCATGGCTTCGAGTCATGCGATCATCCTTTCTCCGGCTGCCGAGCGTTCTACGCCAGTATGTCGAGATCCGGGCGCTGTGTAGCTCGAGCGCAAGCATTCTCCCATCTCTCGGCGTGATCCTCCAGGTCAGCGAACGCACTGCACCGCATGATGCGGAGCATCACGAGCTTCGCTTGGTCGCCCAATGCATCATGGAAGCGGAGCATGTCTGCCGCTCTCTGATGTATC
>Ga0272444_10004471_pt1 | contig 12347 bp, 8 predicted proteins | sample SSMForm13_FD_201033 | JGI IMG/M metagenome (GOLD analysis project Ga0272444, IMG submission 201033) | Marine sediment archaeal communities from Little Sippewissett salt marsh, Falmouth, MA, United States - SSM-Form-13 | ecosystem: Environmental > Aquatic > Marine > Wetlands > Sediment ... | reverse complement strand
CTCAGGCCCTTTTCGGCAAATCGCTTGCGCCAGCGGGCGACGGTGTTGACGTCGGTGTCCAACTGACGCGCAATGTCCTTGTTCATCATCCCCTCCGCTGCCCGCAACACGATCTTCGCTCGCAACAACGAGCGGGCCGGGGTGGATCGTCCGCGCGACCAGCGCACCAGGGTCTCTCGTTGCTCATCGGTCAGATTCAGCGCTTCCGCTACTCTCATTGCCATCGTCCTTGCAAACCGGATGCAAGAAAGATAGCACATGGGCCTAATATAATCTACTACATTTATGAGACACTACACTAGCTCCCCCCGCCTCGGCGCGTCTGCAACCTTCGTAAGGGGGAGAGAGGTCTATTGCCGCTCTTTGTTTTTCATTTGGACAATCATTTCGAGAACCACTCTAAGTGCGCCAGACCGTTTCCTTAATCTCTTCCCACCGATCTTCAGCCTCACAGTAACGCCAGACCGGATGGGCTCCGCCTTCCCAGGGCCCGACGCTGAGCAGTCGGGCAGAGCGGCCCTCGACTTCAATGGGCTGGAGTCCGTTTTTGTGAACGTGTCCGTAAACGATGCCATCCAGCGAATGTCGCGCAATTATCTTCTGACAGTGGCGAATAGTAATCTTGAGCGTGTGCTCGGATTTCATTTCAACCATCTGTTGACTTGAGGCGGACAACGTCTGAGCAATTTTTTCCTGGTAACGCCCCGGGAGTCGATTGAAAAAGAATTCCAGGACTCGGGAACGAAGAAAGGGTTTCGTAGCACGATATCCATAATCCGAGCGGCAAAGGTCGTCGCCGTGAGTGATATAATACCTTCTTTTGCCAAGGCTTAAGATTTCTCCCTTGATGTGAATAATGAGGTTTTGGGGGAGATTCCGAGCCGAGCGGAGAAGAAAGTCATGATTGCCAAGGAAAAAATGAATTGCGATGCCGCTGTCTGAAAGTTGTCTCAAGTGAGTGAGTACGGGTTGATAGTTGTCTTCGATGAACTTAGGACAGTTGAGCCAGAATTGGAAGAAGTCGCCGAGTATATACAATTGGGTGGCTTGCCGCTTTGAGAGCCAGTGGCAAAGTTCACCGAATGCCTCCTGGGATTTGAGGGAGGCGCGCGTAAGATGCAGGTCTGAGATAAAGAATCGATCAGTCACGGGTTCAGACGCAATCAGCTCTCCTCGGCAATACGCTCTCGCAGGAAAACGGCCGAATCCTCCGGTGGCGTGGGATTGATGTGACAGCCGGTGCCCCATTCGAATCCGGCGATCCGCGTCAGGCGGGGGATCATTTCCAGGTGCCAGAGGAAGTCCTGGTCGATCGTTTGCCATGCGCCCGCCTTGGGATACTTGCTTGGAGCGGAATGAATAATGAAGTTGAAGGGGGGATCTTCCAAGCCGCTTCTCAGGGCGCGCAGGACGCGGATCAGGCTGTCAGCCATGTCGCCGATCTGGTTGTCCTGAATCATGCAGAAGTCGTTCTGCACGACGTTCTTGGGCGCGATCCAGATCTCGAAGGGGAACTTCGCCGCGTACGGGCAAAAAGTGAGAAAGTGCTCGTTTTCATAAACCACCCGCAGCCCCTCGTGGATCTCCTGGCGGATGATGTCCGTCAGCAGGCACCGTTCTTTGATGGCGTAGTATTCCCGCGAACAGATCAGCTCCTGCTTGACCCATCGGGGCGTGATCGGCAAGGCGATTACCTGGGAGTGGGAGTGCTCGAGCGACGCGCCGGCCGCTCCGCCGTGATTCTTGAAGATTTGGATATAGCGAAATCGGCTGTCTTTTTTAAGATCGCTGGTTCGATCCCGGTACATGCGGATGACCTGCGTCATTTCCTCCTGTGAAAAATCGGGGATGTACCGGTTATGGTCCGCCGTCTCGATGATGACCTCATGAGCGCCCACGCCGTTCATTTTGTCATAAACGCCCAATCCCTCGCGAGCCAGGTCGCCTTCGATGCCCAACGCAGCGTATTTGTTGGGAATGGTCCGGACCTTCCAGCCGGGGCTGTTGGGCGCGCTGCCGGGGTCTCGGTAGGCCCGGATTTCGGGTGGCGTTGTTGCCTCGTTGCCGGGACAGAAGGGACAAAAGCCGCTGCGGCGCACGGCGCCGACCGATCCAAAATCGGAAGGGCGGTGTCCCCGATCCGTGGCGATGATAACCCACCCTCCAGTCATGGGATCGCGGCGCAATTCGGACATAAGCATTTCCCTTTTCCGCAGGATTGATTGAATGCCGGCCGACGGCAACATTGGCAAGCATAACACAATGGCCCGCGAATGGGAACACTTCCTGGCCGGTGAAGGCCGGTGATAAGTTCAACTGGGGGATGAATCCTGCGGTCGTATCGTGGGATCCTTGTCCTTTTGCATGGACGGGGAGCCTGTGTTAAAGTTCCTTCTGAGAAGGGTCGAAACCTTCTGATGGAAGGGGAGGGACAAACTTGCCGGATGATCGCGATCGCCTAACGATGCGGTTTTATCGACTCGCCCGGATGGTTGCGCTCGGAGCGCTCGCCCTTTGCCTCGGGGCGATTGCGGCGAAGGCTCAAACCGCGACCCCGACGCCAACGCCGGAACCGCCGCCCGCAAGCCTGATCGAGCAGGCGGATTTGGACGGGGACGGTTCAGTCGAACCGGATGATTTCTTCCTCTTCCAACGGGCTTGGCATTGGGACCGAATCGGCCCGACCGCGACGCCCACGAATACTCCCACGGTGACGCCAACGCATACCCCCAACCTCCAGGGTATCTGGACCGGGACCTTCAGTGACACAACCCGCGAGCGGGCAACCCCCCAGAGCGGGACACTCACCTGGTCGCTTCAGCAGGAACAAAACCAGATTACGCAGGAAAGCCAAGGCTTCGACTCGCTGGGGCATCAGTTTACGAAAATCGTGGGGACGATTCAGCCGGGAAGGATTGTAGTCTTTGAAGCCGAATATCGCGACGCCGTGGCCGGTGGCACCAATTTATCTTACACGGGTATCTTAACCGATAACAAAATCGATGGGGCTTACACAGGCAGTCAGGATCACGACCATTTCGATGGCGTTTTCTCGATAAGTATCTCCGACGCCACTTAGAAGTTGTTGAAGTTTCTGTTTGAGTCCCCGCTGACATTCCTCTATAATCAGCTCAAATAAATCTCAAAGGGATATGTCTAACCCTATATTGTTCAGGAAGAAAGAACTTGTCTACTGCGAAGTCTGAATTGACTCCGATGATGCTTCAGTACCTCCGGATTAAGGAGACCGTTGGCGACGCGATTCTCATGTTCCGAATCGGGGACTTCTACGAGATGCTTCGCGAGGATGCGGTTTTGGCCTCGAAGGTGCTCGATATTACTTTGACTAAAAAGCATATCGGCCAAGGCCGGACGGTGCCTCTGGCGGGTGTGCCCTACCATTCGGTTCAGCCCTATATTCGGAAGCTGACGCTTCAAGGCTATCGGGTTGCGATCTGCGAGCAGACGAGTGAGCCCGAGAAGGGCAAGAAGATCGTTGACCGGGAAATCGTTCGAACCATCACGCCGGGCACGCTGATCGACGCGGATGCGCTGGCCGACTCGACCAACAATTATCTCGCGGCGGTCTTCGACGGCAACTTTCAAGGCTTTGGCCTGGCCTATACCGACATCTCAACCGGCGAGTTCCGCATTACGATGCTGAGCGGTCAGAGTGCCTTGGATGACCTTCGGGCGGAATTGCTCAAGATCGCCCCCAGCGAATGCCTCCTTGCCGAGGGTGCGCCGGAGGATTCACCCCTTCGGGAGATAGTCGAGAAAGACCTTGGCATCATCTTGACCGAGCGGCCCCTGGCATCGTTCAGCCGGGACGCCGTCAGCGCTCGAAAGCTGGAAGTTGTCCGGTCCGGGCAGGGGAAGTCTTCCAAAGACAGCGCTCAGACGGACGCAGTCTTCGAAAAAGATCTGGACCTCGGTCTCCGGGCCGCGGGAGCGATCCTCTCTTTTTTGAAGGAAACCCAAAAGCGCGACCTGGGGCATTTGCAGTGCCTCGAGGTCTATTCCGCGTCCTCGTTCATGTGGCTCGACAGCGCCACGGCCCGCAACCTGGAGCTGCTTCAGAGCCTTCGTGAGGGCGGGCGGAGGGGAACGCTCCTCAGCGTGGTCGACCAAACGCTGACGTCGATGGGCGCCCGATTATTGAAAGGGTGGCTTGTGCGTCCCCTGACGCGGAAGGTGGAAATCGACCGCCGGGTGGACGCTGTGGAGGCGCTGGTCCGCGACTCCATCCTGCGGCAGGACCTTCGGCGATTGCTCAGCGAGGTGGGCGACATCGAGCGGCTGATCGGCCGGGCTTGTTTCGGAAACACCAACGCCCGGGATTTGGTGGCGTTGCGCTACTCGCTGGAGAAGGTGCCGAAAGTCGCCGAGCGGTTGTCTGCATCCGGCCGCAACGGATTGACGACCTACTTTGCCGAGGGTGCGTTCGACGGCGTTCCGGAGTTAACCGGCGAGCTGGCGCAGGCGCTCGTCGACGAGCCTCCGATGACGGTGCGCGAAGGGGGCATGATCGCTCGAGGGTACAACAGCGAACTCGACGAGTTGTTCTCCATTCAGAAGGACGGCAAAAGATGGATTGCGCAGTTTCAGACTTCCGAGCGCGAGCGTACGGGTATCACGTCGCTGAAAGTAGGCTACAACAAGGTCTTCGGCTATTACATCGAGGTCACCAAGCCGAATCTTGACAAGGTGCCGGAGGAGTACCACCGTAAGCAAACACTTGTGAACAACGAGCGATTCATTACGCAACAGCTGAAAGCGTACGAATCGAAAGTCTTGGGCGCGCAGGAGCGCATTGCCGATCTGGAATACTCGCTGTTCTGCGAGCTCAGGGAAAAGGCCGCCGGCTATTCAAGCCGGATCCGGGCGACGGCCGCCCAGGTGGCCCAGCTCGACGTGCTGGCGTCGTTTGCCGAGGCGGCCGCCTTGCGCGACTACTGCCGCCCCGAGATTGCGAAAGATCCGGGAATCGACATTCGCGCCGGGCGACATCCCGTGCTGGAACAAACCGGTTGGGTCGAGCAGTTTGTGCCGAACGATCTTGCCATCAACGGCGCAGACGAGCAGTTGTATATCATTACCGGTCCCAATATGGCGGGCAAATCGACTTATATTCGCCAAGCCGCGCTGATCGTGCTGATGGCGCAGATCGGCAGCTTTGTGCCGGCGACGTCGGCGAAGATCGGCCTTGTGGACCGGATTTTCACCCGCGTCGGCGCTTCGGATAATCTCGTCGCCGGGCAGAGCACGTTTATGGTTGAAATGAGCGAGGCGGCGCACATTCTCCGCCATGCCACCCCTCGCAGCTTGATCATTCTCGACGAGATCGGACGAGGCACCAGCACGTTTGACGGCGTCAGTCTCGCCTGGGCGATTGCGGAATACTTGCATGGTCTCAAAAGCAAAGGCGTGAAGACCCTCTTCGCCACGCATTATCACGAGCTGGCCGAGCTGGGGTGCCAATTGCCCCGGGCGAAAAACCTTCGCGTGCTGGTCACCGAGCGGGCCGGGAAGGTGACTTTTCTTTATAAGGTCGCGCCGGGAAGCACCGATCATAGCTATGGCATTCACGTGGCCGAACTGGCGGGTCTGCCCAAGCGTGTGCTGGACCGGGCGAAAAGGATTCTTCGCCGGCTCGAACAGGAGAATCTGGGCAGCTTGAGCGAGGGCGGGGGCTCCAAGCCGCTGCAGACAGGCCTTCAGTTGTCTCTCTTCTCGATGGTCGAAGAGCCGATGGCGACGAAGCTGCGTGAGATCGATATTAATGGACTCTCCCCGATCGAGGCGCTTCAAATCCTGGCGGAACTGATCGAAGAAGCGAAGGGGAAATGATGGGTTTCTTTTTGTTCAGAGCGGTTCTCGAAGCGACTGTCCAAATGAAGAATAAACGGCGGCGACACTGTCTATCCCTTTCTCCCCCTTACGAAGGGGGAGATAAAGAGGGGGTTGCTTTTCGAGGCGCAAGCCAGGCCGCTGGAGAAGAAATTACCCCTCCCCGCCTCCCCTTCGAAAGGGGAGGAGAGGGAAGCGGACAAAACTTTCCAGAGAAATTATACTTTCGGAGAAGGGCTTAACCCCCATGTCTCTCATTCGGGTCTTACCTCCGGACGTTGCTGCGAAGATCGCTGCGGGCGAAGTCGTCGAGCGGCCTGCGTCGGTCGTCAAGGAACTGCTCGATAATGCAATCGACGCCGGGGCAAACCGGATTACCGTGGACGTGGAAGACGGCGGGCGCAAGCTGATTCGCGTGGTGGACAACGGCTGCGGCATGTCGCGCGAGGACGTTCGACTGGCGGTTGAACGCCATGCGACGAGCAAAATCGAGACCGCCGAGGACCTCGATGCCATCGCCACGTTTGGCTTTCGAGGCGAGGCGCTGGCCTCGATTGCCGCGGTGAGTCGATTTGAACTTATCACCCGCCAAGCGGACGACCTCGAAGGGATTTGCCTTCGCATGGAGGGTACGGTCGAGCCGGAGATCGAACCGATCGGCTGTGCGGCGGGCACGTCCCTAACGGCTTCGGATCTGTACTTCAACACGCCCGCCCGGCGCAAGTTTTTGAAAACGACTTCGACCGAACTTTCGCATGTTTCCGACATGGTCAACCGGGCCGCGTTGCCGCATCACGGTGTCCACTTCACGCTGCGTCACAATGGCAAACCGGTTCTCGATTACCCGAAGGTCGAAACACGCCGCGAGCGGCTTTTTGCGTTTTTGGGCAAGAACGTTTGGGAGAACCTGCGGAAGTTGCCCGACACGGGCGGCGGTTCGGCCTCCGCCTCGGCGGGTATCAGCATCGAGGGATTTGCGTCGATTCCGACCGAAACGCGCAATCGGGCCGATCTGGTTCTCTTTTTCGTCAACGACCGCTACGTGCAGAATCGGATGCTGCTCAGTGCGGTGATGGAAGCCTATCGCCGGCTGCTGCATCCGGGGCGGTATCCCATCCTGACGCTTTTCCTCTATCTCGATCCTGGAACGATTGACATCAACGTGCACCCGAAGAAACAGGAAGTCAAATTCGCCGACGAACAAAAAATCTGGCGCATGGTGCACGCCTCGGTTCGCGAGGCGCTTTCTCAGATGGAGCAGGAAGCGGCCCGGTTGCAAAGCCCCTTCCCGGAAGAGCCGGAAGAGGATCTTCTCCCCCAGGCCCCTTCGTCAGCGCCCGCTCCCGGTGCTCGATCTGACGAACGCAAAGAGGAGCCGGTCGCGCCGGGGCTTCGGCCAAGCCAGGCGGATGAAATCCGCCGGGCCGTGGACCGATTTTTCGAAAAGCAAGGTCAAACCCAGGGAGACGAAACGGTCGCTCCGCCCGCGTCTGTCGAAACGCCCTCCGAGGCGGGTGCTGCTTCACCGCCCGACGCCGCGCCGGTCGAATCGTCTCGGCCCGAACCGAAAGTGACCGCGCGGCTGTTTGACAAGGAATCAAAGCCGGTCGTTCGAGCACAGATCCTCGACGCTTACCTGGTTTGCGAACAGGCGGGCCAAATGGTGATCGTGGATCAACACGCTGCCGCCGAACGAATTCGCTACGAACGGCTGAAAGCGCAGATGGCAAAGGGGGGCATCGAGCAGCAAACGTTAATGTTTCCCGTAACGCTCGAGGTGGCCCCCGGCAACGTGGAACTGATGCAGGACAATCTTCCCGAGCTGGCGACGCTGGGCTTTGACCTGGAGTACTTCGGGCAAAATACCTTTGCTGTCAACGCGATGCCGGCGTTGTACAAAATGGAAGAATGCCAGTCGCTTGTGCAGGACGTGCTGAATGACTTGACGCGGGTTGGCGACGGAACGGCGATGGATGAGCTTCAGGAAAAGCTGCTGGTCAGCATGGCCTGCCATCGCTCGATTCGAGCGGGCGACCGGCTTAGCCCCGAAGCGATGCAGGACTTGATTGATCGGCTGTTCGAGGCCGAACATCCCTATACCTGCCCCCATGGGCGGCCGACGCTCGTCGCGTTGGGACAAAACGAACTCGAACGACTTTTCAAACGCTCGGGATTTTAACCGCAACGAAAGCGGAATCGATACAAAACCAGGAGATGAATGAATGCGAAAGACGATGGTGAAATTCATGGCTCGACTCATGTTCGTTGGATGCGCGCTTTTGTTATTATGCGCCTCTTCCTATTCAAAAGTCACCGCTGAGGAAAAGGCGGCGATCGCGGAGAAGATTGAAAAGGCGCTCGAACACAAGGATTTCAAAAACGCTCTGGTGGGGATCTACGCGGTGTCTCTTGAGAGCGGCAAAGAGATTTATGCCTATAACGCCGATATCACGATGATTCCAGCTTCCAATAACAAGCTGTTCACCACGGCGGCGGCCCTGGATGCGCTCGGCCCGGACTACACCTACGAAACCGATCTCATGCGCGTGGGAACAATCAAGAACGGCATTCTCGAAGGCCACCTCGTGATTGTCGGCTCGGGCGATCCAACCATCTCGGGCCGTTTCAACGAGGGCGACGTGACGGCAGCGCTGCGCGGCTGGGTGGACAAGGTAAAGGCGGCGGGCATCCAGCGCGTCGAGGGCTACGTCATCGGCGACGACGATCTATGGAATGACGACTATTACGGCGAAAGTTGGGATTGGAGCGAGGTTGGGGAATGGTACAGCGCTCCCTCCTCGGCGCTTTCCTTCAACGATAACTGTGTGGATCTGATCTGGACTCCGGCAGAGAAACCGGGCCAGGCGGCGACGTTTACCCTTCAGCCCGAGACGCAGTACCTGAGATTCGAGAATTACGTCACCACGCGGAAGAAGGGCAGCGGCTCCGATCGCTACTACCATCGTGCGATGAACAGTCCGGACGTTCGCATCAGGGGGGGCATCGATATCGATTCCGAGCCGAAGACGGACAGCGCGACAGTGGACAACCCCACGCTCTACTTTGCTGCGGTCTTGTGCGAGCTGCTCGAACGCGCGGGTGTCGAGGTGGCCAAGGGCCCGGCGGATATCGACCAGTTCGAGAACAAACAGGCGTTCCAGGAGGGAAGGCAATCGATCGCCACGCACCAGTCTCCGCCACTGTCCGAGATCGTGCGCGTGATCAATAAGCGAAGTCAGAATTTTTATGCGGATCAAGTGCTCCGCACGCTGGGCAAGGCTAAAGGCGGCGACGGCGGCTATCGCAGTGGAACCCGGGCGGTGATTGAATTTCTAAAGGACAAAAAGGTCAGCACCGACGGCTTTCGCATGAGCGACGGCTCGGGGCTGAGCTGGATTAATCACACCAGCAGCCGAACGCTTGTTGAGCTGCTGCGGGCCATGCGCCGCCATCGCCACGCAGCGGCGTTTGTCGATTCGCTGCCCATCGGCGGCGAGGCGGGAACGCTGAAGTACCGCTTTGGTGAAACCTCCCGGCAACGAAAAGTTCAACCGCAGGTGCGGGGCAAAACAGGGCTCATTGCTTATACACGGACGCTGGCCGGGTACTACACGAGCGAATCTGGTGAGGAGATGGTTTTTGCGGTGATGCTGAACAACTACACCGCCGGCCGACCGCTCACATGGATCGACCGGCTTGCGACGATCATCTTCACTGAAGGTAAGGGGTGGTAGGCGTTACACTTTTCGTATAAGCCGAGCAAACCTTGCGAGCAAGTCTCTCTCCCCCTTGATAAGGGGGAGATGGAGGGGGTAAGTTTTAAGGCGAGAAGCATTATTGCTGGGGAAAGATACCCCACTCCGCCTTGGCGCGTCTGCGATCTTATAAAGAGGAGGAGAGGCAGGCGAACAAAACCTTCAAGAGATGTTCTAATCCTCGCCCGGCGGCGGGGAGAGGTACTTGCCGGCGACGCCTTCCGGATTGCGATAAAGCGAGCGGACTTCCCGGCTTGACAGCTCGCGGCCGAAGATCGCCAAGTCGTCGATCTTGCCGATGGCACCGCTGCCGAGGCGAATGACCTGCCCGCCCGCGCGCCACTTGACGATATGTTCGAAGCCGGTTTGCTCCGCGACCTTTTTACCATCGAGGTAGAGGCGCATTCGGGCCGCCGGCCCGCCGGTATTCAAGCCGCTCCAGCTGGCGGTGACGGCATGCCACTCGTCGCTGGCCCAATCGATGTCGCGCGCGGCGAGCAGTTGAGGCGTTCCCCCGGCCGTTTCGCCCGTGGCGTCGACGGGCCCGGAGGCGTAAAGCGAAAACAGCAGGTCGCGAGGCGAGCGAAACGACAGCGCGATGCTGAACGCGCCTTGGTTCCACGCGCCGTCGTTGACGTCAAACCATTCTGCGAAGCGATCCTCGGGCTGGGCCTGCGCGTCGCAGGAAATCCAGAAGCTGATCGTTCCCTCGTTCAGGCCGATCGTTATCGGAAAGTTCTTTTCCGCGGTGTATTCGATCGCCGAGTCTCCATCGGGAAAGCAGATCGCTTCGCCGAAACGTCCCCCGCCTCCGCTTGTAACGTGCGCTTCACCGCGAAGCCCATCGGGATAGCCCGGCGTTCCAATGCGTCCCTTGATAGGAAAGTTGTAAGTCTGGTAAAGCAGCAGCCGGGCTCGCTGGAACGGTCGAAGGGGTTGCTCGGTGCGAGCGGCCGATGCGAAGGCCAAAATGAGCAGGGCGATTCCCGGAGCCAGGCGATTCGTCTTCATCGTTACTCGACGGTCGAGCCCGCCGGCGTTTCGATCTTGGACAAGGAGGAATCGCTTCGATCCCACGTCCTTTGAACGCCGTCCGGCGGCCGGAGCAGGGAAGTCTTGGACAGATAAATGAACGGCGTGTCGAACGCCGCCACGGCGATCTTCACCAAATAGGTGAACAGGATGATCGCCGCGAGATTCGGAAAGACACCCCAGAATGCCACGAGTGTAAAAACAAGGGTGTCCACGAGTTGGCTGGTGCAGGTCGAGAGGTTGTTTCGAAGCCACAGGAAGCGTCCCCGGGTCAGGTAGCCCAGGGCCTCGAAGATTCGAACGTCGAGGTGCTGCGACAGTAGATAGGCCAGCATGGAAGCAAAAACGACGCGCGGAGTGAGCGCGAAGAGTTGGCTCATGGGGCTGTGGGCGAAATCCCCGGGGCTGGGCCGGTACAGCAGGATCATCTGCGTCATGAGGACGAAGAAGGCTGACACGCCGAAGCCGAGCCAGACGGCTCGGTGGGCCTTTCGCCGGCCGTAGTGCTCGGAGATCAGGTCGGTGGCGAGAAAGATCGAGGCGTACATGACGTTTCCGCCCGTGACCGGCAGGCCGAACAGCGGCATCTGCTTCAGCACGAACAGGTTCATCAAGACCGCCAGCGTCGCGATCAGGCCGACCAAGTAGGGATAGCCGAACCGGCAGGCGATCAGCACCGCCGCCAGCGATATCAGGGTTTGGAGGATGAAAACCAGCTCGTTCGACATGGGTCCTGCGTCCCGGCGTTCCAGGCGGTTTCTTTAGGATTTTCCAGGCATTATAGCTCACTCGGCCGCCGGGGTAAAGGTCGCCTCGGCGGGTGGGATTCTCTCGGGGAAGGGCGCGCCGGGGGCGGGGCAAAAGCGATTTTCGCTTGACGCGGGGGGAGAATTCGGCTACTTTTCGCCTTGGTTGACAGCCGCTGGGCCCCTCCCGAGGGGCCGCTTTTGGGGAGTAGTTCAGTTGGTAGAACGCCTGACTCTGGATCAGGAAGTCGCAGGTTCGAGTCCTGCCTCCCCAGCTGCTTCAATCCCTAATCCAACCTTCCCATCTTGATCCCTTCTCAATCTCTGTTGCGTGCCTAAGCGTGCCCTAGGAAGGCTCAAGCATCAGATCTCCCGCCCGTTCGTCCATTACTCCACAAAGTCGTCCCCGACTTCAACCCGCGATCTGCGGGAGCGCAATTTCAAAGAGGTTCATCGGCGTATTGCGCCGGCTTTTCAAGCGCCCGCAGACCGCTCCCATACCAATTGACTTCGACCCGGTGCCGGCGTAAAATGGGCAGCTGTTGAGTGGAATGAAATGTGTTTCCCCGCCGGGGTCAAGCGCTGCTCTTGAAATACAAAGAACAAGAAAGCGTTGATTTTAGAAGTAAGGTCAGTGAAGCAATTGGTCTCTCTAGTGGAAGGCGAGAGAGTCCGGTATTTCTATCTCTGGAGGTCGGCAAGGAGGGAGAATTTTATGCATTGTTTTGTAGTGAATAATCGAAGATACCGGGTTCTGCTGCGCATTCTACTTGCACTCGTCTCCTCTGCGCCATTCGCGGACTTTATTGGGCCGCGAACCGAGGCGGTGAACTTCGCTGACTATAACCAAATCCGCTATGTGGATGTTTCCGGTGGGGAGGATCTTCCGGGACGGGGCAGCATCTTGCAGCCTTATGCCTCCATCCAGTATGCCCTGAGTGAAATTAACGCCACATCGTCTGAC
>Ga0272444_10004470_pt1 | contig 12351 bp, 8 predicted proteins | sample SSMForm13_FD_201033 | JGI IMG/M metagenome (GOLD analysis project Ga0272444, IMG submission 201033) | Marine sediment archaeal communities from Little Sippewissett salt marsh, Falmouth, MA, United States - SSM-Form-13 | ecosystem: Environmental > Aquatic > Marine > Wetlands > Sediment ... | reverse complement strand
AGGTACATGGCGATCTGACGGGCCAAAGCCACGTTAGCGGTCTTCTTCTTGGCAACCATAAGCTTCGGGTCGAGATTGAAATCCTCGGCCGTCTTCCTTTGGATACTCTCAATCGTGATTTTCCGACGAGTCGGGACCAGTGTGTCGGAGAGTACTTTTTTGGCCAGCTCCAGATTGACCGCCGATTTCGTCAGAGAGGCATAGGCTAGGAGACGGTTCAGGGCTCCCTCGAGCTCCCGGACGTTGGTCGTGACTTTATCGGCAATATAGGTCACTACCGGCTGAGGCAAAGATATCCCTTCCGACTCTATTTTCTTGTAGAGAATCGCGGTCCGGTTCTCCAGGTCGGGCGCCTGAAGATCGGTGACCAGGCCCCAGGAGAATCTAGAGAGCAGGCGTTCTTCCAAACCCTTAATGTCTTTCGGCGGACGGTCGGAGGTCAGTATGATCTGCTTGCCGCAATGATAAAGACTGTTGAAAGTATGGAAGAACTGCTCCTGGGTGCTCTCCTTGCCGGTGAAAAACTGGATGTCGTCAATCATTAGTACGTCGACATCGCGATAATACCGGGTGAAGTCACTTATGGAGCGATCGGATATCGCTGCTATAAAGTCCGATGTAAACTTCTCCGATGTGGCGTACATGATCTTCTTCGAAGGATACAACTCCAGAATCGCGTGGCCGATTGCCTGCACGATGTGTGTTTTCCCGAGACCGGTTCCGCCGTAAATGTAGAGCGGATTGTATTTTGTCATACCGGGGGCTTCGGCGACGACTTTAGAGGCAGCGCAAGCGAACTGGTTGAAATCACCCACAACCAGAGAGTCGAACCGATAGCGATCGCTCAGATTGTGTGTCGAGGCCGCGCCCGCACGAACTTCGGTCACTCTCGGCGTTACGGACTCCAGATCCAACGCCCGCTGGTCATCATCGTCGGAATGACCGGTGATCAAGAAAACAACTTCCTGTCTTTTTCCGAGGACCTCCTCGAAGGCTTCCTCCATAAGATCGCTATAGTGTTCAGAGATCCAGTCCGCAACGAACTGGTTGGGTACGGCAACCTTGAATTCTCCGTTGCCGTTCGGCTCACCTTTGGTCTGCTTGAGCCATGTGTTAAAAGACTGCTGCTTCAAACGCCTTGACATATAGTCGAGGCAGTCTTTCCACTGCTGTGAACTAGTAATAACTGGTGCCAAGTCGACATCCCCACTCGTCCTGATATCATCAACATTTCCACAATCCGGTAACCTCTTGGCTTCGCGATACAAGGGGGTACCGGTCCGGCAACAACTCTAACTTACCCACATTTTTGTCAACAGTGATTGTCCTTGTGGTTATCCGTAAGAGACACGTATGCAAGGCTCATCCTGGAAGGAAGAGAAGTTATCAACATCTTGTTAACATTCAGGGGTTTAATTAGATTCACAGACAAGGATATTCACACTCAACCACGACGTCAAGGCGGCGGTGGAAAAAAAAAGAAAGAAAATTGAACTGGTTGTTTGATGGTCTCTTATAGAGACAGAAAAGAGGGCCTTCCGGCCCCCTTGGCGTCGCCTCTATGCGTCGTTAAAAAAGCGACCTGCTCAGCAGTCGTCATCGCAAGGGCTTATCGCTATTGGATACTGTCGACCGTCTTTGCGATCCCCTCGAACCGCGACACGTCGTCATCGCTGCCGTCAATCGCTACCGGTTTTCCGTTGTCCGACGCTTCCCGTATGGAAGTCTTCAGGGGGATTTCCCCCAGGAGGTCGACCCCCAGAGAGGCGGCCAGTTTTTTTCCGCCGTCTTTACCGAAAATATATTCGCGTTCACCGTTGTGTTCGAAATATGCCATGTTTTCGATCACACCGATAAGCTTCATATTGGTCTTCTCGGCCAGTTTGGCCACGCGGCCTGCCACATGGGTGGCAGTCTCCTGCGGAGTAGTGACCACCAGAAGCTCCGCACCGGGAATAGCCTGAGCGATTGTAAGGGTAACATCGCCGGTGCCCGGGGGAAGATCCAGCAGGAGGTAGTCGAGATCGTCCCACATCACATCTGTAAGAAATTGATTGATGGCCTTATGCAACAACGGACCGCGCCACATCACAGGCTGGTCTTCGTCGATGAAAAAGCCCATCGAGACTACCTGAATGTTATCCCCTTTACGCAGCGGGACGATCTTGTCGTCGATTATAGTAGGCTGGCCGCCCACTCCGATCATGCGGGGGATGGAAAATCCATAGACATCGGCGTCGAGCAGGCCGACTTTCTTGCCGAGGCGGGCCAGGGCGGTGGCCAGGTTGGTGGTAACGGTCGACTTGCCCACCCCACCCTTGCCGGAGGAGATAGCGATAAACCGCTTTGCGAAATTCACTATCGTAGCCGGCTGGCCGGCCGCCTGCGGAGCCATGCCCAGCTTCTCTTTAAGCCGCTCCCGCTGCTCATCGGTCATTACGCCGAATTCCACCTTGACCGACTCAACGCCTTCTATCAAGCCGACTCCTTCGGCCACATCCGAGGAGATCTTCTCTTTCAGCGGGCAGCCCGGTACGGTAAGGGTCACACCGACCGCCACGTTGCCACCGTCGATATTAACGTATTTGATCATATCCAGCTCGGTGAGCGGTTTTTTCAACTCGGGATCGTCGATGCCGCTCAGAACGTGCATCACAGCTTCTTTAGTTAGCATATCCACCTCTGCCCTTTCGGGCCGATCTAAACAAAGGGAACCTTATTGTTCCTTTTACGAAAGACTCGAACCAATATATGTAAATGATTAGAATACAAAAGGGGGAATTTTGTTCCGCCCCCCCGGCCCGGCGCTCAGCGAGGGGGCTCGGGCGGCGCCTGCGGAGAAATATCACCGGCTTTGTCTCGCTTATGAGACCAGAAAAGGAAGACCAGAAGAAAGACTATGGAGCAGCTTATCGCGGCGTCGGCCACATTAAAGACCCAGAAACGGTTCATGTGGAAGTCGAGGAGATGAATATCGAAGAAGTCGGCATCTACGAAATCGATCACTTTGCCAAAGCGGATGCGATCGATCAAATTTCCCACGGCGCCGCCGGCGATACAGGACAGCGGCAGGGAGAACATCAAATCGTTGCGGTTACGATAGATATAATACAGGAGAAAAGGCAACACGACAAAAGCCATGATCATGTACGAGGCAGAAGGTCCTAGGCGGGTACCCATGGCGCCACCCTCGTTGTAAACAAGCGTGAACATCAGGAAATCACCGAGGATGCGGACTGATGGTTGGCCGCTCAGTGCAGAAACCGCCCAGATCTTGGTTACCTGGTCCAGGACGATCACGGTCACGAACGCTACAATCGGCCAGATGAGGAGCTTGCTACTATTTGCGGCCAGCCTTATGCTCCTCTTCTTCGGACTTGCATTGAATACACAGGCGGGCGTGCGGGACGATCTGAAGGCGTCCCCGCTGGATCTGCTTGCCGCAGTTATGGCACTTGCCGTAAGTACCGTCCTTGATGCGCCTCAGGGCTTCATCGATGTGATACACCAGGCGTCCTGATTTGGAGGAGAACATGAAAGCCATTTCCCGCTCCATGTTGTCGGTCCCCTGGTCGGCCATGTGATAGGAGTAAGAAGAGAGATCACCGGTTGAATCCTTGATAGTACCCCTGTGGGCTTCCCCGATCAACCCCATTTCTTTGAGCAGCTCCCGCTTCTTGGCCAGCAGCAGCCCCTCGTATTTCTCCAACTCGGCTTTCTTCATTAGGGTCACCCCTTCAAATCTTCTCGACCGTGATCGTTGTTTTCTCTCCGTTTATACTCCACTCGGTAGCCCCGACCAGCTCCTCGGGTCCGGAGAAATCAAGGCTCCGGGCCAGGGTCTCGCGGCGGATGAAATCCTGATGTCGATCGGCCGCGGCTCTCAGCCGGTCGCTGGAGCAGACTTTGACCCGAATGTGATCGGTAACTTCGAGCCCCGAGGTTTTCCGCATGTTCTGAATCTTGTTAACCATTTCGCGCGCAAAACCTTCGTCGAGAAGCTCCTCGCTCAATTCCGTATCCAGGGCCACCGAAACCGAACCCTCGATTTCGACCGCCACGCCTTCTTTCTCGGTGCGGACAACTTCCACTTCTTCACTGGAAAGAACGACATCCGGGCCCAGAGGTTCCACGGTCAGCTTGCCGCTGGTTGCGAATTCCCGGACCTGCTCCGACGTCAACTGGGAGATATACGCCGCCGCTTTCTTAACATCGCCGCCCAGGCGCGGACCGGCGACCTTGAAGTTAAGTTTCGCGCTGTAAGTAACATAGCTGTCGAGATTGTCGGCTTCGACAATCTCCTTGACGTTCAGTTCGCCGCGGATGATTGGAAGGTACGGTTGCAGCTTCTCGAATCGATTCTTGCCCGGAAGGCTGACCATCATGCGGGACAACGGCTGCCGCACTTTGAGGCTGCGCCGGGTGCGGGCCGCCCGCCCCAGGGAGACCATTTTCTCCACCAGCCCCATGGTCTCTTCGAGCTCAACATCGATAGCACTCTCATCCGCTTTGGGATATTCCGTCATGTGGACCGAAATCGCCGCGCCGAAACTCTCCCGTTTCTTACCCATAAGCTGGATCCAGAGAAGTTCAGAGATCATCGGGCTGACCGGGGCGCTAAGGCGGCAGATGCCTTCCAGCATGCGGTAGAGCGTGAGATACGCCCGCATCTTGGAAGGGTCGTCCTCTTTTGCCCAGAAACGCCTCCGGTTGTTGCGCACGTACCAGTTGGAGAGGTCCTCGATCACGAAGTGCTGCAGTGCCCGCACCGGTTTAGTGATCTCGTAGGCGTCAAAAGAAGCCGTAACTTCTTTTACCAGCGAATTATAACGCGATACAATCCAGAGATCGAACGTCTCGGGCGGCCCCGCCTTGCTCTCCAGGAAAGCGTCCACACTCTGGCCGGCCTCGGCGGCGCGGTCCAGGATCTTATCGATATTGGCGTAGATGGCGAAGAAAGTGTACGTATTCCGAAAGGTATCGTAATGCTTGCGGACCACCTCGGCCAGGGCCTCCTGGTCGAACTTGGTTGGCAGCCAGGGGTTAGAGGTCGACACGAGGTACCAGCGAAGCGGGTCGGCTCCGAACTTGGCAACCGTCTCGAATGGATCGACCACATTCCCCTTGCTTTTGGACATTTTCTTCCCCTTCTGGTCCTGTATCATCTCCAGCACGATCACGTTGCGGAACGGCTCCTTGTCGTAGATCATGGTGGCGATCGCCAGCAGTGAGTAAAACCAGCCGCGGGTCTGGTCGACCGCTTCAGAGATAAAGTCGGCGGGGAATTTCCTCTCAAATTTCTCTTTATTCTCGAACGGGTAATGCCACTGGGCGTAAGGCATAGCCCCGGAATCGAACCAGACATCGATCAACTCCGAGACTCTCGTCATGCTGCCGCCGCAGTCGCACTTGAGCTGGATCTCGTCGATCATCGGTTTGTGAAGATCCAGCTCCTCGGGTACGTCGATTCCCTCGTTGCGGAGCTGCTCGACCGAGCCGACCGCCCGCTTCTTGCCGCATTTGGGATCGTCGCAGATCCAGATCGGCAGGGGGGTACCCCAGAACCGCTCGCGCGAGAGGGCCCAGTCAACGTTGTTTTCCAGCCAGTTAAGCATGCGGCCGGTGCGGATTTCGTCGGGGACCCAGTTGATGGCGTTGTTGTTTCGGATCAACTGGTCGCGGAACTGGGTCGTTTTGATGTACCAGGACTCCCGGGCGATGTAGATCAACGGCGAGTCACACCGCCAGCAGAACGGGTAGTTATGCTCGTACTGTTCCTTTTTGAACAGTACGCCGGATGCTTTGAGATCTTTGATGATGATCGGGTCGGCGTCCTTGATGAACATCCCGGCGTATTTGCCGCCGACATCCTTGAAAATCCCGTTAGGCTCTATTGCCTGAAGCACCGGAAGTCCATACTTCTGGCCGACTTCGTAGTCATCGGCGCCAAATCCAGGAGCGATGTGCACGATTCCGGTACCGTCCTCGAGTGTCACGAAATCGGCGCTGATTACGAAAAACGCCTCGTCCGTCTTGTCCTTGAAACAGTCGAACAACGGCTCGTACTTCCGCTTCAGGAAATCCGACCCTTGGTGGCGCTCCAGAATGGTCGGGTCCTCGTCGAATACCTTCGGGATCAGCGCCTCGGCCAGGACCAGCTTTTCGCCGTCGTGGTCCACCGTCACATAAACGGCATCCTCCTTCATACAAAGGGCGGCGTTGGAAGGCAGGGTCCAGGGGGTGGTGGTCCAGACCAGATAGCTGAAGTCACCGTCGGCCGCCTTGACCTTGACGAACACCGAGGGGTCCCTGACCACTGAATAGCCCTGGGCGACCTCGTGCGAGGAGAGCCCGGTGCCGCAGCGGGGACAGAACGGTAACGTCTTGTACCCCTTATATATAAGGTCACGATCGAAGAGGTTCTTGAGGAGCCACCAGACCGACTCGATATACTCGTTTTTCAGCGTGATGTAGGCGTCGTCGAGGTCCAGCCAATAGCCGATCCGCCTGGTGATTTCGTCCCAGTCCTTGAGGTACTCGAACACCGACTCGCGACATTTCTGGTTGAACTTGTCGACCCCGTACTCGATGACCTTGGTTTTGTCCTTGAGGTTGAGGGCTTTTTCCACGCCGTGCTCGATCGGCAGCCCGTGCGTATCCCAGCCGGCCTTGCGGTCGACCCGAAAGCCCTGCATAGCCTTGTAGCGGCAGACCAAGTCCTTGACCGTTCGGGAGATAACGTGATGAATCCCGGGCGGTCCGTTGGCCGACGGGGGCCCTTCGTAGAAGACGTACTCCGGCCGGTCTTTGGCCGCCTCGTTGGCTCGATGGAAGACGCTGTTGGTCTCCCAGAACGCGATAACTTCTTCTTCGGCCTTAGGCAGGCTGAAGGAATCTTTTAGCGGATCGAATTTCATGGTGTCCATTCTAGTAAAGCTGATTAATGTATTTATAATCGGCATAGTTGTAAAGTTTTTTCGGTCGGCTAGACCGGTATGCCCCCTTCGGGATCAGGGTGGATCTGTTTATGAAGCGGCCGGTGCCCGGCTCTTTGGGTGGGAGATTTCCGTGGGCGGCAGACGCCCCCCTTGGTGCCCCACAGCTTGCTGTGGGTTATCAGCCTTGGTAGCCCACCATTTATGGTGGGGAATGAAGTGGAACGGGGAATCGTAAGACAGGGTCCCGGCTATCCTGCCGAGAGCACTGCACAGAAGAACGCGTTCGAAGTCTCAGCACATCCCGCCCCGGGGAAGGACGGGCCACCGAGATTTGCGGCCCGTGACGAAGATGTCGGGTTTCTCACGGCCTCATTCTTTGACCGCTCGGAACTGCGACCTGCGTTTCTACGGCAACGCAGCGGCCTTTTTTCTGAACTTCACCAACGGTATGAGGATCCATAGAGCTGCGGCAACATGAAGACCGAAATAGAGCCGTGCGAAAGGCTCAGAAGATCGGTAGTCGAAATCCGGGAACAGCCAGTTGGACAAGTATATTCCTGCGGCGAGCGAAGCTGCCGCGAGCAGTACTGCCCATATCGAACATCGCCAGGTAAACAATCGGCGATAGGCATCTTTGTGAAGCTTCAGGAAGTACATCACCAGCGGAATAACAAACACAAACGGCGGAAAAAACAGACGCGTTTCCCGGGCATAGGCCGCCCATAGGACCACGGCAACCACGATCAGGGTGGCCCACAAGGAGCCGTAGCGAATGAATTGCATCCGTGTTGGCAAAGCGTTCCTGACCCGCCTGGAATATAAAGCGAACGGCAACGGCAGCCACAGCCAGCCGAGCCCCATGAACAACGAATAGAGCGAATTGCGCGTCCAGGCGACGTCCCTAAAATTCTCGGTGATGCTGTGGATTGTCGTCGCGGCCGGTTCATGGTCTACCGCGAGCCAGAAGCCTGCGGCGACAATCAGCGGCAGAGCCGACAGCGACAGCTTTTGTAAGCGAGGGAGAGAAATGTTTGTCAAGAAGGCATAAGCCCAGACAGGATAAATCAGCAGGGTCGGCTCGCGAGCTGCCACTCCCACTGCAAAAGCCAGGACACTCCGGACCGGCTGCTTCTTCACGAGAAAGGTGAAAGCCAGGATAAGAGCCCCGTATTGCCAGAAATCATCCCAACTGCAAACCGGCTCGTGAAAGGCTGCGATCATGGGGTACGACAGATAGAAAATCACCATTCCGCCCCGTGCACCTGCAGGGTCAAAGCCTAGCGCTCTGAGATAGCGATACAGCAGCGGGCCCAGCGCGATAAACAGGAAGAATTCGACCAGGGCGAAGGACATCTCAAATCGTCCGCCCAAAAGCTCCCCCAACCACACGGCAGGATAGGTCGTGAACGTGCGGGCCGAGAAGGGATAGTAGTCCTGGTGCAGTTGCAGGCGGAAGCGCCAACCGTCATCGCCGACGTTGAACATGGAGTCGAGATAGAAGTGGGCCGCCAGACAGAGAGCCAGCGCCAGCAATGTAATCGCGAACACCGGGCCGTATTCGGCCAAAGCTTGTTTTTTCATTCGGTTCCCTGCGGAGTTGTCATAATAGTAGAACCCGGCTGGAAGGCCGACAAGCAAAAAGCTCCGGTGCCCCACAGCTTGCTGTGGGTTATCAGCCTTGGTAGCCCACCATTTATGGTGGGGAATGAAGTGGAACGGGGAATCGTAAGACAGGGTCCCGGCTATCCTGCCGAGAGCACTGCACAGAAGAACGCGTTCGAAGTCTCAGCACATCCCGCCCGGGGAAGGGCGGGCCACCAAAATAGAGCGGTCCGAAGCAATCCCCCAAATGAACTTCTCGCCCGCCCGTATGTTATCTTCAGGAAAGGGCCCCAACATGGGTCGGAATTGAGAAGATGAAACCAGAAACCGTCACCACCGGCAAGATCGGACAGGCAGAAGAGGTCTCTCCGGCTGCCGATAAGCCCGGCGAGCACCACGTCGTCATTATAGGCGGAGGTTTCGGCGGACTCTGGGCCGCCCTCGCCCTCAAGCGGGCCAATGTCCGGGTGACGGTGATCGACAAAAGAAATTTCCACCTCTTCCAGCCGTTGCTCTATCAGGTAGCGACCGGTGGGTTGTCCCCGGCCGATATCGCCTCGCCGCTTCGGAGCGTCCTGGCCCGGCAGAAAAACACCGATGTCCTCCTCGGTGAAATGACGGGAGTCGACTATCAGACCAAAGAGGTGATTCTCAAGGACGGCCGCGTCTCCTATGACACGCTGATTCTGGCGCCGGGCTCGGTCAATTTCTTTTTCGGGCACGACCGGTGGGAGCAACATGCGCCGGGGCTGAAGGGTCTCGAAGATGCCCTGGTGATGCGGCGGAAGATTTTCGGCGCCTTCGAGGCGGCCGAACGGGAAGAAAATCCACAGAAGCGTAAAGAGTTGCTCACGTTTGTGGTGGTCGGCGGCGGGGCCACCGGCGTGGAGCTGGCCGGAGCGATCGGCGAGATTGCCCGGATCACCCTGCGCGGTGATTTTCGTAAAGTGAAAAAGTCCGATATCAGGATCGTGCTCCTCGAGGGCGGACCGCGCCTGTTGCCGTCGTTTCCCGAGAAACTGGCTGCCAGCGCTGCCGGCGCCCTGGCCAGACTCGGCGTGGAGTCACATACGGGGGCTTTTGTCACCACAATCGATGAAACAGGTGTGACAGTAAAAGAAAACGACCGCGAATACCGCATCCCCTCGCGAACGGTCATGTGGGGAGCCGGTGTGAAACCTTCGCCGCTGGGCAAAGCCCTGGTTGGAGAAGACTCATCGTTGCTCGACAGGACCGGTCGAATAAAGGTGAGCCCCGATCTGACCCTCCCCGGACACGACGATGTTTTCGTGATCGGTGATCTGGCCAACTACAGCCATCAGACCGGCGAGCCGCTGCCCGGCGTGGCGCCGGTGGCCATGTCGCAGGGGCGTTATGTGGGGAAGACAGTCGCCCGTCGTCTCAAAGGGAAACCGATCAAGGAATACAAATACTTCAACAAGGGGTCGCTGGCGGTTATAGGCAGAGCGGCCGCCGTGGCCGATTTCGGCTGGGCCCGATTCTCCGGCTACCCGGCCTGGCTGCTCTGGCTGTTCGTGCACCTTATGTACCTGGTGGAATACGATAACCGCCTGATGGTGTTTATCCAGTGGGCCTGGAATTACTTCACACGCAACCGGGGCGCCAGACTCATCACTTACGATCTGCCGAGAGAGAATCGTTGAGGGGAACCGCTTTCTTACACACCCATGACCAGTATATTAATTACAGTGTCGCACTTAACCTGCAAAGGACCGGCCGATGGTTATGAAAAAATCCAGCGATGAAATCCGGGACGCCGTCAAAAAACACTACGGCGAGGCTATAACGAAATCGAGCAGCGGCGGAGGTTCCTGCTGCTCGCCACAGCCGATCCAGCTTTCGGGCGAAGCGATCAATGACTATGCCCGGCTGGCCGGATACAGCGCCGGCGAACTGAAGGACCTTCCACCGGGTGTCACCACTTTCGGGTGCGGCAACCCGGTCAATTTCATGGAGGTCAAAGAAGGCGAGACGGTTCTGGATCTCGGTTCCGGGGCCGGACTCGATCTGATCCTGGCCGCGAGAAAAGTCGGACCGAAGGGCAAAGTCATCGGCCTGGACATGACCGACGAGATGATCACCGTCTGCCGAAAGAATCTCGAGACGGCCGGCATCACCAACGGCGAAGTTCGCCGGGGGCTGATGGAAAAAATGCCGGTGGCCGACGGTGAAGTGGATTGGATCATCTCCAACTGTGTGATCAACCTGTCGCCGGAAAAGGACCAAGTCTTCGCCGAGGCTTTCCGCGTGCTCAAGCCGGGCGGGAAGATGCTCGTCTCCGACATCGTAACCGTGGACCTTCCCGAAGAATACCGCGATGACATCCTTGCCTGGGTGGGCTGTCTGGCCGGGGCGGTCGAAGAAGTCGAATATGTCAGATTGATTGAAGAAGCCGGTTTTAAGAACGTGAAAATCCTCGACAAGATGGTGTACGATGATACGACTATTGCCACGCTCGCCGGCGATGCCTGTGGTTGTGGCGAGGGCACGGTGACCGAAGATATGGTCCGGAAATTCGCCAACCGGGTGGCCTCGGTGAAAGTCTACGCAGAGAAACATTCCTGAGCGATTTCAGAGGCTTCTCACAACGTGCAACATTTCCGCGCGGCGTCCGTACTGCATATTGAACCGATGAACCGCTTAAGAAGGTCGCTGCGCGCCATGATCCTGTAATCCTCTCGCATCTTTTCACAAACCATCTCAGTTTCGGGAGAAGTCTTCCCGGACTAGAAACTACCGATCGGCTCAACGTGTGGCTGATCAGGAGAGAGGATTAATCGTGACCTTAACCGTACGCAATTATCAGAGCGAAAACGACTATCACCAAATCCGGGCCTTTCTCCGCGAGGTCTTCATCCGCAACGATCGCTGGGAGAAGAGCTGGCATGTCAACCGCTGGGACTATTGGACGCGTTTCATAAACGCCGACCTTGACCCTCATAGGCTGGACGAAGTGGTGTTTATCTGGGAGAATTCCGACGGCCGCATTGCCGCCGTGCTCAATCCGGAAAACTCGGGGCTGGCCTTCTTGCAAGTGCATCCTGATTTCCGCTCGGAGCAACTCGACGAGGAGATGATAGAGCTAGCCGAAAAGTATCTCGCTGTCGAGACTCCCGACAGAGGCAGAAGGCTCAACGTCTGGACGGATGACGAAGACTTGCTGCGGCAGGATGTTTTGAAACGCCGGGGTTACTACCTGGGCAAAGCGGCGGATTTCCATCGCCGGCGGCCGATGTTGGTGCCGGTCGAGGATACCCCGCCGGCGGCCGGCTATACCGTCCGATCTCTCGGCGGACCGGAAGAGCTCCCGGCCCGATCCTATCTCTCCTGGCGGGCGTTTCATCCCGACGAACCCGACGAGAAATACCAGGGCTGGCAGTGGTATCGGCATATTCAGAGCGCCCCGCTCTATCGCCGAGACCTCGATATCGTGGCAGTGGCTCCGGATGGCGCCCTGGCGGCTTTCTGCACGGTGTGGTACGACGATGCCACCCGCACCGGGGTGTTTGAGCCGGTCGGGACCGACCCCTCGCATCAGCGTCGCGGCCTGGCCCGGGCGGTCATGACCGAGGGGCTCCGGCGCCTGAAGGAGACGGGGGCGGAGTTTGCATACGTCGCCTCGTGGGGTGAAGCGACCCATCGGCTCTACGGCTCGCTCGGGTTTACGGATTACATCGTCAGCCGCCCCTGGGTGAAACAGCTCGGTTGAGCGGGCGATCGGAGGCCCCTGACATCACATCTTTGCTCTTTGTCCTGAAAAGTAACTGACAAAAATAGATAATTTTAGTAC
>Ga0272444_10004469_pt1 | contig 12351 bp, 9 predicted proteins | sample SSMForm13_FD_201033 | JGI IMG/M metagenome (GOLD analysis project Ga0272444, IMG submission 201033) | Marine sediment archaeal communities from Little Sippewissett salt marsh, Falmouth, MA, United States - SSM-Form-13 | ecosystem: Environmental > Aquatic > Marine > Wetlands > Sediment ... | reverse complement strand
ACGTTAAACAACACTCAGCCCCAGCCAAAACACCACCATGCTAAACCCCCAGCTACTCTGTATCGGCCATCGCGGCGCCATGGGCCATGCGCCGGAGAACACGTTGCGTGCGATCCGCACGGCGCTTGAGCTGGGCGCGCGCTGCGTCGAGATCGACGTCTACAGCGTGGATGGGCATCTGGTGGTTTTCCACGATGATCGGCTCGAACGCACCACCAATGGCAGCGGCTATCTGAGCGAGCAGTCATTCGAGCAGTTGCGCGCGCTGGATGCCGGCGATGGTGAGCGCATCCCGACCCTTGAAGAAGTCTGTGACGCCATCGATGCCAAGGCCTGCCTCAACATCGAATTGAAGGGGCCGGACACGGCGGCACCGGTCGCCGCGCTGCTGGCCAAGCTGATCGCGGCCGGCTGGCCCAGCGACGCTTTCCTGGTGTCCTCGTTCAATCACCGCGCACTGCAGGCGATGCGACAGCTTAATCCGGACATCCTGCTCGGCGCGCTGATCTGCGGGCTGCCGGTGGATGACGCCCGCTTCGCAACCGAACTGGGCGCGTTTTCGGTACACGCCTGCCTGGACTTCGTCGACCAACGCTTTGTGGATGACGCCCACGACCGGGGACTGAAGGTCTTCGTCTATACCGTCGATCACCCGGACGATCTGGCCAGGATGCAGCGGCTCGGGGTCGACGGGGTGTTCAGCAACTTCCCGGAGCGGGTGCTGACGGCCTATTCGCAGGGCGGCGTGACAAACACCTGGACAGGCACTGCCGCCACGCCGAGCATCTAGACCAACAGGCACCGATCGCCATCACCCTGACGCGCAGCAGCCACCATGAGACATATCGAAAGGCACCGCACCCACCGCATCGGCTGGCTCCGCGCCGCGGTACTCGGCGCCAACGACGGCATCGTCTCCACCGCCAGCCTGGTGTTGGGCGTGGCGGCGGCGCAGGCCAGCCAGGAGAGCATCCTGGTGGCGGGCGTCGCCGGCCTGGTGGCCGGTGCCATGTCGATGGCGGCCGGCGAATATGTCTCGGTCAGTTCGCAATCGGACACCGAGCAGGCCGACCTGGCCCGGGAGCGCGAGGAGCTGGCCACCGATCCGGAACACGAGCATGCGGAGATGGCTGCGATCTACGTCGGCCGCGGCCTTGATGCGGTGCTGGCACAGCAGGTTGCCAGCCAGCTGATGGCACACGATGCACTCGGCGCCCATGCCCGCGACGAGTTGGGCATATCGACCACCCTGACCGCCCGCCCCGTTCAAGCGGCCCTGGCATCGGCCGGCACCTTTGCCATTGGCGCGCTGCTGCCGCTGCTGGTGGTGTTGCTGGCACCGGCATCCGTTCTGCTGTGGGCGGTTGCCGGCAGTGCACTGGTATTCCTTGCGCTGCTGGGCTCGCTGGCGGCGCGTGCCGGTGGGGCCTCGGTACTGACCGCCGCGACCCGCGTGACCTTCTGGGGTGCACTGGCCATGGCGCTGACGGCTGGCGTGGGCGCGCTGTTCGGAGTCGCTGCCTGACGGCGGCGGCCTCTCGCGCCAGAGACCGAACAACGGCATAAAAAAGCCCGGTCAACCGACCGGGCTTTTGCGTGCCGCCGGATCAACCGGTCAGCGCTTCTTCGGTGGCATCAGGTCGGTGATGCTGCCCTCGGCCATCTCGGCGGCGAAGCAGATGGTCTCGTTCAGCGTCGGGTGCGGGTGGATGGTCAGGCCGATGTCCTCCATGTCCGCGCCCATCTCCAGCGCCAGCACCGTCTCGCCGATCAGTTCGCCGGCATTCTTGCCGACGATGCCGGCGCCGAGGATGCGCTTGGTCTTGGCATCGAACAGCAGCTTGGTCATGCCCTCCTCGCGACCGATGCCCAGCGCGCGACCGGAGGCGGCCCAGGGGAACACGCCCTTCTCGTACTCGATGCCCTTGGCCTTGGCCTCGGTCTCGGTCAGACCCATCCATGCCACCTCGGGATCGGTGTAGGCCACGGACGGAATGGTCATCGGATCGAACAGCGCCGGCAGACCTGCGATCACCTCGGCGGCGGTCTTGGCCTCGTGGGTGGCCTTGTGCGCCAGCATCGGGTTACCCACCACGTCGCCGATGGCGAAGATGTGCGGCACGTTGGTGCGCATGTGCTGGTCGACGGCGATGAAGCCGCGCTCGTCCACGTCGACGCCGGCGGCCTCGGCATTGATCTGCTTGCCGTTGGGACGACGGCCGACGGCCACCAGGATCTTGTCGTAGCTGGCGGACTCGGGCGCGCCCTTGCCCTCGAAGAAGGCGGTCAGGCCCTTCTTCTCGGCCTTGATCTCGTTGACCTTGGTGCCCAGGTAGATGTTCTCCACCTGCGCCTTGAGGCGCTTCTGCAGCGGCCGCACCAGGTCCTTGTCGCAGCCGGGGATCAGGCCATCCTGCAGTTCGACGATGTCGATCTTGCTGCCCAGGGTGGCGTACACGGTGGCCATCTCCAGGCCGATGATGCCGCCACCCACGATCAGCATGGTCTTGGGGATGTCCTCCAGCTTGAGCGCGCCGGTGGAATCGATCAGGCGCGGATCATCATTGGGGAAGCCGGGGATCTTCACCGGCGTGGAGCCGCAGGCGATGATGCAGTGCTCGAACTCGATGGCGGTCTGACCCTCGGCGGTCTGCACCGACAGCAGGTGCGGGCCGGCGAACTGGCCGACCCCGGTCACCACCTGCACCTTGCGCTGCTTGGCCAGCGCGGCCAGGCCGCCGGTGAGCTTCTTGACCACCTTGTCCTTGCCGGCGCGCATCACGTCCAGGTCGATCTTGGGCTTGGTGAACTTGACGCCCATGTGGCTCAGTTCGGCCGCCTCGTTGATGATGTCGGCGGTGTGCAGCAACGCCTTGGAGGGGATGCAGCCGACGTTCAGGCAGACCCCGCCCAGGTCGTTGTAGCGCTCGACCATGACCACCTTCTTGCCCAGGTCGGCGGCGCGGAAGGCGGCGGTGTATCCACCCGGGCCGGCGCCCAGCACCAGCACCTCGCAGCGGATGTCGGCCACGCCGCCGGCGGGGATGGCCTTGGCGGCGGGGGCCGCGGCCGTCTCGGCGGCTGCAGGCTCGGTGGCGGCCGGGGCTGCGGCATCGCCTTCCGCTTCCAGGGTCAGCAGCAGGGCGCCCTGGGACACCTTGTCGCCGACCTTGACGTGCAACTTGCTGACCTTGCCCGACGCGGGGGACGGGATCTCCATGGTGGCCTTGTCGCTCTCCAGGCTGACGATGGAGTCCTCGGCGGCGACCTCGTCACCCACGGCGACCAGCACCTCGATGATGTCCACGGAGGGAAAGTCGCCGATATCCGGCAGGGTGACGTCGATGGTTTTGCTCATCTTGTTGTCCTTTGTTTCTTTACCGCCGAGGCACCTGGGTTGCCAGGAATTTCTTCTTCATCTGACAAACCCATGGTGTTCCTGGCGCCTTGGCGGTTAACGGCCGTTAAAGCACCAACTTGCGGATGTCACTCAGCAGCCCGTTCAGGTAGGTGGTGAAGCGTACACCTTCTGCACCATCGATTACCCGGTGATCATAGGACAGACTGAAAGGCATCATCAGTCGCGGCTCGAAGTCCTTGCCGTTCCACTTGGGCTTCATGTCTGCACGTGACACACCCAGGATGGCCACCTCCGGTGCGTTGACGATGGGGGTGAACTGGGTACCGCCGATGCCACCCAGGCTGGAGATGGAGATGCAGCCGCCCTGCATGTCGCCCGGGGACAGCTTGCCGGCGCGGGCCTTGCCGGACAGGGTCATCAGGTCGGCGGCCAGTTCAAACACGCCCTTCTGATCCACATCACGCACCACCGGCACCATCAGGCCATTGGGGGTGTCCACCGCCACGCCGATGTTGACGTACTTCTTCAGGATCAGGCTTTCTCCATCCGGCGACAGCGAGCTGTTGAACTGCGGGAATTCCTTCAGCGCGGCAGCTACCGCCTTGAGCAGGAAAGGCATGAAGGTCAGCTTGAGATCCTGCTTGGCGGCAACGTCCTTCTGCGCCTTGCGGAAGGCCTCCAGTTCGGTGATGTCGGCCTCGTCGAACTGGGTGATATGAGGCACGCTCAACCAGGAACGATGCAGGTGCGCGCCGCTGATCTTCTTGATGCGGCCCAGCGGCTGGATCTCGGTCTCGCCGAACTTGCTGAAGTCCACCTCGGGCGCCGCCGGCAGGGCGAAGGGCGTGCCGCCGCCGGCCGGTGCCGGTGCAGCGCCGGAACCGGCCAGCGCCTGCTTGACGAAACCCTGCACGTCTTCCTTGTTGATACGGCCCTTGCTGCCGGTGCCCGGCACCAGCATCAGGTCGACCCCCAGTTCGCGGGCGAAGCGACGCACCGCGGGGCTGGCGTGGGCCTTGCCCTTGGGTGCGTCGGACGGCTTGGCGATCACCGGGCGCGGCTGCGGCTCCTTCTCGCCGTAGGCGCGCGGTGCGGGCTCGGCCGGCGGCTCGGCGGCAGGCGCCGGCTCCGCTGCGGGTGCCGGCGCTGGTGCCGCGGCGGGCTGCGGCTCCATGGTGGCGCCGGCCTCGCCGGGGGCGACGTCCTCGGCCACCTCGGCGGCCTCCAGCACGTCCATGATCATCACCAGGGCACCCTGGCTGATCTTGTCGCCCACCTTGACCTTGAGCTCCTTCACCTCGCCATCGAAGGGCGAGGGGATCTCCATGGTGGCCTTCTCGCTCTCCAGGGTCAGGATGGACTCGTCCATCGCGACGCGATCGCCCGGCTTGACCAGCACCTCGATCACGTCGACGTCGTTGAAGTCGCCGAGATCGGGCAGGAATACTTCGGTAATGGTTCCCACTGTGCTCTCCCCCACGCTCAGACGGTGGTCGGGTTGGGTTTGTCGGGGTCGATCTTGTAGGCCTTGATGGCCTGCGCCACCACGCTCTGCTCGATCTCGCCGTCGTCGGCCAGCGCCTTGAGCGCCGCGACCACCACGTAGTAGCGGTTGACCTCGAAGAACTTGCGCAGCTGCGAGCGCATGTCCGAACGGCCGTAGCCGTCGGTACCCAGGGTGACGTAGCGGCGCTCGCCCATGTGCGGCCGTACCTGCTCGGCGAAGGCGCGCATGTAATCGGTGGCGGCGATGGCCGGACCCTTGGCATCGGCCAGGATCTGGGTGACGTACGGCACGCGCGGCTTCTTATCCAGCGGGTGCAGCATGTTGTGACGGTCCACGTCGATGCCGTCGCGGCGCAGCTCGGTGAAGGAGGTGACGGACCACACGTCGGCGGCCACGTTCCAGTCCTTCTCCAGCAGCTCGCCCGCCTCGATGACCTCGCGCAGGATGGTGCCCGAGCCCAGCAGCTGGACGCGCTTCTTCTTGCGCGAGCCGGCCTTGAACAGATACATGCCGCGCTTGATGCCTTGCTCGGCACCTTCCGGCATCGCCGGGTGGCTGTAGTTCTCGTTCATCACGGTGAGGTAGTAGAAGACGTTCTCCTGGTCCTCGTACATCCGCTTCATGCCGTCCTGCATGATCACCGCCAGCTCGTAGGCGAAGGTCGGATCGTAGGCGCGGCAGTTGGGGATGGTGGCCGCCTGCAGGTGGCTGTGGCCGTCCTGGTGCTGCAGACCCTCGCCCGCCAGGGTGGTGCGGCCGGCGGTGCCACCCAGCAGGAAGCCCCGCGCCTGCATGTCGCCGGCGGCCCAGATCAGGTCGCCGACCCGCTGGAAGCCGAACATCGAGTAATAGATGTAGAAGGGGATCATGGTGACCCCGTGGTTGGCGTACGAGGTCGCTGCGGCGATCCAGGACGACATGGCGCCCGCCTCGTTGATGCCTTCCTGCAGGATCTGGCCCTTTTTGTCCTCGCGGTAGTACATCACCTGGTCGGAGTCGACCGGGGTGTACAGCTGACCGAGGTGCGAATAGATACCCAGCTGGCGGAACATGCCCTCCATGCCGAAGGTGCGTGCCTCGTCCGGCACGATGGGCACCACGAACTTGCCGATGGTCTTGTCGCGCAGCAGCGAGGTGAGACCGCGCAGGAAGGCCATGGTGGTGGACATCTCGCGCTCGCCACTGCTTTCCAGCAGCGCCTTGAAGGCATCCAGCCCGGGCACCTTGAGCGTCGGGAACTTGGTGCGGCGGGTCGGCATATAGCCGCCCAGTTCCTGGCGACGGGCGTGCAGGTACTTCATCTCCGGGCTGTCCGCCGGCGGCTTGAAGAACGGTGCCGAGGCGATCTGGTCGTCGGGGATCGGTATGTTGAAGCGGTCGCGGAAATGCTTGAGCGATTCCTCGCCCATCTTCTTCTGCGAGTGGGTGATGTTCTGGCCCTCGCCGGCCTCGCCCATGCCGTAGCCCTTGACGGTCTTGGCCAGGATCACGGTCGGGGCGCCCTTGTGCTTGACTGCCGCGTCGTAGGCCGCGAACACCTTGGCAGGATCGTGGCCGCCGCGGTTGAGACGCCAGATGTCCTCGTCGGACATGTTGGCGACCATCTCGGCCAGTTCCGGGTTCTTGCCGAAGAAATGCTCGCGGGTATAGGCGCCGCCCTTGGCCTTGTAGGCCTGGTAGTCGCCGTCGACGCACTCTTCCATGCGCTTCTGCAGCAGGCCGTCGGTGTCGCGGGCCAGCAGCGGATCCCAGTAACCGCCCCACACCACCTTGATGACGTTCCAGCCGGCGCCGCGGAAGTTGGCCTCCAGTTCCTGGATGATCTTGCCGTTGCCGCGCACCGGACCGTCCAGGCGCTGCAGGTTGCAGTTGACCACGAACACCAGGTTGTCCAGACGCTCACGGGTCGCCAGCGAGATGGCGCCCAGTGATTCCGGCTCGTCCATCTCGCCATCGCCCATGTAGGCCCACACCTTGCGCCCCTCGGTGTTGGCCAGGCCGCGGTCGTGCAGGTAGCGCATGAAGCGCGCCTGGTAGATGGCCATCAGGGGACCTAAGCCCATGGATACGGTCGGGAACTGCCAGAAGCCCGGCATCAGCCACGGATGCGGGTAGGAGGACAGGCCGCCGCCGTCCACCTCCTGGCGGAAGCGGTTCATCTGCTCCTCGCTGATGCGGCCCTCGAGGAAGGCGCGGGCGTAGATGCCGGGCGAGGAATGACCCTGGGAGAACACCAGGTCGCCTTCCTGGTTGTCGTTGTAGGCCTTGAAGAAGTGGTTGAAGCCCACGTCGTACAGGGTGGCACTCGACGCGAAGGAGGCGATGTGGCCGCCCAGCTCGGAGGACATGCGGTTGGCCTGCACCACCATGGCCATGGCGTTCCAGCGGATGAAGGAGCGGATGCGCCGCTCCATGGCCTTGTCGCCGGGGAAGCGCGGCTGCTGGGTCAGCGGGATGGTGTTCAGGTAGGCGGTGTTCGCGCTGAAGGGCAGATAGGCCCCGGAGCGGCGCGCCTTGTCGATCAGTCGCTCGAGCAGGTAGTGGGCGCGCTCGGCACCCTCGTTCTCGAACACCCCGTCCAGGGCATCGAGCCATTCCTGTGTTTCCTGCGGATCGAGGTCAGGTTTGGAAGCCATGACTGCCTCTCTGGTTGGTAACGTTGCTGATATCGCCACGACGTTGCGCCAGTGCAGCCGGGCTGGGATGGTGAGAATTTAAGCAGAAAGCCCCTGACATTGCGACAGCATTTTAACGTTTCTTTATTTTTTAATGAGTTAAGTCACTTTTTATGTTTGACAATCGTCCTATTTATTACCGGCCTCCCGGGCATAAAAAAACGGCCCCGCCGGGGCGGAGCCGTTGATTCCATGGACATTTTTGATCCGTCAGGGATTGACGGACGGCCAAGTCTCCTGCGGCGGATTGCCATCGTATACCAGACTTCGGCGCCGCTGCAGGTAGGCGTCGCGCACAAAGGCATAAGGGTCCAGCGCCGCCGCCTCCAGCACCCGGCTGGCATCCAGCAGATCGGCGCGGGTATCGATGATGTTGAGGCCCTTCACCGACCAGCGCACCGTGTCGTCCTCGATGTAGTTGACCGGATCCAGGTACCACTCGGCCACCAGACCCACGCCGTCACGCACGGAACTGGGGCCCAGCACCGGCAGCACCAGGTAGGGGCCGGGGTTTATGCCCCAGGTGCCCATGGTCTGGCCAAAGTCCTCACCATACTTGGGCAGGTCCATGTTGCTGGCGACATCCATGAAACCGGCCACGCCCACGGTGGTGTTGACCACCACCCGGCCGACGTCGCTGACAGCGCGGCCCAGCTTGAGCTGCAGCAGGTTGTTCACCGCCGAACTCACGTCGCCGAGATTGTCGAAGAAGTTGGTCACGCCGCGATTGACCGGTGCCGGCATGATGGCGTTGTAGCCTCTAGCCAGCGGCTTCATGACCGCCGTGTCCAGATCGTCATTGAAGCGATACATGACCCGGTTGAAGCTTTCCAGCGGATCGCTGGGGTCCCGATAGTCATCGGCGACGGTAGCGCAGCCCGACAGGGAGACAGCGGCACTCATGGAAAGAGCGACCAGCAGCCGCTTGCGCAAAAACTTGTTCATCTTGGTTCCTGGTAGTCCCTTGTTATCCAGCCGACCAGCATCACCTTCCATGGTGACGCCACAGCAAACCAGCTGCGTTGCTTGCGACCATGTACCCACCTGCTAAGAATAGCTCGCCGCTTCCCACCCTCTCAAGTTATGCGCACGCGCACTGCACCACTCGATTGATCTATGGCAACCTTAAAGCATTCGACTCCAACCGGGCTTTCGGCGACGCAGCCAGGCCAACAACGCCGCAAACATCGCTATTCAGCGGCAGTTTAGATAACCTCCCGCCCCGTGAATGCACCGACCCAGAACGCCCCCTCGCCCATCGCCCGCCGCTTTCGCGGCTTTCTGCCCGTGGTGGTGGATGTGGAGACTGCCGGCTTCAAGGCCGAAACGGATGCGTTGCTGGAGGTCGCCGCGGTGATCGTCGAGATGGACCACGAGGGTCGCCTGCGGCCGGGCGAAACCGCTCACGCCCACGTGGCGCCCTTTCCCGGCGCCAACCTGGACCCGCGGGCCCTGGCCTTTAACGGTATAGACCCGGACCACCCTTTCCGCCAGGCGCTGGCCGAACGCGACGCCCTGAAGCAGGTGTTCGCGCCGGTACGGCATGCCGTCAAGGAACAGGGCTGCACCCGCGCCATCCTGGTGGGGCACAACGCCTTCTTCGACCTCGGCTTTCTCAACGCCGCCGTGGAAAGGACCCGTTGCAAGCGCAACCCCTTCCATCCCTTCAGCACCTTCGACACCGTCAGCCTGGCGGGCCTGGCCTATGGCCAGACCGTGCTGGCCAAGGCCGCCCGGGTGGCCGGCCTGCCCTGGGACGAGAGCGAGGCGCACTCGGCGCTGTACGACGCCCAGCAGACCGCCGAGCTGTTCTGCGCCATCGTCAACCGCTGGGGCGAGATGGATGGCAGTCCCGCCTGGCTGGGAAGGCAGGGGTCCTGACCAGGCACAAAAAAAGCGGGGCAGTGCCCCGCTTTTTTACGCTCCCATCAAAATCGGGAATCAGCCTTCGGCCGGCCAGTGCTGGGCGGCTTCCTTGACCATCTTCTGCAGATCGCCGCTGGCGTGCATCTCCAGGGTGATGTCGCAGCCGCCGACCAGTTCGCCGTTGATGTACACCTGCGGGAAGGTGGGCCAGTCGGCAAAACGCGGCAGGTTCTCGAAGATCTCCGGGTCTGCCAGCACGTTCACGTAGGCGAAACGCTCACCGCAATCCTGCAGGGCGGCCGCGGTGCGGGAGGAAAAGCCGCACTGGGGAAACTGCGGGGTGCCCTTCATGTAAACGATGATGGGATTGCTCTCCACCTGCTCTTTGATGCGATCCAGGACGTCCATACTGACACCTCGTAAAAATGCGTTACCGACCCGCCTTAGTGGGGGTCGCGAAAGGGGAATTCAAGCCACAGCGGCGGATGGCAGCCATTCTACCCGCCCCGACACGCCGCAGACACCGCACAAAAGGTCGGGACAAAGGCGCCGCGACCGGCCGGATCAGGACCCGGCGCCGTCCACGTTGCGCTGCAGCCACAACTCCAGCAGCGCCAGGTGCCACAGCTTGCTGCCCAGGATGCGGGTGTGGTGCATCTCCGGCGCCGCCAGCAGCATGTCGATGTAGGGCCGCTCGAACAGGCCGCGCTCGCGGGCGGCCTGTGAATTGAGGATGTCGCGCATGAAGTCCATGAAGGCGCCGCGCACGTACTTGAGCGCCGGCATGGGGAAGTAGCCCTTGGGGCGATCGATCACCGCGTCAGGCACGATGCCGCGGGCGATGCGCTTGAGCAGGTGCTTGCCATCCGATTTCAGCTTCAGCTCCGGCGGGCAGCGTGCCGCCAGCTCCACCAGCTGGTGGTCGAGGAACGGCACCCGCGCCTCCAGGCCCCAGGCCATGGTCATGTTGTCCACCCGCTTGACCGGGTCATCGACGATCAGGGTGGTGCAGTCCAGCTTGAGCACCGCGTCCAGGAAGGTATCGGATTTCGCATCGGCCAGCCGGTCGGCGATGAACTCGCCGGTCCAGTCCTCGCCCCGGTAGGCCGGCTGCACCATGCGCAGGAACTCGGCATGGTCGCGGTCAAAGTAGTGCTTGCGGAACCTGTCCAGCCGCGTGCCCTCGGTCTCGGCCATCATCCGCGGATACCAGAAGTAGCCGCCGAACACCTCGTCGGCGCCCTGCCCCGACTGCACCACCTTGATGTTTTTCGACACCTGCTCGGACAGCAGGTAGAAGGCCACCGCGTCCTGGCCGAACATCGGCTCGGCCATGGCGTCCACCGCCTCGGGCAGGCGCGGCAGCACCTCGTCGTTGGAGGCCATGAACTTGTGGTGGTGGGGCTGGTACATCTCGACCACCGGGTCGGAGTACTCGAACTCGTTGCCCTTCTCCTCCGGCTGGTCCTCGAAGCCGACGGTGAAGGTGTGCAGATCCTTGACGCCGGCCTCGGCCAACAGTGCCACCAGCAGGCTGGAGTCCAGGCCGCCGGACAGCAGCACGCCGACCGGCACGTCGGCCACCTCCGAGCGCTTGCGCACGGCCTCGCGCAGTCCTTCGTGGATGGCCTCGACCCATTCGTCCTCGCTGCGCGGCTCCGGCTCGCGGGTGGCGTCCAGTTCCCAGTAACACCTGGGTTGCGCTTCGCCGCGGCCGCTGATCAGCATGGAATGACCGGGCTCCAGCTTGCGCACGCCGGACAGGATGGTGCGCGGTGCCGGGATCACCGCGTGCAGGGTGTACTGGAAGTGCAGCGCCACCGGGTCGATGGCGGTGTCTACGCCGCCGCCGGCCAGCAGCGCCTGGGTATTGGAGGCAAAGCGCAGCCGGTTGCCGTCCAGCGACCAGTACAGCGGCTTGATGCCGAAGCGGTCGCGGGCCAGGAACAGGGTCTTGGCGCGCATGTCCCACACCGCGAAGGCGAACATGCCGTGCAGGTGCCTGGGTGCGTCCTCGCCCCACTCGCGGTAGGCCTTGAGGATGACCTCGGAATCGCCGTCGCTGAAGAAGTGGTGTCCCTTCTCTTTCAGCTGCGCGCGCAGTTCCTTGTAGTTGTAGATGGTGCCGTTGAACACCAGCGCCAGGCCCAGCTCGGCGTCGATCATCGGCTGGTGGGACTTCTCCGACAGATCGATGATGGACAACCGGCGGTGACCGAAGCCCAGGCTGCCGTCACTGAAGGCGCCGCTGTGGTCGGGACCGCGTCGCTCCAGGCGCTCGCTCATGCGGCCGATGGCCGCCATGTCCGCCGGGGCGCCGTCGAAACGCAATTCACCACAGATGCCGCACATAGATTCAGGTCACTTGTTGGTTTGGATGGACAGCGGGACGCGGAGGGCGCGGGGATCCGCAGAGAACGCCAAGAAAGTTAAGGCCACACCTGGCAAAAATCCAGCGGCAGCGCACCGGCAACGCCACAGACCCGGCGATCTCCGCGCGCCTTGCCGCCTGACGGCCCCGCTGCTCAGGCTTCGCCCCAGCCACCGCCACCCGGGGTTTCGATGCGCAGGCGGTCGCCGACGGCCACCTTGAGTTCGCACTTGGCCGGCAGTTCGCTGTCGTTGAGCAGGTTGCACCCCGGCTGCCCGTCAGCGCCGCCGGCAATACCCCAGGGGACATGGCGACGTCGCTCGGTCAGCAGCGACACCTGGGCCGGCTGCAGGAACTCGTACTCGCGCACCAGGCCGTCGCCGCCGGCGCGCAGGCCCGCGCCACCGGAACCGCGGCGCAGGCCGTATTGCCGCACCCGCAGCGGATAACGCCCTTCCAGCACCTCCACCGGGGTGTTCAGGGTGTTGGTCATGTGGGTCTGGCGACCGGACAGGCCGCCACCAGCACGCCCCGCGCCCATGCCGCCGCCAATCGTTTCGTAGTAGTCCCA
>Ga0272444_10004468_pt1 | contig 12353 bp, 7 predicted proteins | sample SSMForm13_FD_201033 | JGI IMG/M metagenome (GOLD analysis project Ga0272444, IMG submission 201033) | Marine sediment archaeal communities from Little Sippewissett salt marsh, Falmouth, MA, United States - SSM-Form-13 | ecosystem: Environmental > Aquatic > Marine > Wetlands > Sediment ... | reverse complement strand
GGCCCCATCCACTCTTTCGTGATTTTGTCGGCGCGGCGGTCAAGACCGTGCTGGCCGGGGAGCAGTACCCCTTGCCATTGCGGGATTAGTCTTTACGGAGTTGATACGTCGTGACTACTGAAACTTTTGCCCAAGCCTATTCCTGGAAACAGGTCCTGGCGCGGCGGATGCTCATTGCCCTGGTGATTGGGGGCTTTCCGGCCATTGTTGCGTCGTCGTACTATGCGATCATCACCGGCTATGCCTGGATGGTGGCCTTTTACGTGCTCGCTTACCTGGCCGCCATCATCCTTGTTTTCTGGCGGAACGCACCCTACACGTTTCAAGCGGGCATTGTGGTAGGCGTTTTGTATGTGCTGACTGTGCTGGACTTTATCCAGGAGGGGCGTGCCGGGAGTGGACGTGCCTTTTTGCTGATTATCTTTTTCCTGATCGGCCTGTTTTGGGGCCGTCGAGAGGGAATCCTGGCCCTGGTTGTGGGCGTTCTAACAATGGTCGCGGCAGGCGTGGCCTTTTCGACGGGCTGGTTGGTGGTTGCCGAAGGCTCGCATTCGACTTCGTTAATTTCCTGGATCAGTTCGACGACGATCTTGCTGATGTTGGGACTGCTCATCGTCATGTCGCTGGACTTTGTCATTCCGCGCCTCGTCGCCGCGTTGCAGCGAAGCGAGCAGTTGACTGTCGATCTGCAGACGAATCAAACGGCCTTGGAGCAGCGCCTGACTACGGAGCAGGCGACTGTGCAAGGCTACCTGGCCCACATGGACCACTTGGCCGCCGGCGACCTGACCGCGCGGCTGGCCGCTGTCGACGGGCAACCGGACGACCCCCTGGTTTTGTTGGGCCGGCGTTTGGACGAGACGACGGAGAGTCTGCGCCAGATGACGACCCAGTTCCATCTGGTGTCCGATAATCTGGGTTCGGCCGCATCCGAGATTCTCTCCGCTACGACGCAGCAGGCGGCGGGAGCCGGGGAGCAGGCCGCGGCGATTTCTCAGGCCTCGACAACTATTGATGAGGTCCGGACGATTGCCGAGCAAACGACGGAGCGAGCACAAGGGGTTGCCGATCTGGCCCAAAGACTTGCCGTCGTATCAGCTTCCGGTCAGCAGGCGGCAGCCGATGCCTTGGGTGGCATGGAGGAGGTCAAGCGCAAGGTGGAGGCGATTGCCCAGAATATCCTGGCCCTCTCCGAGCAGGCCCAGGCCATCGGGCTGATTATCACGGCGGTGAATGACCTCGCCAGCCAGTCTAACATGCTGGCGTTGAACGCGGCGGTGGAGGCAGCGCGGGCCGGGGAAGCGGGCAAAGGTTTTGCTGTGGTGGCCACGGAGGTACGTGCCCTCGCGGAACAGAGTCGAGCGGCCACCGTACAGGTCAAGGAAATCCTGACCGAGATTCAGCGTGGTGTCAACACGGCAGTGATGTTGACTGAAGAAGGGATGAAGGGGGCCGATGCCGGTGTGCGCATGGCCGGCGGTGCCGGCGAATCGATCCAACGCTTGGCCGAGGGTGTGACCGAGGCGGTGCAGGCCGCCGCGCAGATCACGGCTGCGGCCGGCCAGCAGATGACCGGAATGGCCCAGGTGGCCCAGGCGATGGACAATATCCGGCAGGTCACGGGGCAGACGGCGGACAGTGCCCGCCAATCGGAGCAGGAAGCCCAGGAGCTGAGCCGGTTGGCCGGCCAGCTGGCCGAGACGGTGGCCCAGTACAAGTTGTGAGGGGGGTGGTCATCCGGTCATCTTGTCATCCTGTCCCCCCGTCACCCTGTCTCCCCGTCACTATTCCTCCCTCTCTTTGTCCCCCTCCTCCTTTGCCCACTGCAGCGTATAGAGGTCGTAATACCGCCCCTGCCGCTCAAGTAGCTCCGCGTGCTGGCCTTGCTCCACAATCTGCCCATCCTCGATGACCACGATCTGGTCGGCGCTCACCACTGTGTTCAGCCGGTGGGCGATGACAAAGGTGGTCCGGTCCTCCATCAGCCGCTCCATCGCGTACTGGATCTGGTTCTCCGTGGCGCTGTCCACGCTGCTTGTGGCCTCGTCCATGATCAGGATGCGTGGGTCGGCCAACATCGCTCGGGCGCAGGCCAGTACCTGGCGTTGGCCCACGCTCAGGTTCACGCCACCCTCGCCAACCTCGGTTTCATAGCCCTCTGGCAGGCGACTGATGAAATCGTGCGCTCCGACCGCCTGCGCCGCAGCGGCGATCTCTTCCTCAGTGGCGTCCAGCCGGCCGTAGCGGATGTTTTCGGCGATGGTGCCGCTAAAGAGAAAGGTATCCTGCGAGACGAGACCCAACTGTGAGCGCAGGCTTCCTTGGGTCACCTGCCGGACATCATGCCCGTCGATGGTGATGGTGCCTTCATCCACGTCAAAGAGGCGCGCCAGGAGCTTGATTACCGTTGTCTTGCCCGCCCCAGTCTCCCCCACCAGGGCAATGCGTTGTCCCGGCTTGACGTATAGATCCATCTTTTGCAGCACAGGGTCATCGTCTTCGTAGGCAAAGGAAACGTTGTCGAAAATCACCCGACCGGTAATGGGTGGCAGATTGTAGGCGTCGGGCGCGTCTTGCAGGTCCGGATCCGAGTCCAGCAGGGCAAAGATGCGCTCGCTGGAAGCCATCGCCGATTGGAACGAGTTGTAGCGGTTGGCCAGCTCGCGCACGGGCTCAAAGAAGCGCTGGACGTAGAGGATAAAGGCGATCAGCGTCCCGGCCGTTAACGCATTCCCCAGTACGAGCCATCCGCCCACGCCGACGACCGCCGCAATCCCAAACGAGGCCAGGAAATCGATCCCCGGATAGTACAGCGCTGACAGGAGCGTCGCCTTGACGTTGGCCTCAAAGTACGACTGATTGAGGTCGTCAAAGTGGCGCATGTTGTGCACTTCGCGGACAAAGGATTTGGTCACCCGAATGCCCGAGATGGACTCGTTCAGGTAGCCGTTGATCAGCGCGATGCGCTGCCGCGTCTGGCGATAGGTGTCGCGTACGCGGACACTCCAGAATCGGGTCAGGAAGACCATCAGTGGCAGGACAGCCAGGGCGACGAGTGCCAGCCGCCAGTTCATCACAAAGAGGATAATGATAATCCCCAGCAGCGTGGTCGTGGCCCGAAAGAGACCGGTGATGGACCAGGTGATAAAGCCTAATAGGACCTGGACGTCATTGCTCAGCCGGCTCATCAGCCGGCCGACACTATAGTTATTAAAGAAATTGAGCGAGAGGTGCATCAGGTGGCGAAAGAGGTGGCTGCGGACATCGGCCACGACGCGTGTGCCGACGACGGCCATGATCATAATCCGGGAGCGGTTGGTGATCCATTCTCCCACCGCGCTGGCGGCAAAGATGAGCGTCCAGATACGCAGTACGGACAGGTCACCGGCGCGAATACCATCGTCGATGGCCCGCCCGACAATCCAGGGCGCCGAGACGGCAAAGACTGAGCGGAGGATCATGAGCAGGATAGCCAGCAGGAACTGGCCCAGGAAAGGCCGCGTGTATCCAGCTAGCCGGCGGAACAAGCGGGCGTCATAGACCTTGCCAAGCGAATCGTCCTGATCGGGCAAGAGGTCGCGGATGCGGTCTTCGCGCATGCGGCGTTCCTCGCTCTCGATAAAGGTGAGGGCGAGGAAGCGGTCGAAAAATCCGCGTTCATCCTGTGTTTGCTGCGCTTTTTCGGTCATTGTCATTCAGTTACCGGTGATCGGTTATCGGTGATTGGGCACCGGGGGTAACTATGACCAATCCCCGATGCACAACCACTAGCAGCCAACGTACAATTCGCAACCTGCAATCTGCTAACCTATTAACTTGCAACTTGCAGCTCCTCTTGGTCTCGGAGCTGCAAGTCATAGATCTGGCGATAGGCCCCGTCTTGGGTCAGCAGTTCCTCGTGCTGACCCCGCTCGACGATGTGGCCGTCTTCTATCACCAGGATGAGGTTGGCTGCTTTCAACGTCAGCAAGCGCTGGGCGATGACAAAGGTCGTCCGGCCCTCCATCAGTCGTCGCAGGGCAATTTGGATCAGGTGCTCGGTTTCGGTGTCCACGCTGCTGGTCGAGTCGTCCAGGATGAGGATACGCGGATCGTAGAGTAGGGCCCGGGCGATTGCTACGCGCTGCTTCTGCCCCCCGCTCAAGGTGACCCCGCGTTCGCCGATGCGCGTTTCGTAGCCTTGAGGAAACGATTGGATAAAGCCGTCAGCTTGAGCGGATTGGGCAGCGGTCACAATCTCTTCCATGCTGGCGTCCGGCCGGCCGTAGGCAATGTTCTCCGCGATCGTCGAGCGAAAGAGGAACGGGTCCTGCAAGACGATGCCAATGTGTTGGCGCAGGCTGTCCAGTTGCACGTCGCGCAGATCGACCCCGTCTACCAGGACGCGTCCCGCGCTGGGATCGTAGAAACGCGGGATCAGGTTGATGACCGTAGTCTTGCCTGACCCGGTGGGGCCGACCAAAGCGATGACCTGCCCCGGTTTGGCGGTAAAGGAAATGTCGTCCAGGACGTTCATCCCCTCTCGATAGGCGAAGGAGACGTGTTCAAAGGCCACCTGCCCTTTTACCTGTGGCAATGCCCGGGCCCCCGTGTTCTCCTGGATCGCATTGGGCGTATCCATAATCTCAAAGACGCGGCTGGCGCTGGCGGCAGCGGTGGCTGCCTGGCTGACCAGAAAGCCGAGCTCCTGGATGGGACCGTTCAACATGAGGACGTAGGAACTCAGGGCAAAGAGCGACCCGATCGTCACCTCACCGGTGATAGCGCGCGGCCCACCGAACCAGAGGAGCAAAAAGATGCTGACCGAGAGCAGGAAGGCAAAGAGCGACCAGTTGTTGCCCCAGGTGCGAATCAGGCGGGTCCGCAGGTCGTACCAGTGATCGTTCTCCCGGTCAAACTTTTTCAGCTCGTGCGGCTCTCGGGCAAAGGCCTTGACGACCAGGATGCCGGTTAGGCTTTCCTGCATCACGTTGGAGAGCACGCCCATCTGGTCCTGGATGATGCGAAAGAGCGGGCGGACGCGTCCGCCGAAACGGATGGTAGCCACGATGAGTACCGGCATAGGGATGAGGGCGATGGCCGCCAGCGAGACCTCTTCGAGGAGCATGGCCACGACAACACCGCTCAGCATCAGGACAGCGTTGACCAAACGCATAAAGCCGACGCCGGCAAAGAGTTCGGTCTCGGAGATGTCACCGGTGGCCCGGCTCATGAGGTCGCCGGTCTGGGCCCGGTCGTGGAACTCGAACGGCAGCCGCTGAACGCTCTCGTAAAACTCGTTGCGTAGGTCGTAGGCGATACGGTGGGTGAGCCACTCGCCAAAGTAGCGCTGCATAAAGCCGACGATGATCTGCAAAAGGGCCAGGCACAGGATGACCCCGCCGGCCACAAAGAGCGCCCGGGGTTCTCGGGCCGCCAGCCCCTCGTCGATGGCCCGTTTGATGACCTGGGGCACAAAGAGACTGAGGATGGTCACCGCCGCGAGCGATACGTACGCGGTGGTCACCTGCGGCCAGTGCGGCCGGAGGTAGGAGAGCAATCGAAGGTAGATGTTGGTCCTGCTCAGATCTTTTTTCTCGGTCATAGTTTCTGCGTGTTCAGCTCTTTCGCCCACACCGCCATCTCGTCCCCCGTTGGCCGGAACCCAAAGTGGTGGTAGAGGTGCTGCGAGCGCACATTCTCTTGCTGCGTGTTCAAGCTGATCCAGCGTGTACCTTCATGGGCAAAGTAGTCATACGCTTCGGCCAGGAGGCGGGCTGCGACCCCCTTCTTTTGCCAATGCGGGATCACGGCCAGACGGACGACGTGGGCGCGATTACGCTGGTACCTGGTGCACAGGATATAGCCGACGAGTTCCTCCTTGTGCTGGGCTACCGTCAGGTAGTCAATCTCGCCCAGTACGGACTGGAACACTTGCTCGCGGTAGGCCCACAGCGGGCCAAAGGCGGCGCGGTCGAGCTGGGCGATGGTTGGCAGATCGCCTGCTGTGGCCGGCCGGACCGTTACCTGGACGTTTCCGCGGGTCGGTGGGGTGTGGAGCGGGGTCTCGTAGCCGACGACGCGTGTCTGGCGTTGGAAACCAGCCTGCTCCAACAGGTGCTGTAACCAGCCCAGCTTGTACTCGTCCATATAGCCAATCCAGCTCACGCCACGTTCGGTCAGCTCCTGCTCCAGCGCCTGAAGCAGTGCCGCGCTGACCTGGTCTTGGGAAACGTCCCGCGCCAGACCGAACCCATGCATCCACGCCGCTTCAGGACCCTGTTGGTAGGCCAGGACAAAGCCGGCGAGACATTCCTCCTGCCAGGCAGTGAGGGCCAGGTCCTCTTGCAAGGCCTCGCGCATCGCACCGCCCAGCCCAGAGTAGGCCCGGGCCGCGGTGTCGAGCATCGCCTGGATGGTGCTATAGTCCTCCAACCGGGCGGGCCGGAGGGAGAGGGGCCCTTGGCGTCTTCTGCTCATCTGATTCTCCACACCAGGCGGGATACCAGTGCTACAGGTATCAGCATCAGCATATTCAGCACCGTCCCCACAAATAGTCCATCGCCCAGCCGGCCCAGGAAGACCCCCAGGCTATCCAATAGGGCGGTTCCTACAAGGACGAGCAGCACGCCGATAACAACAAACCCGATCAGGATGGCCATCGCCCCGGCTCCTACATAGCGCATGTCGGTGGTACTGGGCGCCATGTGGCTGCTGATGGACCAGATCAGGTAGATGGTGATCCAGGCATTGCCGGTGCCCCAGTTCGCTGCTGTCAGCCAGGCTGGCAATCGGACCCAGGGACGCGGGTCGGAACTGGCCGCGGCCAATGCGCCGGTCAAAAGGCCCAGCACCACGATCCCGACCACCAGGGGGGCTAGAGCGATCAGGGCCATGCGCAGTGTGTCACGGCGGGCGACCCGGACCCCGGCACCGACACCCAGGCTGCCCGCGCGGCGCGGGATAAAGGTAGCGCCGCGGATAGGAACGCGCAGGACCAGGGCGGTGAGGGCATGGGCACCTTCGTGGAGAAAAAAGCCGGGTAGGGTCAGCATGGCATACAACGCCGGGGCCACGCTCACGCCAAAGGCGCGGGCGAAGAGCCGCATTGCATTCCTTTTGAGCCGGCCGGCCGAGAGCAGGCAAGCCGCACCGGCGACGAACAGCCAGGCAAGCCCGGCGAGAAAAGACAGGCCCATAGTTACCTCGATATAGGGAGTCTCGCCGGGTACAAAGAAACGTTTCGAAGATATCCGCCGTCGTACTCGCACTCGAGTATTACTTTAGATATGCAAGACTCACCGGGCCTATCATATCATCAGATACACAGATTGGCAAACTTGTTACTTACACTCTCCGGCGGCGCAGCACCAGGCCGGCGATGGCCAGGACCGCTACCAGAGCAGCCGCCACCCACCCGCCGGTCTTGACGATCGTGGCGCCGTCAAACCGGGGTAGCGGGTTGAGCGCGATCCCGACAAAGGCCCACACAAACACGGCCAAGTAGGCCACGTCGCCGCGGAAGTAACTCATCAGCGCGGCGATAACCACCGCTGCGCCGAGGACGGCCACGGCCAAGATCTGTGCGGTGACTGCGGCGGGCTGCCAGCCCCAGTGGTAGAGCAGGTAGGTCACGTTGGCGATCGTCGCCACCGTGATCCAGCCCAGGTAGATGCTAAAGGGCAGCCGCACGGCGAGCCGCTCGCCCAATGGCACCTCGGTCCGACCCGTTCCCAGACGCAGGTAGATGGCGATCAGCGTACCCAGGATGATCAGCATGTCCACCAGGGTCAGGGGGAAGAGGGCCGTGTTCCAGAAATAGTGCCAGAAAACGAGCCAGAGGACGTTAGCGACGCTGGAGGCGACAAAGATGGAGCCGATCTTGCGCAGGCGCGGGTTTTCCCGCTGCGAGGGCAGGGCCTGGAAGACGGCAAAGGCGATCAGCCCGAGGTAGATCAGACCCCAGATCGAAAAGACGTACCCCGCCGGGACGAAAAAGACCTCGAACGAATCCGAGATCACCCCCGTATCGATTCCGTTGAACGGTAGGGCGTTGGCCAGGATGTTGACAACAATCGTGACCACGACGGCTACAACGATGACGATTTGACGTACAGTGTCCTTGTTCATGGTTCCTCCTTTGTTGGATTTGTAAGGTAATTATAGCGAAAGGCGGGCAAGTGGTCAAGTATGCTGGCTCACGGGTTTTTGAATTATTACCTGGCCGAGATTCCACGCAAAAACGATTATCTCCAACTCCTCCTCTCCAAAGGTCGCCTGGAACCGCTCGACGACTTGCCAACCCAGCCGTTCGTAGTAGGCCGGCGCTGCGCTCTCCGCAAAGGCCCAGAGAAATACCCGCGTGTACCCCTGCCGCTGCAGATCTTGCACGGCCAGGCGGAGCAGGCGGGTGCCGATCCCCAGCCGCTGATACGCCTCGTGCACAAAGAGGCGGTACACTTCGCCGTCGAGTTCCTCTGGCGATTCGGCGTACGGGCCGGCCGCAACAAACCCAATGACCTCGCCATCCAGGCAGGCGACGTGGACGATGGCCGGTTCTTCCGGGCGAAAGAGCTCCCGTCGCACCTTGGCCGCCATCTCCTCGTACGACAGGTCCAGCGCGCGGCGGGACCTGAAATGGCCGTACGCCGTGCGCCGGACATCCGCCAGGACGCGGGCGATCCCCGGCAGGTCGGCCTCCGTCCCCGGCCGGAACGCGACCCCCGTCCGGACGTGCAGCCCATACGCGGCCTCCCATCCTTCTGGCGCGATGTATACGGTAAAGTCATTTTCCCCGTCGTCCCAGGACAGCACCAATCGGTACGGCCCGGGCAGTGTCAGTCGCGCCGCCACTTCCCCGAGCAGGGCAGTCTCGCTGGTTGCTACGATCCAACCTTGTGTGGGTTCTGAATCCTCGCCTGCTTCGATGTTTCCCTCCGCCACCACCTCCAGCTGCCCGGGTAACGGCAGGGCGTAGGTGCCTTCAATCCGGTTCAGCACGGTGGCTTCTTCGCGCGGTTCCGTACGGATGACCTCGCAGTTGGCCAGCCGCTCGATGCGCCAGTGAACCCTGGTCTCCCATAGCCCGCGGCTGTCGTTGATGGCATAGATGGGAAAGACGATCTTGCCAGGGGGAAAGATGGTGTCGCCCAAGGTCGTTGCCACTAGGCGCGGCCGGCTGGCGGCCTGCAGGGCGTGGTAGGCCAGCGTGGGTACGCGGTCCACATCCAGCAGGCCGGCCCCGCACCAGCCCCAATGGTTGACGAAAAAGTGCCAGCGGTAGCCGTTGTAGGGGCGATAGCGGTGGAGGCGAAAGAACTCGGTCTGATACTTGGCCACAAAGGCCGCCTTGCGCTCGGTGGCGTAGGCGAAGGAGGCCAGGTCGGGGTAGCGCGCCGGCGCGCCGGCCATCTCTGTCGTCTCACAGCCGATCAACCCGGCCCGCCAAAAGGTTACCCACTGATCGCTATCCGGTTCTGGCGGCCAGGGCTCGCCCCAATCGACGCGGCCCACCGCGGTTCGGTTCACTGGCCACGACCCATACTCGGAGACAAAGGGCGCGTGGTGCATCCCCACGTTATAGACCATGCCGCTGCCGATGGTGCCGCTGTACTCGTGGATGTCGTCGCCGGCCCCCGAGGCCAGGTGCACGTGCCGGATGGGGTCTACGGGAAAAAGCCGGAGACCCTCGCTGCTTGCGGAGGGGGTGAGATGGCAGCCTGAGCTATGCTCAGGCGCAAGCGTAGCTCGCGATGCATAATCAGCCGTGCCGGCTTTTTCCTGGGAATCTCCCCAGCGAGCGGTTGCTGGACGTTGCTGGCGGAGCAAGATTTTGCTACTAGAAGTCCCACCACTTGTAGTGGGGAGATTCACGTGCTGCAGCGTCTCCTCTAGCGCTAGGTCGAGCACATAGTTACCGATGTCCTCCCTGGAATCCGTAAGCCAGGAGAAGTCTGCCAGCAGGACCTGTAACTCAGGGTGGAGCGCCGTCGCCGCCGTGCCCTCTGGCAGCGATTCCAGTTGCGCGCGGAGCTGCGCCGCGATCACGTGGAACGGCTCGTTGTGCGCGGCGTAATAGACCACGCTGGGGTGGTTCCACAGGAGGTAGGCCATCTCGGCGGCCATCGCTGTGGCCTTGGGGATCAATGCGGGATCTTCCCGCGTGCCTGAGGCATAGGCCCATTGCAGGGGGAAATCCTGAAAGAGGCTCACACCCATGCGGTCAGCGGCGGTGTAGCAGGCTGGCCCCTGGACGTGGGCGTGCAGGCCGGCCGAATGGAGATGGGCCTGTTGGAGCAGTTCAAAGTCGCGGGTGTAGAATTCCTCGCCCAGATCTGCCCAGTGCTGCGTGGGGATATAGTTGGCGGCGCGGACGTAAACCTCTTCCCCGTTCAGCACGTAGCGCCAGCGTGGTGCGCTCTCCACCTGGGCTGTGCGCAGCCCGAACGACGTTCGCTCCACGGCGCTGATTTCCCCGTCGACCACCACGGTGGCCTCTATCTCGTACAGGTGAGATTCGCCGATCTCGAACAGTGCAGCGTCGTACCACAGTTGAGGGTCAGGGATCTGTCCCTCCAGGTCGATGCGGTTGGGCCCGGGGTTGAGCAGGATGTCCAGGGCGGTGGTACCACTATCGCGTATCTCTACCACCACCGTCGCGGTGACCTCCCGCTCCGTCCGATTTCGCAGCACCAGTGCCAGGTGAACGTGCCCCGCCAGGTCCAGTGGGGTGACGTAGATGCCCTCCAACTTTACCGGTCCGCTGGTGCGCAGTGTCACCGGCCCAACGATGCCGCCGCTGGGCCGCGACTGCCCCACCGGCCAGGTCCAGCGCGCCTTGGCCTCGGACGGCAGCCCGCCGGGCCGTGAGTCGTGATAGTTCATCGTGCCCTTGATCCACCGTTTGCGATGGCGCAGCAAAAAGGGGCCGCCGTTGGGGAGGTCCTCCAGCGGGTCTTGGACGCGCACGAGTAGTTCGGCCGGCCGGTCTGGGGGTAGCCGCTGCGAAAGGTCAAAGGTGAAGGGGGTGAAATAGCCCTCGTGCCGGCCGAGGTGCTCCCCGTCCAGGACGACGTCGGCGAAATAGTCCACCGCGTCGAACTCGAGGTCCACCCAGCGGGCCCCGGCCGGCCGTTGAATCTTCCGCCGGTACCACAGCGGGCCAAAGTACTGCTCCAGTTCTGGTTCTAGTCCATAGTTTTGGGGCACCCGGACCGGCTCCCAGACGAGCTCCGGATTGGGTAGGTTAAAGGTGACGTCGCGCGTCAACGCCTGCGCCGGGTCCACGGCCCGTTCCCAGGGGCCGCCCAGGGGGATCTCCTCAGGTGGGGCAGCGTGAAGGGGTCCTGTGGACCGGCGGGCCAGCAGCCGGGCCACGGCCGGCGCCTCCAGCCCGGCGAAACGGGAAAAGGGCTGGGTGCGGTGCGCCCCTGGGAGTTGGCGTTCGACGGGAAAAAGCCGGAGAGCCCCGGCGCTTGCGCCGGGGACGAGACGGCAGCCTGAGCGTAGCTCAGGCGCGAGCGCAGCTCTCGACATAGGGTCGGCCTTGCCGGCTTTTTCCTGGGAATCTCCCCTGGGAATCGTTGCTGGACGTTGCTGACGGAGCAAGGTTTTGCCTCCAGAAGCCCCACCGCTTGTGGTGGGGAGATTCACGGCGGTCCAGTGCATAGGATTGTCCTTCTCGGCGGCTCTTCACAGACAGGATGTAACTGCTCAGGCTGCGCTGCTCCCGGGCTGGAATTGGACCCAGATTACACAGATTGGACAGATTGACCGTTCTTCCAGGGCCATTTATTTGTGCAAATCTGTGACAGGTGATCTGCTTCGAAATCCCATCATAGCAGCAAGTGGCGAAATGTGCAACAGGAAGCGGGCCGGGCAATAATCACGCTGCCTTCCTACCTTCCCGGAAGCTGCCAGCTTCCGGGAACAATAGGTGTAGCCCTGTTCTGCAACAGGTATAGCCTCGTCTTGGTGCCTGACTTTGACAGGCATGGTATAATAGAGTTATCCAATGGCGTCAAAAGTTCCCTGCGACCGACGCTACTCTACCTGGCCCCGCTGGTATCCACCTTATTTTGGCTGACCTGTGGGTCACAACATAAAGCCAACCTCTCGTCATCGCCCTGGTTTTGGGAACCGGGCCTGCGTGATTTGACAGCCAGCCTGACTCCGCTCTACCGGCCTCGTCAGAAGCGCACGGGGCGCATACACGTTCACCTGAGGACATGGTTTGGCGAACTCGGGACAAGCAAGGCAACTCGGCAATAACACGATAGTGTGGGACTGCCCAGCGGGCTGGGCATACCCGTTACGAAGGAGGGGCATCATGAAAGGACGGCAGATCATTGTTTTGATCGCCATCGTGCTGATCC
>Ga0272444_10004466_pt1 | contig 12356 bp, 9 predicted proteins | sample SSMForm13_FD_201033 | JGI IMG/M metagenome (GOLD analysis project Ga0272444, IMG submission 201033) | Marine sediment archaeal communities from Little Sippewissett salt marsh, Falmouth, MA, United States - SSM-Form-13 | ecosystem: Environmental > Aquatic > Marine > Wetlands > Sediment ... | reverse complement strand
CTGCGTGGTTCCAAGAGCGCAGATCCCCACGTGATCATCGCTGAACTTGTGGACGTCATCGATCCAAACGATCGGCAACCCTTCGAGTCGCTCGCCGGCTCTGGATCGATCAAGGCTCTCCACGAACGCCGCGACCGAATAACCGGGGATCTCACCGATCAGATCGGCAACTTCACCTGCGAATGACCCTGCACCGAGCAGCAACAGGCGCTGATTGCCCACGTGAGCCTCGGGTCCGGCGCGCTTGACTGGTTCGTACTCCATGGTCAGCAGCATAGGGCGCGCTGCCTGCAACGGCCAACTGCGCTTCCGCCTCCATAGTGAGGTGCCGTATCACAGCACCCGAATCGGCTATCGAGACTTGACTGCGATCCCCCGTCCGGCCGCTTCAAGAATCACATCGTGGAACCTCCGGAAGAGCAGGTCCCGGTCGAACTCCTGCTCGGCAAGCTGTCTCGCAGCGATGGATGCAATCTCCAGTCGCTCGTTTGAGGAGAGGAACCTGGCGAGGATTTCGGCAGCGGTCCGCGCATCGTTTGGCGGAAGGACAATCCCTGCTCCCGAACGTTCAAGCAGCTCCGCCTGCCATCCTTGGTGATTAATCGCCATGGGTCGACCTGCTGCCAGTGTATCGAAGAACTTGTTCGCAGAGTTATTCCACATGACGGGGACATCGATGACGAAGGATGTCGCGATGTCAGAGCCGGCCAAGACTTTGGGCATATCACGTTTGCTCACTCGAGGGATCATCCAGAGCGATCGATCCAGCACACCCGCCTTCTTGGCTGCGCCGTGGATCAGCTCGCGTTCTCTCCCGTCTCCGACAATCAGGAAGCCAACGCAGGGATTCAGCAACCTCATGATCTCAGCAACCTTGACCAGGTAACCAACTCCATTCGCCAATCCGAGTGTTCCTGCGTACGTCACGATTCGCGATGGTAGCTCGGAGATGTACTGCTCAAGAAAGGATCGGCCTTCATCCCGCGAACACGAGAAGAGCTTCGTATCCGAAGCATTGGGGATGACAGCGATTCGGTCGGCAGGAAAGCCGGTTCTGACAACTCCGTCCCGCATCCCGGGAGACAGAGCAATAATGCGCGCTGCATGAGCATAGGCGAACCTCTCCAACCTCTTCGCAATCCCGATGAGCAATGGATTCCGCAATGCCTCCAGGGCAATCGGCAGTTCGGGCCACAGGTCGCGCACCTCGAACACCATGGGAATCCGCAGCATTTGGGAGGCGTAGACGCCGGGAAGAGCAACCGTAAGAGGCGTACTGGTTGCGAACACGACGTCGCCCCCGAGGCGTCGTGCTTTCCCCGCTGCAGCCACGGCAAACCGCGCGAAGCTCAGCATCCGCTTGCCATACCCCAGCTTGTTGCTGTATCTCAAACGAAGCCAGTGAACGTGGATTCCGTCCTCGCGTGTCTGCGTCCACTTCCTCTTCGTTCCGTGGAGCCCCTCGGTGTCCGCGGTGATCATCTGTACGTTGTGACCAGCGTGAACCAGACGTCTCGCGAATTCGTACGATCGCGTTCCGCCTGCCATTTCGGGTGTCCGGAAGTACTGATGAATGTACAGAATTCTCTGTCCCACGCCCCTCACCCGCTCCTGTGATGCAGTTCCGTTGCCGCACATGCTTTCGCTTCCAGGCGTTTGCTGCCCTGCCCGCCGAGCAACACGTCGTAGAGCGCTAACAGCCTCGCTGCTTCTTGGCGCCAGTTGTACTTCTCCTCGACTGCTTGGCGACCGTTTCTGCCCATTTCTCCGGCCTTCTCAGGATGGCGCATCAAGCTCTCGATGGCATCAGCAATCGCTCCGGAATCGAGCGGATCCACAACCAATCCACATTGACTCCCCTCGACGATCTCGCGCCACAATGGGAAGTCCGAAGCAATGACAGGGATGCCGGCCATCATGTATTCAAGCAGCTTTGTCGGCAAGGACTCAATGTAGTTGGGGATCGGTTTCAACACGGCGAGTCCGACATGCGCACTTGAGATCAGCTTCTGTGCTTCTTCATACGGAACAGGCCCAAGAATGTCGAGCCTAGGGATTCCGACCGCCGCTTCTCTCAGCTTGGCTTCCAAATCTCTCGGGCGGATCGGTCCCGCCACAGTCCAGTGAACGCTGATGCCGCGCCCGTTCAGACTGGCAGCCGCTTTCAGCATCGTTGATGCTCCCCGTTGTTCAGTGACTCCACCGACGTAGACGGCTCGGAAGGTGTTTGGCGTCGCTTTCTCCCTGGGAGACCTTAGAAGAGGATAGTTGTGGACAACCGAAACCTGCTCGCAATGGCTGTATTGGGGAAGGTAGGAGTCCTCAGCCAGTACGACAACATCCACGAACCTGAGCAACAGCCGTTCGCTCAATCGATAGATGAGCGATGCTGCAGGGCGCAGACTGTGCGGGATCCATGACTTCGTCCGTATCTGCGCCGGGACGTTCTCATGGATATCGTAGATCACTTTCCTCCGGGTAATCAGCTTCAGGAGTGCGCCAATCGGCAGGAGTTCCGGATCGTGGACGTGATAGACATCGGCGCGTTGCCGCAACGCTAGCCGGAACGTCCTCCACGTCAGCCCGAATACCCGCACAAATCTGTTCCGAGGAATGGGAAGCGCGACAATCCGGATGCCATCGATCGTCTCATCGCGCGTATACCTGGCGATCAGTGTGACGTCATATCCTGCACACCCAAGCGTCTTCGCCTCCTTGTGGAAGATTCGCGTGTCGAAGGGAGGATGGACGCTTGTGATGACACAGATGGCTCCACGTGGTGATCTGTTCACAAAAGCTCCTGGAGAGACAGAAGTCGGGATATCGACCACATGTACAAAACGGCTTGATAGTCCGACAGATGTTCGGAAGGATGGCTGTCTATGTATGATTGAATCCTTGCGGCGACGTTTGGCACGAAACGCGCGAGATCAACCCAGAGAGCCGCGGCGTGTTTGAGCGGCGAGATTACATTGCCATCTCCCCATACACTTGAGGTCCAATCCACGCCGTTCCAGGAATTGAGGATCAACGTGGCACCGAAGCGCATCATGTCATCTTCATCGAACACAAGTCCATGATCATGGGCCATGACAGCGAATTGGACATCGATCGCTCCGTGCGAGATGTCCTCCGCTGACGCCGCACTGCCACTCGGCTCTTCAATCCAGTAGTGCCATCGATAACTACCATTGGCAACCGATTCGAGTTCCTGCTTGATTGTGCGCGCCAACTGAGCCGCACGGTCTAAGAACTCCTGGTTTCCTGTCACATCATACAAAGCGAGGAGAACCTTACCCATGGCGGCTTGCCAGTTCACGGGCGCAATCGCCCCGGGATGCTTTGAGTACTCGGCATCAGCGCTTCTGTAGGCTCCGTGATCCCCCGCTACCTGGTATTGGTCGTCGAAGAAGCGGACTGTCTCCGTCGCTTTTTGCTCGTACCATAGGGCCACGTTCAAGAAGGTTGCGTGGAGATCGGAGTTTGGCTTGACCAATGCCGAGAATCGTGCAAAAGGATACGCAATCATTGCATTGTCAATGATGATCCCTTCTGGCTGGGGCCAGCCGTCGGCCAGGTACTTCAGCGTGGACCAGACCGGGTCACCACCATAGAGGTAGTCATCTCGGTGGATGAGCACGAGATCTGCTTGTTGAACGAAGTTCTCAAGCCATGCGATGTCCTGTGTGTACTCATACACATTCAGGTAACTGTCGAGAACCAAAGCTTCCCGCCAGCTGAGATATCCAATGGTTTGCAGATGGTTGGCGTAGCCTTGCCCCTGGTTGATCCTTTCGTTCAGTTCTAGGTAAGCCTGCAACCCACAGGCGGCATCCGTAGACGAACTCCCTGCTCGACCGCAGGAAGATGAGCAAAGCGCCAGGAAAACCGCAACAATGAGAAGCCCGACAAAGCTGCCCCACGTCCTACGGGATTGCCTGTTCATAGATCTCCATGGTACGTTCCGCAGTACGTTGCCACGTCAGTGTATCCAGAACAAGTGAGCGAGCATTCGCACCTGTGGTGTGCGCCAGATCGGAATCACTAAGAAGTTGCCAGAGCGCGCCCGCGAGCTCATGGATCGATCGCGGAGCAACAAGGAAGCCGGTCTTACCTTCTTCGATGATTCCATCGATCCCTTGCTCCCGCACACCGATGACCGGCTTGCCAGCCGCCATGGCTTCCAAGTACACAAGGCCGAACGTCTCGCGCCAGCTCGGTAGGACGAACACGTCGCAAGCCGCCATATAGCGAAGTACTTCTCTGTGCGGAAGTGCCCCAAGGAATGACACATGCTCCGTAAGCCCCGTGCTCCGCACGATCGTTTCCAGGCGCCCCCTGTCCGGACCATCCCCCACGATCACGAGGTGAAACTCGAGCCGGTTGTTGACAAGGCGCGAACATGCCCGAATAAGATCATCGATCCCCTTGCTACGAAGAAGTCTTGCAACGGTAAGCAGGATCTTGCCAGGTGGAAGTTCGGCGCGAGTGTCACCAGCGTCTCCATGCGGGTCATCTAGATGGATTCCGTACGGGACAGTCACAATCGGGTACCCGAACTGAGCAGCAAAGGCTCTTGTCAAACGGGGACTCGGGGACATGACGGCTGCAGCTGCCGCGAAGATTTGGGCCAGCTGAATGGCGTGAGCCCCACCAGCCTGCGCGGTCAAGTCAAGATCTGTTGCCTGAATGGTCACGACAAACGGACAGGAGTACAGGCGAGAGATTTTAAACGCGGCAAGACCGTCCGGGATAGCCATATGCGCGTGCACCAGATCGACCTTCTTTCGACTTGACGTCTGACGGAACGCGCTTGCTGCTGCGGTGCAGAATGCTCGCCGCCCCATCTGTCGAAGGAAACCTCGCGGCGCAGTCAGATACTTCGGATAAGACACTTCGATCCCCCTAAGCGTGGCATGAGAGGGACAGTGGGCGATTCCTTTCCATCTCGGAACACTGTGCAGGATATGAGGCACCCACGGAGTGGGCGCGATGACGCTGGACTCCACCCCGCAAGATTCTGCAAGCGCACGGATCTGATCCTGCATGGTGATTCCATACCTATCCCCAGGCAATTTCGGGTACATGTGAGTAACCTGGACTACGCGCATGAAGCATCTCCGACCACTTCGCGCCCGGCCGGGTTGCTTGCCGCAAGCGCAGCTCCAAGAACCAGCAACAACGGTGGCATGAGTTGCGGTGCGTGGTAGACAGCAGCGAAGAACATGTAGAACGCGTAGGCTGGGAGCACACCTACAAGTGCCGCAATGAGGATCTTCCCTCTTGGCGCGCGACTCTTCCCAAGCAAGCGCCTCAGAGCTGCGAACACCCCCACTCCCCCAACAACGAACCAAACCAGACCGAAGATTCCATACCTCCGCATGATCAGGAGCCACTCGTTGTCGACCGTGGTTTCCATATCCGCCTCACCCGGGCCCCACCCCGTCACCGGAGATGCAAGCCAAAGCCGATAGTCATCGACCCAGTCCTCAAGCCGTGCCTGCCAGCTTGATGCCTGTCGGAGATCCCCAATCTGTGCGAGCCGGGCCACGCTCGGACCTGGTCCAATCACTGCGATACTGAGCGTTGAAAGGGCTGCGACGACAAGCATCAGAAGGGCCACCTTGAGGGTCTTGGCTCCCCGAAGTAGTCTTGGTAACGTGAACACGAACGTAGCCGCAATCATGATCAGCAACGCCGCGAGCGCTGTTCTGGAACCGGTAAGAGTAATCCCGATTCCGAACAGCGCCAAGAGTAGCCAGCCGAAGACACGGTGATGACGCCTACTTGAGAGAACGCTGGTGGCAAGCGAGACTGCTGCTGGGAGGACCAGGAACGCGCCAAACTCATTCGGGTTCGAGAACGTCCCGATGATCCTCTGCTGTACAACGACACCTCGTAGCTGAGTCGTCGCGTAGAGAGGAGTCAGCCAGCTGTTGATGCCGAGAGCATTGAAGTACTGGAGAATGCCAATCAACACGGCGACGGTTCCCGCGCCAAGAAGACAACCAGTGACAGCGGACGGCCTGGGTCGCTTCTTGCCGAACCGCACGCCAAGCCAGAAGAGAGCTCCGTAAGCGATAATCCGGAGCAATTCGGATACGTCTCTCGTGGATGGGGCGTAGTCAAGGAAGGCAATCGCTACGAGTACGGAAAGAAGGACAAGAGACAGAAGTCCGGCAAACCATGCCAGCCACCTTGCCTCTTCGACGATACGCAGCCTTCCCCGCAATACGGACGTAGCGGCCCAACAGGTGAGTAGGATTGCGGCGGCAACAACCTCGAACCGCAACGCGAGATTCCATCCCCAAAGATGAAAGGAGGGAAGCAGGACTGCCGCCGACAGCACGATCAAGATCACCCTATCCATTTCCCCTTTTCATCGCGAACCCACGTGCAGAAAACGTCGTAGATCGCATGTGGCTTCAACCGCACGTTTCCGGACGCGCACCGTCTGAGTTTGCAGATGCTGGATGATCGAATCGCGCTCCTCAAGAAGATCACCAAGTGTCTGGCAAAGGGTCTCAGGAGTCAGCTGCGAAATCGGAACGACCCAATCCGTGTGTCCGAACATATCCTGATTGATCCCCTCGGCCTTCCGGCTGTAGCCGATGGATACCGTTGGCACATGACTCGAAAGCGCCGCGATGGTGGCATGCGTACGAGCTCCCACGAAAGCTTGCATCTGCGCGAGAACCCACTTGAGCTGACGAGCGGTATAGGACTCGCCGATCAACAAGATTCTCTCACGCCCAGACAGCTGCTCCATGAGCGCTTTCATGAACAGGGCGTCGTTGTTCCCGGGCAGGAAGACATGCGGGACAAGGACGAGCTGATAGTCGGGAAATTCCTGACACACAGCATCCACGACAGTGGCCGCATCTTCGCTCCATTTGGCCGGATCAGCTCTGTATCGTCCAGCAAGTCCAGAGAGATTCAAGCCAATGCATCGTGTCGAGAGCGCCAGTTCCAGGTCTGGGTCCAACGGAGGCTTCCGGGGCTCAAGCGTGAATGCTGTGTCACTGGAAAGCGAGACGTTCTCCGTGACGCCAAGATCCTGCAAGTAGCTGACGGTCAACGGCTCCCGCGCGTAGATCCACGTGACTCTCTTCAGTTGGTCGACAGCTTCACTTTCGAACGCAGGAAGTTCGGAGAACGGGCCAATCGTAACTCCCCAGAGGATCAGCGGCTTCCTAGCACTCAGCGTGTGCCGGTTTGCCGCGAAGTACACGCGGGGAGTCCCGTAGTCCAGTGTGTACGTGTCGCCTCCCAACGCCAATGTGATATCCGATTCATGAACGTGCTGGCCCACTGTCATTTTGAGAGCTGCCATGGCAAGCGGATCCTTCCTGATCCGCAGGTGATACTGATAGCGAAGCCAAGTCGCTCGAAACCGTCTGATGGGCGCCGGGTATGAATGTTCGACATCGGGCTCTCCCGAAGAGATATCCCCATCGGAGATCCAGGACGCCGGCGCATTGATGAACCTTGTCATCTCGCCAAATTCCGAACGCACAAGATCCACGGTGGATCTAAGGATGGCCTCACATCCGCGGTTCAACAGGCTACCGTTCCCTTGAAGCAAGAAGACAGGGGCAAAGGTTCCCCTCCCAAGGATCGCTTCGTCTGAACCCTGATCTTCTATGGGTGAGATCACGAACTCCCTCCTCTTCGTGCCATAGCATGCCATATTGATCGAAGCTTCTGTCGAATCTGAGCCCTCTCCGCGGATGTCAGCCCAATCGCCCACGTCGCTCCTGCCCATACCAAGCCCGTCACAAGAACACATCCAGCAAGAGAACCCAGTGTATCGGGATCTAGTGCGAACTGCAGAGCAAGCGCCGCCGAGAGCGTCATGCCGAGAGCCAAGATAGGACGAACATAGGCTGCGTGGAAGTACTTCCGTCCCGAGAGGCCACATGCATGAGCTGTATGCGCGACGATGATCGGCCTCCGAACAGCACCGATAACGGCGGTCGGGATAACCACCGCAACCACGCCAAGCGAGGTGAAAGACACCAAGAGGTAGGAAGCGGCAACATTCAGGATCGCAAGTGGGATCTGCGTCCAGATGAGGAATCGGAGTCGGTTCATACCCAGCAGAACAGCCCACTGCGTCCCGGCTGCATACGTGAAGAGATCGACTGCCGCCCACACAGCCAGCACGCGGGCGACCTGTGCCGAACCTTCGCCGAGAACACCGCCCAGCCAGATATCGGCGATGGGCCTAGAGAACACACCCAGGACAACACACACTGCACTTCCCAGAAGAAACGTGTATCGAGTCCCGCGGATCAGCACTGCCTGTAGTCTGCGCCGGTCGTCTGTCGCGTGGAACGCTGTGGTGAGTGGATAGAGCTGGCCGCTTAGTGCGTTCACAAACGGTTGCGCAGCGCTCCTGAGGCGTACGGCAGGTTCGTAGAGAGCCGTGGCGGGCGCCCCTAGCACACTGGAAATGATCAGCGGATCGGCCTTGACGCTGAGAAGAGATGTCGCCTGTAAGGCGAACAGCTTGCTTCCAAGAAGAAAGAGCGATCGCACGACCTTGGGAGTGTAGGCAGAGATCGCAGCTCCAAGCTGAGGGTAAAAGCGTCGCGACATCACGGCAAGCGCTGCTGTGTGCAGGAATTGGGCGCTGATCATCGCAATCGCCCATCCGCCAAGATCCAACGATCCTAGACCCACAAGCAAGAAGAGGAGAACCGTTCGGACAATCATCGAAATCGCGGCAATCGCATTGAGAATGTCGTATCGATTCTGGCTGATGTGTCGTGCTGCATACGACGCATTGACGAACGTGAGAAGAATCATCGCGCTGGCGTAGAAGCGTATCAGTCTGGTTCCCTGCATCCAGAGCTCGTCCGGTATGCGGAAGATATGCCCCAATCCCGCTGCGAAACAGGCAACGATGATCCCTGCCACAGCGCCCAGGAAGAGATACATGAAGTGTGCCGTACTCGCGATCTGGCGAAGATCCGTCAGATTGCTTCTCGCTCCTGCATCAGCCAACTTGCGCCCAAGAGCGTTACGTAGCCCGAAGTCGAGGAAGCCGCTGAACGCGATGATGGACGTCACGAGAACCGTCACTCCATAGCCCGCCTGCCCTAGCCTCCTGACAAGGAATGTGACAATGACGATTCCAAGCAGTGCCGTGACCAATGTGGAAACCCACTTGGTCGCAGTGTTGATCGCCACCCGTTTGGCAACGGTCATGAACATCTCCTGCAGAAGGATGTAGCGAGGATGCTAGGGACTGCTCGCCCAAGTCGACGGACAGACCACCGCAGTATTCGCTCCGCAAGGAAGTACGCGCGGAACATCCAAAGCTTCCGACGCATCGCCGCTCGATACGCTGCCGTGCTGCCCGTCCCTGCTAGACGTCTGAATTCCTCTCGACTGAGCTTCGAGCACTTCAGCTCATACGCCGCATGGATGCGTTGATGCAGCGTTCCACGCGTCGGGGATACGCGCTTCCGCGGGATGATCGATCCGCTTGATGCTGCCGTCGCGAGACGAACGGCCAGATCTCGCCGCTTGCGCCGGATAACACCGCGTTGGCTTCCCACGACATCCTCGATGTCGATCTGTCGCATCAACAACTCCCGGCGCCTAGCACCATCGGCGAGGAGCATCGCGACTCTGTCTGCTCGAACGACGACCAGATTGGCGCCGCGCCGCGACTTCTCGAAGCGCGGAAGCCACGCGTCCATGGAGGTTGCGTCGGCGACCTCCGCGAAGACGTCGTCACAGAACAGGCAGGGAAGCGGTGTGAATTCGGGGCGTTTCCAGATCTCTCCATACACTGCGGAAAAGGGGATTGCTCCTGCGTGGTGTTCACGAACCCGTGCAGAGAAGCAGAAGTCTCGCATGGGCCGCCCCGGCTCCCGCTCGCGGAATGAGATCCGCGAGGCATCATTCGTGCCGACGCCGAGTTCGGCAAGCAAGTACTCGGCGAACTGCTTGGTCTTGAGCTGCCCGCACGTCAGTCCGATCATGAATGGAATTGCCTCGTGAAGCGAAGGAACCTGCTTGCAGGCCAACCGCAGTGCTTTCACGTAGCACGGCAACCCGATGATCGCCACACGCTTATCCTTGTTCTGCAACAAGTGACGGATCACCTGGCTCAATTCGACGGGGTAGTAGCAGGATTTGGCTGCAACTTGAACGTCGGCTTTCCGCGATAGAAGCCTGTACTCGAAACGCCTTGGGGGATCCGTTGTCGGGACAACACACGCCACGCTATCAACGGTCCCGGAGTCCAGCAGCTTGCACAGCATCCACGTTGATAGCCCGCCGGACGAGCGATCCCCATAGATTTCCCGTCCTCGCGCTCTCGCCTCATAAGCCGCTTGCCAATGTCCGATCACAGGGTGGACGGCGTCGTTCGGCAGCGAGCCGAAGAGAGCGTTCGCCATCTCACCTTCGTTGCTCGTCGGTTGAGACGAGAACGGGCATACTCGGAGACACAGCCCGCAATCGACGCATGTGCCGAAGACTACGGGCCGATAGAGACCATCAGTCTGGGACTCCATCGCAAGACATTGCGCCGGGCATACTCCCGCGCATACGCCACAACCAACGCATAGATCGGCGGCTGCCACTTCGGTGACTACATTCACACGGATCTCACCCACACGTGCTCCATGAAGGAAGTCAGAGAGACGGCTACTAGCCTCCCACTTCTTCCTGTGGTGACGCACTACCTTCCGCTCCCAACCGAAAAACATGGTCCGCCTGCATGCCAGCAGTTGCGTTCCTAGTGTCCAAGATCAACGGAGCGTGCTTCACGATCTGAGAAGTGTTGATACAGTCGTGATTCGAGAGAATGACTGCAAGGCGAATCCTGTGAAGGGAGTCAGGTTCTAGTTCGACGCTGCGCATGGGTCTTCCAGCAAGCTCCGCGCTTGGCACAAGAGGATCGTGATAGCAGATCTCTGCCCCACGCTCAGCCAGAAGGTCAGCCAGTTCGAGAGAAGGAGATTCGCGCAGATCGCCAACATTCCTCTTGTATGAGATGCCAACAAGCATCACGCGCGATCCATGCAGCGCGAAGCCCTGACGATTCAGAAGACGCGCCGTACGTTCCAGAACATGCTGCGGCATACCATCATTGATCTGCCCCGCAAGCTCGATGAAGCGTGTGGGGAACCCATACTCTTTGGCCTTCCAGGACAGGTAGAACGGATCCAGCGGAATGCAGTGTCCACCCAACCCGGGGCCTGGATAGAACGGCATGTAACCGAAGGGCTTGGTGCTTGCCGCCTCGATCACTTCCCAGATGTCGATCCCCATTCGCTCCGAGAGCATCGCGAGTTCGTTCACTAGGGCGATGTTGACGGCACGGAAGACGTTCTCCAGCAACTTCGTCATCTCCGCTGCCTTCGGCGAGGAGACGGTATGGACTCCCGCACTCAGTACATTCTCGTAGAGGACCTTCGCCGCTTCGGTGCAGCGCTTTGTCATGCCGCCCACAACTTTCGGTGTATTCCTCGTTCTGTAGCGGGCGTTGCCAGGGTCGACGCGCTCGGGAGAGAACGCCAAGAATATGTCGTCACCGACCGTCAGGCCCCGAGACTCCACCCGAGGCCTGATGAGTTCCTCCGTGGTCCCTGGGTACGTCGTACTCTCCAGCACAACTAGTTGATCTGGATGTAGGTACGGGAGCGAGGCTTCCACAACGTGTTCGATGTACGACATGTCCGGCTGCTTGTGGCAATCGAGCGGTGTCGGAACGCAGATCGTGACCACATCGGCATCAGCCACCGGCTCAAATGAAGAGGTTGCCCGCAATCGGCCTTCACTTACGACTGCAGACAGGTCCTCGGAGACCACGTCGCCGATGTAGTTCCGGGCTTGGTTCACCTTCTCCACGCGTTCGGCGTTGCTGTCGATCCCCGTCACGCGGAACCCGGCACGCGCCTTCTCCACGGCAAGTGGCAGTCCGACGTAGCCTAGGCCGATGACGGCAATGTGAGCTTGCTTGCTGCGCAGCTTCTCAAGAAGGTCCACGCACTCCCCCCTTTCACCTATCCCATTCTCCTACACTCTCTCGGATTTGCAACTTCGCACAGCCTGATCCTGCTTCCCGATGCCAGTTGACCGCGACTACGCAAATCGAGTACAACGCCCACGAGGGGGATTATGGACCAAGACCAGTACGAGATTGAACTGATCGATCTGCTCCGAGTGATCTGGCGGCGCAAGTGGATCATCATCGCGGTGACCGCGTTGATCGTGGGGCTGGTCGTTGGTTTCGCAGCCACGCGAACGCCAAACTACCAGGCGACCATCACCATGTCGCTCGACAATCGTGCGCCTGAGTTCGCTACCGCCCTCAACACCGCCGAATCGGCTGC
>Ga0272444_10004465_pt1 | contig 12356 bp, 6 predicted proteins | sample SSMForm13_FD_201033 | JGI IMG/M metagenome (GOLD analysis project Ga0272444, IMG submission 201033) | Marine sediment archaeal communities from Little Sippewissett salt marsh, Falmouth, MA, United States - SSM-Form-13 | ecosystem: Environmental > Aquatic > Marine > Wetlands > Sediment ... | reverse complement strand
TGAGACTTGTGCTAACTCTGCTTATGCTTACTCTCGTGGCCGCGGCGCCTGCATCGGGCTGGGAGACCGCGACGCTGCGCATTCCGGGGGCGGATCTCGCCGGCATCAGGGGAGGCGATCTCGCGGCCGCCCCCGCCTGCACGATGAGTTACTACTATATTATAGACGGCTGCGGGCTGGTATCCATTGCAAGCGGGGTAGACGAGAACCAGACCGTGGGAGTCGCCTTCAACATGGCCGATGTCGTGCCCTGGTACAGCCCGTGCGATACCAACGCCTGCCTTACTCTCGACGCCATAAAGATTGTGTTATATGATGTGCTGCCCCCGCCGGCTGACCAGGCGCTTAACCTCAAGATATACGCCGCCGGCGAGTCGGGGCAGATCGAGGGCCCGGTACTGGGGAACCTGGATTTCGAGCCCGCCTACTCCGGGGGAGGCTTCACCACCACCCTCATCGACTTCACCAATTCGGGCTCGGTGACCGGCCTCGACATCTCGGACTCGGGCGGGCGCTGCGTAGCGCTCCTCACCTGGAAAAACGCCACGGGCCATCCGTCTCTCGTGCTCGACGTCGTGAGCGCCTGCGTCGACTCCTGCGGTACGACCCCGGCTTGCTGCGCCATGGGCACTTCGCCTTACACCTACCCGCGCGCCGGTACGCATACCTACGATTACGGCCGGGGAATGGAGCCTGAAGAACCCGTGCGCATCTGCGATCCGGCCGAGGGCGGGGAGACCTGCCCGACATATGGCTACGTCGAGGCCGTCTGGGAAACTTATTTCTGCTCCACCAGCGCGACGGTGAAGCCCGCGACCTGGGGCGCCGTCAAAGCGCTATATCGATAGGCCGCCGATTCCCTACCTGAGCACCAGCAGTTTGGCCGCGGACGTCCTTCCCCCGCATGTCACCCTCACAAAGTAAATGCCTGTTGATACCGGCCTGCCGCTCCGGTCGAGGGCGTTCCAGGCCACCTGATGCGGCCCACCGGCTGCCTGGCCGATCTTGCTCTCCCACACCGACCTGCCGGCGATATCGTATATAGTTATGCTCACGTCGGCCTTCCCCGGAAGCGTGAAGGCGATCAGGCCATCCGAACTCATGGGATTGGGGACAATCTTCACGCTGTGCCCTGGCGGCGGGACCGTGTCGCCCCTCGGTACCGAGGCCAGGTAATCCGGCTCCTTGGTCTTATGGTAGATTTCGAAGGTTCCGTCACGTTCGTCCTGCCAGATGACATGCAGCCTTCCGGTTGACGTGCAGCCGATGAAGGGGCGCTGTGAGGCCCCCGATGCCGTCGTCAACCTCAGATCTCCGGTCCAGTTGGTTCCGTTGTGTTTGTTATAATAGACCTCGTAATTCCCGTCGCGGCGATCGTGCCATACGATGTGGACATAGCCGCTGTCGTCAGTTGCCAGGCAAGCGTTTCCGGACACTCCGGCGGCATAGGTTACCCTCTCCTGGGGCTCCCAGGTCATGCCGTCGAAGGCCCTGCAGTAGATCTCGTAGTCCCAGTCGCGGTAGTCGTGCCAGGCGACATAGACCCGCTCATCCGCGACTGCGATGGAGGGGCTCCATGAAGCCTCGTACCCGATTGACAACCGCACCTCGGGTTCCCAGGAAGTGCCGCTGGACTTCCGGTAGTAGATCTCGTCCTGGCCGTGGCGGGAGTCGTACCAGGCGACGTGGACGTTGAAGGAGTCATCCACCGCGATCGCGGGGAGCGCCGAGTAGTTGGCGTTCCCGGAGGTGCTGATCATGGTGTCCGGGCTCCAGGCGCCGTTGTACTTCTTGTAGAAAACGTCCCAGCTGGTGCCCCTCGCGTCATACCAGACCACGTGGAGATTGCCCGCATTGTCGGCCGCGATAGCGGGCATGCGCGAGTCGTCCCCCGCGGTCGTCAGCCGGACCTTGGAGCCCCACGTCATGCCGTCATACACCTTGTAATAGATCTCGAAGTTGTTGCCGGTCCATTCGGTCCATACGACGTGGACATTGTCATCGGGGTCCACGGCCACGCTCGGGTACTCGGCGGTCTCGCCGTCGAAGGTCAGGCGGACGTCCGGGCCCCAGGCGGCGTCGTCGTATTTCTTGTAATAAATCTCGGGGTTGCCGTGGCGATAGTCGAACCAGACAATATGAACGTTATCGGCGCTGTCAACGGCGAGGCAGCGGCCGTTGGGCTTCGACGTAAGCGAGCCATCCTCCGCGTCGGTCAACCTCTCATCCTGGCTCCAGGGCCCGGGTATGATCTGGAAAGCGGCGGGCAGTGTATCTGCCTGTCCGTCGGGGTTTTCCACCACCACATCCCAGATGCCCCTGGCCCCGAGTGTAAGCGGGATGTCGCAGGTAATTCTCGACGGGGATTCGACCGTGACATTGACGGCGGCTATTATGGGCTCGGCCCCCTTGGCGAGCCACACCTGGGCGGGTGCCGCGAACTCGGCGCCGGCCAGATCGTTGATGTGCACCGACTCCCCCGCCCGGCCCTCGTTGGGAGTTATGGAATTGACCACGGGCTTTTCGAGGCCGATTACGTAAAAGGCCGCGGGCAGCGTATCTGCCTGTCCGTCCGGGTGCGCGGCTATGAGGTCCCAGTGACCCGGGAATGACTCGATGAGCGCGAGGTCGCATGTAACCTTGCCGGGTGGAAAGATCTCGATGTTCTTGGGGATGAGATCGGGCTGGCCGTCCATCTCGAGCCAGATCCGGGTCGAATCGTGAAAGCCTCTGCCCGTAATGCTGTCGACGTGGACTACGCTGGCCCACGTGCCGCTGTCGGGCTCGATGGCGAAAAGCTCCAGCTCGGGAAGCTCCACGACCCTGAAGCCGCTCACAAGAGTGTCGCTGTTGCCATCGGGGTTCTCGACTACTAGGTCCCAGTCGCCGGCAGTGAGGCCCCAGAGGTTCAAGTCGCAAGTGATCATCGCCGCGCTGTGCACGATGACGTCGGTAGCCATGATGTCGGGCTCGCCGGTGCGCTGGAGCAGCACAGAGGCCTGAAAAAGGAAGTTGCTGCCGGTCAGGGAATCGACATGGACAGTGGTCCCCCAGTAGCCGCTGTCGGGTTGGACGTCGGCTATCACCGGGTGGGGGAGGTCAGATCTATAAGTCCTGGTCCAGTAGATTTCTTTATTGCCGTCGCGTTCATCCTGCCAGACGACATGGAGAATGCTGTCGGCGGCTACGGCGATCGAGGGGTTCTCGGAGTCGCCGACTTTGAAAGTCATCTGGAAATCAGGTCCCCAGGTGGCCCCGTCGCTCTCTTTGTAGAAGATCTGGTAGCTCGGGGTGCGGTGGTCATGCCAGACGACGTGGAGCTTGCCGTCAGGAGCGGCGACTATGGATGGGCTCCCGGATATACTGGCGTCGTCGGTTAGGCGCTCGTCCGCCCCCCAGGATGTTCCATCGAAGTGCTTGTGGTAGATCTCGGAGTTGCCGTCCCGCCGGTCCTCCCAGACTATGTGCAGGCCGCCATCCGGCCCTGCCGCGATGCAGGGCTTCTGCGCCGCCTCGGGCTCGTCGGTGAGCCTCGTGTCCGGTCCCCATGAAGTTCCATCATGTTGCTTGTAGTAGATCTTGGAATTGACATACCGGGAATCACTCCATGCTACGTGCACGTTCCCGCTGTCATCCACGGCGACACAAGGACTGCCGGAAAAGGATGCCGCGACGGTGAGCCTCGTGTCTGGTCCCCACGAAACCCCGTCATGCTTCTTGTAGTATACCTCGGTGAAGCCGTCGCGCGTGTCCTGCCAGACAACGTGGACGCTGCTGTCGGGCCCGATCGCGACTGTGGGATTCCAGGAAGTGTTAGCCGCGGCGGTGAGGCGCTCGTCGGCCGACCAGGTGGAGCCGTCGAACTTCTTGTGATAAATCTCGAAGTTGCCGTCCCTGAGGTCGTGCCATACCACATGGACTATCCTGTCCCCATGGGCGGCGACAGAAGGAAAAGCCGACGTAGCATCGTCCACGGTGAGTCGCTCGTCAGGCGTCCAGGCCGAGCCATCGAACATCTTGTAATATATCTCGGCATTTCCGTCCCTCGTGTCGTACCACACGACATGGACATAGCCTGAATCATCGCCGGCGACTGCCCACGAGTTGTTGGGTGGTGTCAGCGATGCTCCGATATTGGTTGTCAGCCGGGACTCATAGAACCATGCGGCTCCGGCCGGGACGACCCATGTAAGAGCGGCTGTGAGGGCCAGTGCGGCGAAGCGGAGTAGCCATCTGGCATATGTGCGGTTCAGGGTTTTCATGGCGCCCTCCTTGCGGAGATTTCCTTGTTCGGATGAAGTGGGAATGCCACCGGGCTGGGCCGGTCGGAAGGTGCTGAATGCAGAATGTCTGCGAGGGCACACTCTACCACTATGTGCAGAGTAAAGCGCAGCTCGGTCATGACATCGCACCCTCACCAATTCGCCGATATTATACCACGGTTCAGCGGGCAGCTCAACGGTGAGAGCAACTGAATCCATATCCCGCATTAAGGTCCCGGTTTAGAAGCGTTTCCATTATACCACCCCGGCCGCGGCGATTCAAGGAGACGCCGTAGTTTATAGGGTTTGACAGGCCTCCGCCGGTGCTGTTACCTTTCAGTTTAGAAGGCTTACCGTTTGGGCTCTCCCCTGAGTTGAAGAGGCGCGGCCGATGGCACATTATGCGCGCTTGCTCGCAATGTCCCTTGCCGCCCCCGGGCCGGCGGAACTGGTTGGAGTCGAATCGGTTAGAGCTTATGTTGAATTGAGACTGAAAAGGAGCAATTCAGAATAGCAGACTGATCGGAATAGTGGACTGAGGGAGGATATTGTGGACGAGAAGCACCAGGAGAACCGGGACATCGAAGCCGTTCGGGGACTGAATGAAGCCAGGGATAAAATCATCGGCCAGGTCAAGAAGGTCATCGTCGGCCAGGACAGGGTAATAGACGAGATGCTGATAGCGCTTCTCTCGGACGGACACTGCCTGCTCGTGGGCGTCCCGGGCCTGGCGAAGACGCTTCTCATCAGCACCATATCCCGGGTGCTCGACCTCAGCTTCAGCCGCATCCAGTTCACTCCCGACCTCATGCCTTCGGACATTACCGGGACCGACATCATCGAAGAGGACCGGACGACGGGCAAGCGGAACTTCCGCTTCGTCAAGGGGCCGGTGTTCGCCAACATCGTGCTCGCCGACGAGATTAACAGGACGCCGCCCAAGACGCAGGCGGCCCTTCTCCAGGCCATGCAGGAGCGCCAGGTCACGGCCGCCGGCGAGACATATCAGCTCGACCTCCCCTTCTTCGTGCTGGCCACGCAGAACCCCATCGAGCTCGAGGGAACCTACCCGCTGCCCGAAGCGCAGCTCGACAGGTTCATGTTCAATATATACGTCGACTATCCGAGTCATGACGAGGAAGTGGAGATCGTGGAAACGACGACCAGCGCCTACGCGCCCGACCTCGAGGTCGTGCTTACCGCGACCGATATCATGGAGCTACAGAAACTGGTGCGCAGGGTGCCGGTTCCCAGGCATGTGGTGGAGTACGCAGTGAGGCTCGCGCGGGCGACCCGCCCGGGCAAGGGCGATGTGCCGGCGTTTGTAACCGACTGGGTGAGCTGGGGCGCAGGTCCCAGGGCGAGCCAGTACCTCATACTGGGGGCCAAGACGCGCGCCATTCTCCAGGGGCGCTACGCTCCCTCCTGCGAAGACGTGCGCAAGGTGGCCAAGCCGGTACTGAGGCATCGCATCATAACCAACTTCAATGCCGAGGCCGAAGGCGTAAACACCATAGACATAATCAAGAGGCTGCTCGAGGAGATACCAGAGGTCAAAGGTGACTGAGGCTTACAGGAAGTACCTCGACCCCGCCGTAATTTCCAGACTCAAGGGCATCGACGTCAAGGCGCGGCTCGTGGTGGAAGGGTTTGTTACCGGCCTCCACAGGGGCCCCTACAAGGGCTTCTCGGTGGAGTTCGCCGAACACCGCCCGTATATGCCGGGCGACCCCATACGCCATATCGACTGGAAAGTTTACGGCAAGACCGACCGCTTCTATATTAAGGAATACGAAGAGGAGACCAACCTCAGGGCTTACATCATATTGGACGCCAGCGGGTCCATGGGCTACACGTCGGGTGGAATCTCGAAGCTCGAATACGGATGCTATCTCGGCGCCTCGCTCGCGTATCTCATGCTCAAGCAGCAGGACTCGGTAGGCCTTCTCACTTTCGATACAAGGATAAGAAAGTACATACCGCCGAGGTCGGTGGGCCGGCATCTGCACGCCATTTTGAAGGAGCTCACCGAGATAACCCCTTCGGAGGAGACCGACCTGGGCGTAAGCCTTTACGAGCTCGCCCAGAGGGTGAAGCGCCGAGGCCTCATTATCGTCATCTCGGACCTTCTCGACGACGCCGACAAGGTGGTGAGGGGGCTCAAACTTTTTCGGCACAGGAAGCACGAGGTCATCGTTTTTCACGTGCTCGATCCCTTCGAGGTCAATTTCCCCTTCGAAAACGAGGTTATCCTCAAGGATATGGAGACCGGCGAAGAAGTGCCGGCTGTCCCGTGGGACATAAGGCGGGAATACAAGAGCCAGGTGGCGGCGTGGATCTCCCGGTACAGGTCGGTCCTCAGGCAAAGCGGGATTGACTACGTTCCCATAAACACCCAGACCACTTTCGACGTCGCGCTATTCTCCTACCTTGAGAAGAGACAGAGGATGGGATAGGGTAGAGATTCATGAACTTCCTCAACCCGCTATACCTGGTCGCCGCGTTTGCCGCAGCGGTGCCCATTATCATCCACCTTCTTCACAGGCAGCGGGTCAAGATCGAAGAGTTCCCGTCGCTGGAGTTCGTTCGCAAGATGCTGCGCCGGAAGACCAGGCGGTTCAGGATCAAACAGCTCCTGCTCCTCATTATAAGGACGCTCATCGTTCTCTTCATCGCGCTGGCGCTCGCGCGGCCGACGCTGATGAGCGGAAGCGCCGCGCGCGGGCACCTGCCGACAACCGCGGTCATAGTGCTCGATAACTCCTTCAGCATGGGAAGGCGCGAGGCCAATCGGATATTGTTCGATGTCGCGAAGGAGAAGGCGCTGGAGCTTCTCGATTACTTCGACAGGAACGACGATGTCTTCATTCTGACGGCATCGGCCGGCGGGAGGCCGGTCAGCGAGACCGGGACCGGCGACGTCGAGAGGCTGGCCCGGCAGGTGGCTGAGACGGAGCTCACCTATGCGGGGACGGACCTGGTGACGCCCCTGGCGCGGGCGGCCTCCATCGTGAACGAATCGGCGAACCCCAATAAGGAGATATACCTTGTATCGGATATGCAGCGGGCTGGGTGGCGTGACGCCGCCCTCAGAATCGACGCGTCGGGGTCGGAGGCCAGGCTGCTCATAGTGGACCTCGGCGAAGAGATCTCCAACTCCAGCGTCAACAATCTCTCGTTCCGGATGCCGTCGGGAAGTGACGATCTCTATATGGACGTCACTTTCGGGCGGTCGGGGGGCGGTTCCGCCCAGGGCAGGGTAGCCGAGGTGTTCCTGAAGGAGACCCTGCTCGAGCGCACGGTGTTCTCGCCGGGCGAGGGTGCCGAAGAGCGCGAGAGGTTCAGGCTGCCGCCGTCCCCGGGCATGGTGTGGGGAGAGGTCAGGCTCGCGGCCGACAAACTCGAAGCCGACGACGTCAGGTTCTTCGCGCTCATGGCGCGCAAGCGGCGCGTGGGCATCGTGGGCGACGCCTACTACGTCAAGACCGCGCTCAGCCCCGAAGGTGGCGGGCTCTTCCAACCCGTCGAAATCGAGGAGGGCGGCCTGACGAGCCAGATGCTCGCCGGCATAGACATCCTGGTTCTAAGCAATGTCGTCAGGCTGCTTCCCATGGAGACAGACGCGCTCGCGCGCTTCGTCGAGAGCGGGGGAAGCGTGCTCATATTTCTCGGGAATCGCGTGGATACCGGCGCTTACAACCGCAACATCCTCCCGGTGCTGGGTGACGCCGCCATCGAGGACGTTTACGGCGGGGAGGGCGGCTACTATGCCATCGAAAGGTTCGAGCGCGAGCACCCGATATTCGCGAGGTTCCAGTCCGACGAGAATCCCTTCCAGGACATCAGGTTCTACAGGTTCATGAGAGTCGATCCCGGAAGCGGAAGCGCGGTCGCGCGTTTCACGGACGGATCTCCGGCCGTGACCGAAGTGGCGGAGCGCGTCGTGTTGTTTGCCTTTCCCGCGGACGACTCCTGGACGGACTTCCCCCTGGCCGCGCAGTTCCTACCTTTCATACACGAGGTCAATCTCTTCCTGTCATATAGCATGGGATTCGGCGAAAACTACACTGTCGGCGACGAGGTGCTCGTGAGAGTCGCGCGCCATGAAGGCGAGGCCGCGCTCGACGGCCCGACGGGAACTTCATTAGTGTTCCCGCAGCTCGTCGGCCACGGCCAGGGTTACAGGATAGACCGGCCGGCCGTTCCCGGAGTATACTTCTTAAAGAGCGCTGGCGAGACCCTGTCCGTGTTCGCCGTGAATGTGGGCGCCGCGGAAAGCGATCTCGCCAAGGTTTCCGAGAGCGACATGGGATCGAGCATCGAGGGAATCGACGTCAGCAGAATCCAGGGCGTCGAGGACATAGGCAAGTCGATCTCGGTTTTAAGAAGAGGCCGCGAGCTCTCGCACGTCTTCATATGGCTGGCCCTCATCCTGCTGCTCGCGGAGACCGTCATCGCATCGGACCTGCTGACCAGGTTCAGGGGGGCGGAGAACAACGATACTTTCGAGCATATCTGAGAGGCTCAGGCACAGCCAGTCGCTGAGCACAGTCCTCGAAGACCTTGCCGCCGGAAAGGTGCCCGCAAGGGTCGGCGGGCTATCGGGGTCCATGCGGGCAATGTTCGCGGCGCTTCTCTACCGCGAGATAGGCCGCACCGTCGTCCTAGTATGCCCCGATGAGCCGGAGAGGATAAGGGAAGACCTCGAAGGCATTCTCGGCGACGATGAAGTGCTGTACCTCCCGGACTGGGAAATCCTGCCGTATGACGAGTTCTCCCCGCATGAAGAAATCGTGGGGACCCGCCTGAGAACACTGGCGGCCCTCCTGGGCGGCAAGCGCGGCGTGGTCGTGATGCCCGTGCGCGGCATGATACGCAAGATAATACCCCCGGGCGATCTCCGCGGCGCGATCACGACCGTCGCGGTCGGTCAGTCCATAAAACCGGATGCGCTCATATCTCATCTCATGAGCAGCGGGTACGCGCGGGCCCAGGTCGTCGAGGACGTCGGCAACTTCAGCATGCGGGGCGGGATCTTCGACGTTTACTGCCAGGGCGGGGAGTATCCCGTGCGGATAGAGTTCTTCGGCGACGAAGTAGAGTCCATACGTGAGTTTGATCCCATGAGCCAGCGCTCGACACAGAAGATCGACGCGGTCAGGCTGCTCCCCTCGAGGGAGGTGGTGCTTGGCGATGAGGCCACGGACAGATTCCTCTCGCATTTCAAGCGCGACGATCTCAAGAGGGGCCGGATGGAAGACATCGTCATGCGTGTCAAGGAGCGCTTCTTCTTCGACGGTATCGAGACATACGCCCCGTACCTGTATTCGAAGGAGGCGACGGTGGAGGCCTATCTTCCCGAGGACGCCTTCTATGTCATGCTCGATCCCGAATCGCTCGCGGAGAGAGCTTCCGCTTCTTTCGAGGAGGCCGAGACCATATACGAGGAGAAATCCAGGAAGCAGGCGCTTCCGCTTCCGCAGAACCTCTTCCTCGAGTGGGCCGCCGCCCTCAAGTCGCTTGAGAAGCGGGCCACGGTGAGCGTTTCGCCGCTCAAGACCAATGAAGATGATTACAGCATCGACGTCCGCAGCCCTGACCCATTCGCGGGGAGCCTCAAGATACTCAGCGACGCCCTGGTCGAGTCGGCCGGGCGCGGCTACGAGACTTTCATACTATGCGATAACGCTGGCCAGGCCGAACGGCTCGAGGAGATAGTCCCGGGGGGCGATGCGCCGGTCACCATCGGCATCGGGCTTCTTAGCCAGGGTTTCGTTTTCCCCGAAGCCAACCTGCAGGTTCTGACCGACCACGAGATATTCGGGCGCTACAGGCGCCGGCCCAGGTATCCCCGCTTCAAGGGGGAGGGCCCCGTAGAGAGCTACAGGGCGCTCAGCCCGGGAGACTTCGTCGTGCATGTAGACCACGGCATCGGCCGCTATGGAGGAGTGGAGAGGCTGGTGGTGGACGGGCGCGAGACAGAGTGTCTGCTCATCAACTACCAGGCCGGCGACAGGCTGTTCGTTCCCATAGAGCAGCTCGACCTCCTCCAGAAATACATCGGCAAAGACAGCGAGCCCCCGAGCCTCTCCAGGCTGGGCGGCGCCGGCTGGGAAAGGGTGAAGGCGCGCACCAAGAAAGCCATCAAGCAGATGGCCGAGGAACTCATAAAACTGTATGCCCTGCGCCAGGCGAGGCCCGGCTTCGCCTTCAGCGAGGATACGCGCTGGCAGCGGGAGCTCGAGGCGGCCTTTATTTACGACGACACCCCTGACCAGCTCCGCACCACCGGCGAGATCAAGAGCGACATGCAGGCCGACAAACCCATGGACAGGCTCATTTGCGGCGACGTCGGCTACGGCAAGACGGAGGTGGCGATAAGGGCCGCCTTCAAGGCCGTGCAGGACGGCAAGCAGGTTGCGCTGCTCGTTCCGACGACGGTGCTCGCGCAGCAGCATCACCAGACTTTCCACGAGCGCCTCGCGGATTACCCGGTGAGAGTGGAAATGCTCAGCCGGTTCCGCACGCGCAAAGAGCAGAAGGCCGTAGTCGAGGAACTTAAAACGGGCCAGGTGGACATCGTGATCGGCACGCATCGGCTGCTCCAGAAGGACATCGAATTCAGCGACCTGGGGCTAGTCGTTATCGACGAGGAGCAGCGTTTCGGCGTGGCGCATAAGGAGAAGTTCAAACATCTCCGCGCCACCGTAGACGTGCTCACGCTGACGGCCACCCCTATCCCGCGCACGCTTCACATGGCGCTACTCGGGGCGAGGGACATGTCGGTTATAGACACGCCGCCCTTGGGCAGGCTGCCGGTGGACACCGAGCTCGTCAAGTTCGACGAGGAAATCGTGGTAAGCGCCATACTGAGAGAGCTCGACAGGGGCGGACAGGTGTTCTTCGTCCATAACCGCGTGGAGACCATAGACACGGTGGCGGCGCATCTCATGGGGCTTCTTCCCAACGTGAGATTCGCCGTGGCGCATGGCCAGATGAAAGAGCGCAGCCTGGAGAAGGTCATGCTCGATTTCATTGACCGCAAGTATGACGTGCTCGTCTCGACCATGATCGTCGAGTCGGGCCTCGACATACCCAACGTGAATACCATAATCGTGAACCGCGCCGAGACGCTGGGGCTTGCGCAGCTCTACCAGCTCCGCGGACGGGTTGGGAGGTCGAAGCACAGGGCCTACGCCTACTTCCTCGTACCCAAGAAGAGACGCCTCACCGACGTGCAGAGGAAGCGGTTGCGGGCGCTCACCGAGTTTACGGAGCTGGGCTCGGGCCTCAAGGTGGCCATGCGGGACCTCGAAATAAGGGGATGCGGCAACATCCTCGGGGCGGAGCAGAGCGGCTACGTGGCCGAGATCGGGTTTGACCTCTACGTGAAGCTTCTCGAGGAAGCCGTGAAGGAGCTCAAGGGAGAGCCCATCGAGGCGAGGATAGCGACGCGTATCGAAACCGATATACCGGCCTATATACCCGAGACGTATGTGGAGGATGAAAAACAGAGGGTCATATTCTACAAGAAGCTCGTAGAGGCGAGGAGCCTCGAGGAAGTCGCCGGCCTGGAGCAGGAGCTCCTCGACCGTTTCGGGCGCGTGCCCTGCGAAGGGTTGAACCTGCTGGAGTTCCAGCACCTCAGGATACTGGGCGCCGGGGCCGGCATAGACCGGGTCGCCGTGAAATCTTCCACGATTTTCCTCGAAGCAGGCAGGGACGCGGACCTCCCGGTGTCGAAAATAGAGAATATCATCAAGATGGGAATAGACATCGAGCTCTTCTCCGGCGAGAGAACGGGCATAGGCGTCAGGGGCGTTCCGGATGCGCCGCGCGAGCGGCTTGCGCTGGCTAGAAAGGTATTGAATGCGCTTCTTTGATTGTGATAGTTTGCGGCAGAGGAAAGGAGTGTTCCCGATGAAATTAAGGCTTATTATACCCTGTTTGGTCCTTGCCGTCCTGGCTTCCTGCGCATCCACCGACGACAGCGTAGTCGCCCAGGTTGGCGATTACGAAATCACGGTTTCCATGATCAAGGACGAGTACCTCTCCATCTCGCCCCATGCCCGGCCCAGGCTCGACACCATAGAG
>Ga0272444_10004464_pt1 | contig 12359 bp, 13 predicted proteins | sample SSMForm13_FD_201033 | JGI IMG/M metagenome (GOLD analysis project Ga0272444, IMG submission 201033) | Marine sediment archaeal communities from Little Sippewissett salt marsh, Falmouth, MA, United States - SSM-Form-13 | ecosystem: Environmental > Aquatic > Marine > Wetlands > Sediment ... | reverse complement strand
GTCCCGGACGGCCGTCCCGGTCCCGGCCTCGGCCGTGGTCACCCGGGAGCGCGTGCGCTGCTCGTCCATGGCCTTCTCGAAGCCGTCGATGTCCACCTCCAGTCCCTTCTCCCGGGCCATCACCCGGGTCAGGTCCACCGGAAAGCCGAAGGTGTCATACAGCCGGAAGGCCTCCTCGCCGGGGATGACCGCGATGCCCTGCCGCCCCAGGTCGGCGCTGAGCTCCTCGAACCGCTCGATGCCCTGATCCAGGGTCTGGCCGAAACGCTCCTCCTCGGCCTTGATCACCAGGGCGATGTGTTCGCGGCCCTGGTGGAGCTCCGGGTAGGCCTGGCCCATGATGTCCACCACCGTCCCGGACAATCCGTAGATGAACGGTTCGTGCAGGTCCAGGAGACGGCCGTGCCGCGCCGCCCGGCGCAGGATCCGGCGCAGCACGTAGCCCCGGCCCTCGTTGGAGGGCATGGCGCCGTCGGCGATGGCGAAGGTCAGGGCGCGGATGTGGTCGGCGATGACCCACATCGAGGTGCGCCGGCGGGGATCGGAATCGTCCCGGCCGCTGAGCTCGATGATCCGCTCGATGATCGGGCGGAACAGGTCGGTCCCATAGTTGGAGTCGACCCCCTGCTTGATGGCCGTCAGCCGCTCCAGGCCCATGCCGGTATCGACGTGCTTGGCCGGCAGCTCGGTCAGCTTGCCGGCCCGGTCGCGGTCGTACTGGATGAAGACCAGGTTCCATATCTCCAGGAACCGCTCGCAGCCGCAGTTGACTCCGCAGTCGGGCCGGCCGCAGGAGAACTCCTCGCCGCGGTCGTAATGCAGCTCCGAGCAGGGGCCGCAGGGGCCGGTCTCGCCCATCTCCCAGAAGTTCTCCCTGGCCCCGAAGCGCAGGACCCGCTCGGCCGGAAGATCGGTCACCCGGGGCCACAACCCGGCGGCCTCGTCGTCGTCGGTGTAGACCGAGGCCCACAGCCGGTCCTTGTCCAGCCCCATGTTGACGGTGAGGAACTCCCAGGCGAACTCGATGGCCTCCTTCTTGTAATAGTCACCGAACGACCAGTTGCCCAGCATCTCGAAGAAGGTGTGGTGCAGGCTGTCGCGGCCGACCTCCTCCAGGTCGTTGTGCTTGCCGCTGACCCGGATGCATTTCTGGGCCGAGGCCGCCCGGCGGTAATCGCGGGTCTCCTGGCCCAGGAAGATGGGCTTGAACTGGTTCATGCCGGCGTTGGTGAACAGCAGGGTGGGGTCGTCCTCGGGGACCACCGGGGAGCTGGCGACGATGCGGTGCCCATGGTCCTGGAAATAACCGAGGAACGCCTCTCTGATCTGTTGTGCGGTCATCTGTGACATCATCCTCAGAATGCCGGTCCGGTAAAACGGCCGGGGGTGCTGCGGCGGTGTTCGGGCCGTCAATCGTCCGCCCGGTCCTCGTCCTGCGATCGCTCCCCGAGGACCTGATCGACCGCCTCGCGGACCGCCGAACGGTCGAATCCCCGGCGGAGGAGAAAATCGGTCATCCTTCTCCGGGCCGTCCTCATGTCCAGCCGGCGGTATCGCTCCTCGCGGGCCCGGAGCAGATCGCCGGCCAGCTGTCCGGGGGAGACATCCCGGTAGGCGGCCGCCGCCACCCGGTCGATGATCTCATCGTCGATCCGCTTGAGGCGCAGCTCCCGGCGCAGCAGGCGTTCCCCGATGGGCTTGTTCTTCATCCGGTCGCCGGCCCAGCGGCGGGCGAAGTCCTCATCGTCGAGGAGACCCTCCCGGCGCAGCTCGTCGATCACCTCAGCGATGATCTCTTCGCCGTGACCCCGCCGGGCCAGGCGGTCGCGGACCTCCCAGATGCTGCGGGCCCGGTAACTTAAAAAGTCGAGCGAGTAGTGCCTGGCGCGGCTCTTCTCCTCGGCCCGGGCGATATGCTCCAGCTCGCCACGGTCCAGGGTGCGCCCCTTGCGCAGTCCCAGCTCCATGGCCAGCCGGGCGTCCATCCCGAAGGCGAAGTCGCCGTCCAGAAAGACGGATACCCGGCGCGTATTGCGCTTCTGGATCTCCAGCCCGGTGATGGTGGCCCTGCCGGACCGGCCCCTGAGAGCTATGTCATCCTGTTTTTTCACCCACGCCAACCAGGAACACGGACACGGCTGCTGTCACTTCTTGGGCGAAGCTTTCGGCTCCTTCTCCTCCGCCGGGGCCGGTTCCGCCTTCTCCGTCTGCGGGGCCGGCGTCAGTCCCAGCTCCTCGCGCAGCCGGTTCTCGATCGTCCGGGCGATATCTTCATGTTCCCGCAGGAACAGGCGGGCGTTCTCCCGCCCCTGCCCGAGGCGCTCGTCGCCGTAAGAGAACCAGGTCCCGCTCTTGGAGATCACGTCGTGATCGACGGCCAGGTCGAGCAGCTCCGCCTCCCGGGAGATGCCCTCGCCGTAGATGATGTCGAACTCGGTGTCGCGGAACGGGGGGGCCAGCTTGTTCTTCACCACCCGGACGCGGGTCCGGTTGCCGATGGTCTGGTCGCCGCTCTTGACCGATCCGATGCGGCGGATATCCAGCCGCAGCGAGGCGTAGAACTTCAGCGCCCGGCCGCCGGTGGTGGTCTCGGGATTTCCGAACATGACCCCCAGCTTCATCCGGATCTGGTTGATGAACACGACGCTGGTCCTCGACTTGCTGATCGTCCCGGTCAGCTTTCGCAGAGCCTGGGACATCAGCCGGGCCTGCAGACCCATGTGCGAGTCGCCCATCTCGCCCTCGATCTCGGCCCGGGGAACCAGGGCGGCCACCGAATCGATGACCACCACGTCGATGGCCCCGCTGCGCACCAGGGTCTCGGCGATCTCCAGGGCCTGCTCGCCGGTGTCCGGCTGGGAGACCAGCAGGTTGTCGATGTCCACGCCCAGCTTGCGGGAATACAGCGGGTCCATGGCGTGCTCGGCGTCGATGAAGGCGGCCACGCCGCCCTTCTTCTGGGCCTCGGCGATGACGTGCAGGGCCAGCGTGGTCTTCCCGGACGACTCCGGGCCGTAGATCTCCACCACCCGGCCGCGGGGGATCCCCCCGACGCCCAGCGCGGCGTCCAGGCCGATCGACCCGGTGGAGATCACCGGGACCCGGATCTTGGCCTCCTCGCCGCCCAGCCTCATGATGGAGCCTTTTCCGAACTGGCGCTCGATCTGAGAGATGGCCAGATCCAGGGCCTTGGCCTTTTCGTTCTTCTTGTCTTCCGACATTACTCTCACCTCCGTGGGTGTGGGTTCATGGTGTCGGTTACGAGGTCGATGATCTTCAGGGCGCTGTATTCGGCCCCGGTCGGTTTCAGCTGGCTTCTCATCACCTTGACCGCGCCGGCGGTGATCGGCCCGCTGGCGTACTCGATGGCCGGCAGACGGTCCAGCACCGCCTGGAGGCCGTGGGGCGATCTGACCCGGCCGATGGTCAGATGGGGGGAGAAGGGACGCTTCTCGGGTGGAAACCCGCAGAGGATCAGCGCCCTCTCCACGGCTCCGGCCAGCTCCTGCAGGGGCTGGTGCCCCTCCCCGACGCCGATCCACAGCACCCGCGGCCGGCGCAGGTCGGGAAAACCGCCCAGGCCGGACAGCTGGAAGCCGAAGGCGGGCCATCCGGACAGGGCCGTTTCCAGCGCGGAGATGACCTCCTCAACCCGCTCCCGGGGGAGCTCGCCGAGAAACTTGAGGGTCAGGTGCAGGCCCTCGGAGCGGACCCAGCGGATCGAACGGGACAGCGGTCTCAGCGGGGCGACGAACTCTGCGATGTGCGCTTTGATCTCTCCGGGCAGATCGACGGCGATGAACGTTCGTATCGTGGGCATGGATTCTTTTTCGTTCCCGCGGGATCCCCGGCCGGCCCCGGGTCACCGTTCCAGTAGATACCGGCGGACCAGGTTCAGGGCCGTCCGGACGGCGCACTCCTTGTTCGTCGCCCGGTCCGATCCGAACCGGAAGCGGCGGGTCTCGGAATGTTCTTCATGGGCCATGCCGATAAAGACCAGCCCCACCGGCTTTTCCCCGGTCCCCCCGGAGGGTCCGGCGACACCGGTGGTGGACAGACCGATGTCGGCCCCTCCGATCCTGACCGCGCCCGCGGCCATGGCCGCGGCCACCTCGGGGCTGACCGCCCCGTGACGGTCCAGGGTCCGCTTGGGGACCTTGAGGATCCGCCGCTTGGCCTCGTTGCTGTATGCCACCACTCCGTGGGTGAAATAGGCCGAGCTGCCCGGCACGTCGGTCAGCCGGTCGGCCAGCAGCCCGCCGGTGCAGGATTCGGCCGTGGCGATGGTCAGCTTTTTCATCACCAGCAGGGCGGCCGTGACCCGCTCCAGGGTGTCATCGTCCGTCCCGTAGATATGCTCTTCCAGCGCCTCCTCGATCCGCCGGCTGGCCCGGGCCAGCCGTTCGTCGGCCTCCCGGGCCAGGGAGGCCCGGGCCGTCAGCCACAGGTCCACCCCGCAGGGACCCGGAAGATAGGAGACGGTCACCTGGCGCAGGGACAGCGCGTGGATCTCCTCGGCGATCTGCGTCTCGCCGGCGCCGATGGTGCGCAGGCACCTCCGGCGGATGACCGTATCGGCCGGCCGGCTCTCCAGGGCCGGGACGATCTGCTCCTCGAAGATGGCCCGCATCTCCGCGGGAACGCCCGGCAGAGCGTACAGGACGGCCCCCTCGGTCCTCAGGAACAGGCCCGGGGCCAGGCCCACCGTGTTGGGCAGCGGCCGCCCGCCCCGGGGGACCAGGGCCAGGCGCTGATGGGCGCTGCGGGTGGCCCAGCCGTGCGCGTCCAGCCGCCGGCGGATATCTTTCCACAATGATTCGTCCAGGACCAGGGGTTGTCCCAGGGCCTGGGCCAGGGCGTTGCGGGTGCGGTCGTCGTCGGTGGGGCCCAGGCCGCCGGTGATCAGGACCACATCGGCCCGGGTGGCGGCGGTGAGCAGACCCTCCCGGATGCTCCCGGGGTCGTCGCCCACGGTGGTCTGCCACCGCGGCGGCAGACCCAGCTGGAGCAGCCGGCGGCTCAGAAAGGCGGCGTTGTCATCGGCTTGCTGTCCCCACAGCAGCTCGTCCCCGATGGTGAAGATCTCGACCTTCATGGCCTCGCATCCCCAGGGTTCAGCCGGGCGGCCGAAGGGCCGGGGCCAGCCACAGGATCACCCGCAGCGTCAGATTGGTATAGATGCCGGCCAGGGCGTCATCGGCCATGACGCCCCATCCGCGGGGCAGACGTTCGGCCCGGCGGACGGGAAAGGGTTTGAAGATGTCAAAGATGCGAAAGATCAGGAATCCGGCGACGGCCAGCATCCAGGTTCGGGGAAGCGCCAGCATGGCGATCCAGTACCCCACCATCTCATCCACCACCACCTGCGGCGGATCCGAACCGAGCTTTCTCTCCATGACCGTGGCCGACCAGGCGCCGAGCAGGAAGAACAGCAGGATGAATCCCCCGCCGACCGGCCAGCGGTCAAGCCGCAGCAGCCAGTAGAGGACCGCCGCCAGCGCGGTTCCGGCCGTTCCCGGCGCAACGGGGCAGTGACCGGCCAGGACGCCGGTGGCGACCGTTCGATGAAAGATGGTGCCTGCCGCGGCGATGTCGAACCTCCCCGGAGGGCCGCTACCTCATCATGCCCTTGATCAGGCCGGCGTTCTTGACGATGTAATCGATTCCCGAGACCAGGGTGAGGATCATGGAGACGAGCAGCAGTCCGTTAAAGATGATGATGGCCACCTCCGAGGGCACCGGCGAATGATGCTCTCCCAGGGCGGACCAGGTCATCTCCAGGTTGCTGAACACCAGGATGACGACGATGACCACCATCTGGGTCGCCGTCTTCCATTTGGCCAGGATGCTCGACGGGATGACCACGCCGCGGTAGGCCGCCATGGCCCTCAACCCGGTGATGAAGATCTCCCGGACGATGATCGGCAGGACGATCCAGCTCTTGACGTATCCCAGGGCCAGGAAGGACACCAGGGCGGTGGAGGTGAGCAGCTTGTCCGCCAGGGGATCCATGAACTTGCCGAAGCTGGTGACCACGCCCGTCTTTCTGGCCAGATGCCCGTCGTACAGGTCGGTCAGAGCCGCCACCACGAAGATGAGCAGGGCGGCGTAGCGGGAGTAGAGGTTATCGACCAGGAAGGCGGCCATGAAAATGGGGCTGAGGATGATCCGTGTCACCGTAAGCTTGTTAGGCAGGTTCATCTGGCCGTCCACACCTCCCGATCGAATCCGGCTGATCCCCGGCGCTCCGGCGCATCACGCGGCAGCCGCCGGTCTGTTCTTACTGGGTCCTCTTCTGCAGCGCCTCCCAGCGGCGGTCGACCTCGGCCTGGGCCTTTTCCAGGATAGGCTTGTTCTTCGGCTGGTAGAGATGCCGGAAACGGCCCTGCTGCTTGGTCCATTCGTCCAGAGGTTTCTTTTCCTTGGGCGTGATGGTGATCTTCCAGGTCCCCTGGTCGACCTCGTAGAGCGGCCAGAAGCAGGTCTCCACGGCCAGCTTGGCCATCTTGATGCTCAGGTGCTGGGGATATTGCCAGCCCGGAGGGCAGGGAGAGAGGATGTTCAGAAAGCTGGGTCCGTCGGCCGCCAGGGCCTTGGCCACCTTATTGGTCAGATCCCGCCAGTGGCTGGGCGAGGCCTGGGCCACGTAGGGAATATTGTGAGCGGCCACGATCCCGGTGAGGTCCTTGGGGAACTCGCGCTTGCCGGGAATGACCTTTCCCGCCGGGCTGGTCGTGGTGTGCGCCCCCAGGGGCGTCGAGCTGGACCGCTGAATGCCGGTGTTCATGTAGGCCTCGTTATCGTAGCAGATATACAGCATCCGGTGACCCCGCTCCAGCGCGCCGGAGAGGGCCTGCAGTCCGATGTCGTAGGTCCCGCCGTCGCCGGCCACGGCGATGAAGCGGTACTCCTCATCCAGCTTGCCCTTTTTCTTCAGTGCCCGGTAGGCCGTTTCCACGCCGCTGACGGTGGAGGCGACGTTCTCGAAGGCGTTGTGGATCCAGGAGCACCGCCAGGATGTGTATGGAAAAACGGAGGTGGAGACCTCCAGGCAGCTGGTCGCCGAGCCGACCACCACTTTGGTCTCGGTGGATAGCAGCGCCTGCCGGATGATCACCGGCGATGCGCAGCCGGGACACATCCGGTGGCCCGGGGCGAGCAGCTCTTTTCTCTGGGAGAGTTCTTTGAGACCTGGCATGGGGCCTCCTATTCTCTTAAGTTCAAATAATTTATAAGATTATCAACTTTGCCGGTCCGGGCCACGCCCTGCAGGCGGTCGTACGCCTCGACGATGTTCTCGATCTCGGCGGCCCGTCCTCCGAGACCATAGATGAAACTGAGCACCGGAATATGCAGGCCGGCATTATACAGGGCGGAGCAGACCTCCATGAAGACGGGTCCGCCGTGGCCGCCGAAGGAGATCGACCGGTCCAGAACGGCGATGGCCTTGGCGCTCTTCAGCGCGGCGGCCAGCTCGGCGGCGGGGAAGGGCCGGAAGGCGCGCAGCTTCAGCAGCCCCGCCTTGACGCCCTGCTCGCGCATCTGGTCCACCGCGGCGCGAGCGGTGCCGGCCGTGGAGCCCAGGATGGTCACGCACTCGGCGTCCTCCATCCGGTAGGTGTCGAACAGGCCGTATTCTCGGCCGCAGAGCCCGGCGAACTCCTTGCCGATCTCCTGGATGACACCCAGGGCGTTGTCCATGGCGTCCACCTGTGGTCTCTTGTGCTCGAAGTAATAGTCGTGAAAATCGATGGGACCGTAAGTCACCGGGTGGTCGGAATTGAGAAGCGGATAGTGGGGTTTGTACTCTCCCACGAACTTCCGGACCTCGTCCTTTTCCAGGATGGTGATGTCCTCCATGCCGTGGCTGATGATGAATCCGTCCAGGGTGACCATCACCGGCAGGAACACATCGGGGTGTTCGGCGATGCGCACGGCCTGGATCACATTTTCGTATGCCTCCTGGGCATTTTCGCTGTAGAGCTGGATCCATCCCGAGTCCCGGGTGCCCATGCTGTCGCTGTGGTCGCAGAGGATGTTGATCGGTCCGGACAGGGCCCGGTTGACCACCGGCATGACGATGGGCAGCCGGTTGGAGGCGGCGATGTAGACGATCTCCCACATCAGCGCCAGGCCGTTGGCGGCGGTGGCCGTCATGGCCCGCGCGCCGCCGGCAGAAGCTCCCAGGGTGGCGCTCATGGCGCTGTGCTCCGATTCCACCAGGATCAGCTCGGTATCGACATCGCCGTCGGAGACGAAATCGGCGAACTTCTGCATCAGGGCCGTCTGTGGGGTGATGGGATAGGCGGCCACCACATCGGGGTCGATCTGCATCATGGCGTAGGCGGCGGCCTCGTTTCCCGTTAATGCGAGGGTCTTGGCCATATTCTTCCTCCCAATGTGGGCGTTATTTCTCCTCTTTCATCATGGTAATGGCTTTCACTTTCGGCGGGCACTCTTCGGCGCAGATGCCGCAGCCCTTGCAGTGTTTCAGGTCGAAGCCGGTCCATTTGCCGTCCTCGACGATGATCGCGCCGTCGGGGCAGAGGATCCAGCAGAGCAGGCAGTGGATGCATTTCTCGGCATCGTGGACGGGGTAGTAGGTGCGCCATCCGCCGGTCTCGTACTTTTCGGAGCTGCCGGCCTCCAGGATCTTTCCACCGATGGCCAGATCTTTGTATCCGGGTTCCTTGGCTTGGCTCACTCGGTTTTCACCTCCTCATAGGCTCTCTGAATGGCTTTGACGTTGCCTTCGATCATCTCGGGTCGCAGCTTGTCGGAGAACTTGTGCTTGAAGCCCCGAATGACCCCCTCGATGGGCAGGATCGCGGTGGCTTTCATGATGGCCCCGATCATGGGGGCATTGGGGATCGGTTTTCCCAGGCAGTCGATGGAGATCTGGGTGGCGTCCAGGGTGAACACCCGGCGCCCCTCCAGGCCCAGTTTCGCGCGCACCTCCGCCGGCTCGTCCTGGGTGTTGACCACCAAAACGCCGTCCTCGGGCAGCCCCTCGGTGACGTCCACGGCGTCCAGCAGAGTTGAGTCCAGCACGGCCACCGCTTGCGGCGTGTGGATAGGCGAGTGGATACGGATGGTCTCATCACTGATCCGGGTGAACGACCTGACCGGCGCGCCCCGGCGCTCGGCGCCATATTCGGGGAAGGCCTGGATGTGGCGGCCCTCGCCGAGGGCGGCCTCCGCCAGGATCTTGGCGGCGGTCACGGCCCCCTGTCCGCCCCGGCCATGCCAGCGGATCTCGATCATCTCTGACATACAAAGCCTCCTTGGGTGATTATTCTCACAGTTCGATACGATCTTCCAGCGCCCGGCTGAGGGTGGCCTGGTCGGCATACTCAAGATCGCCCCCCATGGGCAGGCCGCGGGCCACCCGGGTGATCCTGATCTTCGCCGGCTTGATCAGCTTCATCAGATACAGCGCGGTGGCCTCGCCCTCGACGTTGGGGTTGGTGGCCAGGATCACCTCCCCGATCCCGTCCTTGATCCGCTCCAGCAGCTCGCGGATATGCAGGTCGTCCGGCCCGACGCCGTCCAGCGGAGAGAGCGCCCCTCCAAGAACGTGATAACGGCCCTTGAAGTCGCCGATCCTCTCCAGGGCCAGGACGTCGTTGGCCTCCTCCACCACGCAGATGACGGCCGCATCCCGGTCCTGGTCCCGGCAGATGGCGCAGGGATCATCCTCGGTGATGTGAAAGCAGATCGAACAGCGGCGGACCTTCTCCTTGACCGCCTTGATGGCCTCCGAGAGGGCCAGGGCCTCGTCGCCGGGGATCTTGAGGATGTAGAAGGCCAGGCGCTGGGCCGTCTTGGGCCCGATCCCGGGCATCTTGGCCAGTTCGTCGATCAGCGTGGATATGGATTCCGAGGTCTTCAGCATGGTCACGGCCGGCCGGGACTCGATCGCTTAGAAAAGTCCGGGCAGCTTCATGCCGCCCATTCCCTGAGGCATGATGCCCCCGGTGATCTTGCTCATCTCTTCCTGGGCCAGCTGCCGGGCTTTCTCCCGGGCCTGATTGACGGCGGCCACGATGAGATCCTCGAGGATCTCCACGTCATCGGGATCCACCGTCTCGGGGTCGATCTTGACGTCGACCATGTCGCCCTTGCCGTTGACCACCGCGGTGACCATGCCGCCGCCGGCGCTCCCTTCGACCCGTTTCTCCAGCAGCTCGTCCTGGAGCTGCTCCATCTTCTTCTGCAGCTCCTGGGCCTGTTTCAGCATCGCGTTGAGGGGATTGGACATCGTTTTCCTCTGCTAGGTGATGATCTCACCGTCCAGGGTTTCGAGTATCTCACCGATGACGGGCTCGTTCTCGATGATCTTCTCCGGCGGGGGCGGGGCTTTCGCCGGGCCGGCCCTCTCAACCGGGAGAGTCTCCATGGAAACGTGATCGGCCAGGGTGAACCGGACGCGGACGTCCTTGCCCAGCAGGGCGGAGACCTCCTTCTCGATGACCTCCCGGTTGGACCGCATCTGAGCCCGCTCGCGGTGAAAATTACATGATTTCGGAAAGGCGATGGTCAGGGTCTTCTCCTCGACCTCATCCAGCTGGCTGTGCTGCAGCAGCGCCCCCAGACCCGATCGTTTTTTAGTCACCCGATCGACGACCTGGTCCCACAGGTCCCCGGTGCCGGCCTCCGCGGATTCCGCTTCCGCCGGTGGCGGCGATGTCTCCGCGGGCCGCGGCGGGGCCGCCGGTCTCTCCGCCGCCGGGGCCGGAGCGGTCCGGTCCGCCCTCCGGGGAGCGGGTTTCACCGGACCGGGGCTGGTCTCCCGGGGCCGCCCTCCGAGGTACCGGTCCAGCCCGGCGAGAAGCTCCCGGAGATGCACGGTGCCGTCCATCTTGGCCAGCTTGACGGCCAGCATCTCCAGGAGGAAACGCGGCCGGTTGCTGAATCGCAATTGGCTCTGGGTCGCCGAGACCAGGGAGATCATGCGCAGCAGGTCTTCCTCTTCCAGGCCGCCGCTCTGCCGTGCGAACTGCTCCCGGTCGGCTTGAGAGAGGCCTTCCAGCTCCGGGGACCGGGGATCGATCCTGGTCACCAGGAGGTGCCGCAGGTGCTCCTGCAGCCCGTCGGCGAAGTCCTCCATGTCCCAGCCGTGCTCCTCCACAGCGGCCATGATCCGGAGGGCCTCTTTGGAATCGCCCGCCCCGGCGGCGTCCAGGAGCTGGAAGAAGATCTCCTGGCTGGCCAGACCGAGGGCCTCGGCCACCGATGTCTCGGTGATCGTCTCCCCGCCGTAGGAGACCGCCTGGTCCAGCAGACTGAGGCCGTCCCTCATGCTGCCCTCCGCCCGCCGGGCGATCAGGCTCAACGCGCCGCCCTCCGCCTGGAGACCCTCCTGCCCGGCGATCGATTCCAGCCGTTCCTTGATGTGCCGGGTGGGGATGCGCCGGAAATCGAATCGCTGGCAGCGCGATTGGATGGTCAGGGGGATCTTCTGCGGCTCGGTGGTGGCGAAGATGAAGATGACGTGGGCCGGGGGCTCCTCGAGGGTCTTGAGCAGGGCGTTGAAGGCCTCCGTGGTCAGCTGGTGGACCTCGTCGATGATGATGACCTTGTATTTCCCGCTGGCCGGGCTGTATTTCACGTTGGCCCGCAGGTCCCGGATGTGCTCGATCTTGCGATTGGAAGCCCCGTCGATCTCGAGAACGTCGAGGCTGCGGTCCTCGGTGATCTCCCGGCAGAGCGTGCAGTCGTTGCAGGGGGTCGGTGTGGGGCCTTTCTCGCAGTTGAGCGCCTTGGCCAGGATCCGGGCCACGGTGGTCTTGCCCACGCCGCGGGGACCGGAGAACAGGTAGGCATGTCCGATGCGTCCGGAGTCGATCGCGTTCTGCAGCGTCCTGGTGGCATGTTCCTGCGCGATGACCTCATCAAAGGTCTGCGGACGCCATTTTCGGGCCATCACCTGGTAGGTCATGAGCGGTCCAACCTTCGATCCACGATCTTCAATTCGTATCGATAACAGGTCGTGCACCCACCGTCGATCCCTCGCCTTCAAGAAAGATCGGAACAGTTAGCTCCGGCCAAGCACCCCTACGGCACCCGGGAGGGCTTGCTGACCGCTGCTACCTTCCGGTCCTGACGGGATTGGGCAAGTTCCCGTTGCGCAGGACCTGACCATCAACACCACTTATTCAAATCCCCAGGAAGGAAAGAAAACCTCGGGTGGGAATTCGACCCCGCTATAGCGGATTGCGGGAAGAGGGCACCGCTAGCTCCCCATCTAGCACGACCTGTCTATGAGAAAGAGAACGATCACGGGACGATCCGTCATCGGGGTATCGGGAGGGCCTTCCGGGGAGCGAAGGCTCCGGGAGACAAGAAAAAAGTGGAGC
>Ga0272444_10004461_pt1 | contig 12359 bp, 10 predicted proteins | sample SSMForm13_FD_201033 | JGI IMG/M metagenome (GOLD analysis project Ga0272444, IMG submission 201033) | Marine sediment archaeal communities from Little Sippewissett salt marsh, Falmouth, MA, United States - SSM-Form-13 | ecosystem: Environmental > Aquatic > Marine > Wetlands > Sediment ... | reverse complement strand
ACAAGGCCCTACGATGCTGTGGTTGGATTTAACAAGATGCCCGACCTCGATGTGTATTATGCGGCGGACTCTTGTTTTGCGGCCAAGGCCGGTTCAAGAAGGTTCTGGTATCGTTGGACGGGACGGTGTCGAACCTATCTCCGGTTGGAACGAAGCGTCTTTGACAAGCAGGCAAAGACCGAGATTCTACTTCTTTCCAAACGGGAAAAGGTTTTGTACAGGCACTATTACCACACGGCCGAACACCGATTTCACTTGTTGCCCCCGGGAATTTCCAAAGACTGCTTGGCCCCTAAAAACCCCGCGGTGGTTCGTGCCGGACTTCGTTCGGAATTGGCCATTGGACGGGACTCCAACGTGGTTCTAATGATTGGGTCTGGGTTTAGGACCAAGGGGGTTGATCGGGGGATCCGAGCGCTCGCTTCTTTGCCGCCAAATATCCGCAGTAAGACCATCTTGTGGGTTGTGGGTCAAGATCGAACAAGACCGTTTCGAGGGCTGGCCAAACGACTAGGGGTTGGCAAGCAGGTGCATTTCTTGGGTGGCCGTGACGATGTGCCCCGATTCTTGGTCACAGCTGATCTCTTGCTACATCCTGCTTACCGAGAAAACACCGGCACTGTTTTGATCGAGGCCATGGCGGCAGGTTTGCCGGTCCTGGCAACTGACGTTTGTGGCTTCAGTGATCATATCGAAGGGGCGGCGGGTGGAAAATTAGTGCCTTCACCTTTCCGGCAGGAAACACTCAATCACCTTTTGGTCTCCATGTTGACTTCCCCAGACAGAAGTAGATGGGGAGCCAATGGTCAAGCCTATGTGGCAAGTACCGATGTCTTTAGCCGGGCAGAAAAGGCGGCGGACGTCATTGAGCAGGTGGTAGGATGCTAGTGTTACCCGAGGCTTGGAGAGTGCGTTGGAAGGGCCAAGACGTATTCGACCGGCTGTTCGCTATGGAAGGCATAGTTTTTAAAGAAAAAGAGGGCCGTCGAACGCTTCGTTTTAACCTTCTCGGTAAACATTACTTTGCGAAGGTCCACCGCGGTGTTGGCTGGAAAGAAATCACAAAAAATCTTTGTCAATTTCGTTTGCCAGTGATTAACGCACAAAATGAATGGCGGGCTATCCAGCACCTCCAAAGACTCGGTGTTGAAACGGCGCCATTGGTGGCATATGGGAAGCGAGGTTGGAATCCTGCTCGGCTTCAGTCCTTTGTCATCACGGAAGCCCTAGACCATACCGTGAGCCTTGAAAACTTTTGTCGCGACTGGCCAACGTCTCCGCCCAGCTATGGCGTGAAACGGGCGTTGATCACGAAAGTTGCCACAATCGCCCGAACCCTTCACGAACACGGAATGAATCACAGGGATTTGTATATTTGTCATTTCTTAATGGATATTTCGCAGGGACTCGGGAGAGTCGATCCCCAGCACCTGAAGCTCTTTCTCATCGACTTGCACCGCATGCAGATACGTCGCCGTATTCCTTGGCGTTGGAGGGTGAAGGACATTGCCTCCCTGTACTTTTCAAGTATGGACATCGGTTTGACGCACCGTGACCTATTGCGTTTTGTTTGGATATACGGAAACAAGCCGTTGAAAGAATCCCTAAGCAAAGATAAAGCCTTTTGGAGGCAGGTGAGGAAACGCGGCAATCGTCTAGCTCGCAAATTCATCAGAAAAAACCGGATGACAGGGCCCCCGAACTAATGCCTTCGAACCACAAATCAACATGCCCCATCTGTCATGGTCATGGGAAACCTTCTTTTAAGAGCAGGGATCTGCTTTACGATAAGCCCCAGACTTATGAATATATGCAGTGCAACGACTGCGGCTTGATTTATCAGCATCCGATGCCCGATCCAGTGCAGATTAACAGCTTTTATCTTGACGACTATGTGGCTTACAAACCTCTTGGGAGGCGGAGGCGTTACGGGCAAGCAAGGCGGGCTGTATTGCGGCACAGATACGGCTACTCACATCTAGACGTGCCGAGGCCGTTTCTGCTCCTAGCCCCTATGCTGTCGGTTTTCAGATATCGCGATGCTATCTCATTCGTACCGAGTGGCAGGGCCCTGGACATTGGCTGTGGCAATGGTAAATTCATGCGAGCCATGAATGCCCTGGGCTGGCACTTCGAAGGCGTGGAATTTAGTGGCAGAGCTGTAAACATCTGTCGCAGAGAAGGCCTTAGGGTGTTCCAAGGCGATTTGCATGAGGCGGCTTTTGAAGACAAGGCCTTTGACCTGGTTTCGGCACGTCACGTGATTGAGCACCTGGCCGACCCAGGGCATTTTGTTGCTGAGATCGTCCGCATCTTGAAAAAAGGGGGACGATTGGTGATCCGAACACCGAACAGCCAAGCCTTGGGGCGGCAATGGTTCGGAAAATATTGGTATGCGAATGAAGTGCCCCGCCATTTGGTTTTGTTCAGCCCCCGGAATCTTCGGATGCTGACCGAACGACATGGCCTCCGACTGATCACCGAGAGGTTGTTCACCTCCCCCAAAATTATTCTCAACAGCTGGGACTACCTCGCCGGAAGCCGAGGTCGGCCGTCCAGAAAACAGAAGATTCCAAGATTGCTGGCTCGTTTGTACATGATGCTTGCCGCCATCAGCGGCCGGGGCGATGAAGTGTTTGCCATTTTTGAGAAACCATGAATAGCAAGAGCATCTTGTTTATCTCAAAGGGAGAGACCGCTCCATCGACACGCTATCGAAGCCTCGCCTATTTTGGTGCGTTGCGCATGGGCGGCTGGCGTCCTCAGCACGTCACCGCTCACGATGATCCCCTGTCACGCGTCGAGCTTCTCCGAAACGTCGTCCGAGCGGATGTCGCAGTCGTCTTACGAAAAACCTTCAATATAGTCTTCTTCCATCTGCTGAACCTGTGTTCAAAACGGCTCTTATTTGACCTGGATGATGCCATCTTCTGCCGAAGTGACGGCGATCCCTCACGCACACGCCAAAATCGATTCGCACGGATCGCCCGTCGCTGTCAACAAATCTGGGCGGGTAATAGTTATTTGGCCGAGACTGCCCAGCGATACAACCCATCTGTTGCCATACTGCCGACTTCACTGGACCCTGCAAAATATGCAAGCAAGACAGAAAAATCAAAAGATCATATTGATCTTGTCTGGATTGGGAGCCGTTCTACACGAAAGTATCTCAGGGGAGCCTTGCCGGTCTTGGAACCCCTGGCAAAGGCTTGGCCCTTGCTTCGCCTGAAAATCGTAGCTGACTTTGATCTCCCGTCAGAGTATCTACACACAGTGGCCGTCCCGTGGAGCGAAGAGCAAGAATCGGGGGCGCTATCCTCTTCACACATTGGTATCGCACCCATGCCGGATAATCGGTGGACACGAGGAAAATGCGGACTCAAGGTCTTGCAGTATATGGCTGCTGGCCTGCCTGTCGTGTCATCACCGGTAGGTGCCAATAGACAGATTGTGGAACACGGATTGACTGGTTTTCACGCCCATAGTCCAGAGGCATGGCAATCTGCTATTCAGAGACTAGTCAGGGACCCCAATCTGAGGCGGACAATGGGTGAGGCGGGAAGAAAGCGGGTCATGGAAGAGTATTCTGTGGACGTTACTTTCCCGAAAATGGCCGCCGCTTTGAACACGTTGTTTGGGAAGGAGTCTTCAAAAGGATCTTACTAAAGGGAGCATAAAATAGTTTACGTTTCATAGGTACAACATGCAAACAACATGATACTCTCCTTAGTAAGCCATTCATTGGGTGACCAAGACATCTTCCAGGATCAGATACTCAAGGTCAGAGCCGAAGAATATATTCAAGGCATCGGCGGGCGAACACGCTATGGGCTCACCACGTCGATTCAGAGAGGTGTTCAGCACTACGGCATGGCCGGTTCGTTTTTCCAAGGCTTCAATTAATGCGTAGTACCTCGGGTTTGTTTCCTTGGTGACGACCTGTGCCCGGCTCGTCCCGTCCGCGTGTACCACCTCCGGAATTCGCGTTTTCCAGTGCCGAGCCACATCGAACGTAAATGTCATGTATGGAGCGGGATGACTCGTCTGAAGGATATCTTCTGCCACCTTGTCCAGTATACTGGGACAAAAAGGACGCCAGCGCTCGCGATACTTGATTTGCTCGTTGATCCGGTCTGCTATGCCTTTCACGCTGGGGCAACCCAGGATGCTTCGGCAGCCCAGTGCGCGGGGACCGAATTCCATACGTCCTTGAAACCAAGCCATTGGATTGCCCTCGGCCAGAATATCCGCCCCCCTTTGCGCTGCGTCATCGATAACCTGCCACTTGGGTTTTCCGGGATGATCATGACAGGCTGCAATGCATTCCTCGGTTGTATATGATGGGCCTAGATAGACGTGTTCCAGTTTTTCTATTTGAATGCCCATGTTGCTTGCCCCATAGGATGCCGCCCCGATTGCCGTGCCCGCATCGCTTGCTGCAGGCTGAACAAATAACTCCTTAACATGGGGCAGAGCCAAGATCCGCTGGTTGAGTTTCACGTTAAGTGCACTGCCTCCGGCAAAGCAAAGCTTCCCGGTTTCACGCAGAATGTCACCCAAGTAGTAGTGCATGAGCCCCAGTGAAATCTCTTCAAAAAGCTTCTGCAAGCTGGCTGCGTAGTGGATGTAGGGTGTATCCGCGCTTTCATTGGTCCGCCGCGGACCGAGCCAGTCAATGAGCTCCGGGCCGAAGTAGAAGCCAAGGCCGGTTTCCTTATAGCGACGCAAGCCCACTGTGTTGACCAAATGGGTGTTCACTTTGATATTCTTTCCATCAAAGTCGATCAAAGCCGAAAGGTCGTATTTAGAAGGATCGCCGTAAGGCGCCATGCCCATGACTTTGAATTCCCCGTCAAGCATCTCGAAACCAAGATATTCGGTCATGGCACCATAAAGGCCACCTAACGAATCGGGATCGTAAAACTCTTTGATCTTATGGATCTTGCCGTTTTCTCCATATCCGAAAAACGTCGTGGCATATTCCCCTTTTCCGTCAATTCCAAGTATGGCCGCTTTTCCCTTGAATCCGCTCAGATGATAAGCACTGCTGGCATGGGCAAGGTGGTGTTCCACCGGAATAAACTTCACCCGATCCCAATCGATCTGCAATCGCTGAAGCACTTTCTTTACACGTTGCACGTTGCGACGATAACGACGGTTGCCGTTAAACAAAGCAGTCAGCGCACGATCAGGTGCATACCAATAGCGCTTGGCATAGTGCCAACGGGCAGGTGTCAACAAGCTGATGGGTGCGTAGGGAAAGGCAACCACATTCACTTCGCTTGGTCTAATACCGGCGTATTCCATGCAAAACAGGGCAGATTCATAAGGCATCTGGTTTTTGGCATGTTTGTCACGGATGAACCTTTCTTCCTCTGCTGCGGCAACCAATTCGCCGTCTACATACAAGGCGGCTGATGGATCGTGCGTCAATGCACCGGATAAGCCAAGGGTAACAAGTGCCACGTTTCAGTCCGTCCATCTTTGGTGGTGGAACTTGGTCGTGTTCATAGTTGAATAAGTGCCAGTTGTTCGCGAAACATTTTATCGATTTCCGGCAAGGTGGCCCAGTTGCGCCTCAAGCGGACAAGGTCCTGTCTAAATGCGCGGACAAATTGCCATCTGAACCGATGCTCGCACATAGCATCTAGATCTGTCGTACAGAGTCCCTGGCTCGTGACGAGAAAATTCGTGGCCTTCAAATCGCCGTGACTGATAGATGCATCGGCGAACGACTGGAGCAGTTTTCTGAACTGTTTGACCAAATCTTCTGCGTCCCTCTTCTTTGACAAGTCAGAATGGAACCAGCCATGAGCATCCATGCCATTCACATACTCGGTTACAAAATAGGCCTTATACCGAAAAGGGCCCCATCGCTTTTCGAGGAGCGCAACCGGTTTGGGCGTCGGGATTCCGAGGATGTTCAAACGATGGGCGTTTTTCCACGAAATCCAAGCTCGGCTCGGACGCATGGCCCGGGTTATGGCATGCCAAGGATTCTTGATGTTGTATCGCTTTACCACTAAGCGCCGGCCATCCATGTTGACCAATGCCACGGTGGAGGTGTTCCCATCCTTTATCTTGGTGTCAGCATCCACAAAAGGATCTGGATTGGTCAAAAAGCGAACCGCCGGCCCATGGTAGAAGGCCCGGTCGCAGACCAGGAAGAAATCCCAAGCTTTTCGGCACACAAAGTCCGAGCATTCACGATAGATTTTTCTAAGATAACGTTCTTTTCTCTGGTTCCGTTGACTGCAAATCTCTTTCAACAACTGGGAACGCAAGCGCTTATCCAACGGCCATTGTCTTTGTTCAGCGTATATTTCAAAGGCATTGGCAGCCAGGCTGTCGAACCGAGGGTAGAGTTGGGCGAAGAATAATCCCACGTTTCTCAGACTCTGTGCTTTCGAGAGGGGTTTCCCAATCTGTCTGATATCAACGGCGGCCCCATCAATGGTATAAATGTCTTCTTCATGCAAGAGAAAGTTTCCCAGGTGCGGGTCATCTTGTTTCAGGCCAGCCTGGTGTTGATTAGCTATCACGGCTAACGCTCTGCCTAAGAATTCGCCACGCTGACTATCATGAACTGCTTGTTGCCAGGCTTTGCCAAGATTTTGTGCCGCCAAAATTCTTCGAAAGCATAAGATGGGTGTCCCGTCGGATGTGAGCGTTCCTTTAAACAGGAGGGCAGGCGTTTTGATGCCCGCAGCACTCAGAGCACTCACTCCCCTTTTCTCCCGAGTGTAATGGCGTCGGCCGCCTTCCGGATCCAGAAAAAACTTTGCCACCACCTGCTCGCCAAAACATTGACCAAAGCACACCAGGCGTTTGCCTGGCAATACACGTAGCATTTGGGTGCAATACAACTCACAAGGCTGTCCACGGCATGTCAGCGTCACACGAAACGGAAACGCCACAGCGCGCCCGGCAGAGCGAAGATATTGACTATCCACCAGCGGGCTCATACCAAAAATCTTTTCTTCTTGCGTTTGCCTGTTTTGTGTAGGCATTTTAACCTAGAATACGAGGGCACCCCCCGCAGCTTGACTTCTACGAGCTGAGTCGCGTCGCTGCAGGGATATTCAATCAGTCTAACCCTCCAGAACACCGGAGATAGCCACAAGCAAATGGTACTACCCTAACGCTGCAAAAGTCGAGGATGCGCCAGCGCGCAGGCGTCCAAGGGTGAGGCTGTAGTGAACTACGCCGAGCCCTTGGCAACACAGGAGATGGGGTGTACTCGGCCTTCCCACAGGGTAAAAGATATGGCTGTTTTTTTATCTTTTCTGGACATCACTAATCGTTGATTCCTCAGGATCGCTTGTAAAAATCGCAAAGGCAAGCGGTTACTGTTTTTGAAGAACTTTTGCCATATTTCTTATGCAACATGAGGGTACCACTCAGCCGCGGCCCACCCGAGCCCTCCTTTTTTCTTTGCGGCGGCGTCGCTTGGCCAGATCCTCTGGATAAAGATAAGGATGGTGCCGTTTCCACCGTTTGTGAAACCAAAACCATTGCTCAGGATATGCTTTGACTGCTTTGTCAATAGCATCTGTTACAATTTGTGTGTTGGCCTGTAAGTCCGCCCGGGCGTCCTCTGTTTTCTTCAGGAGAAGAGGTGGTTCTATGATCAGAGTGAGTCCTGTCTCTTTTCTTCTCACACAATAAGCCGGTATGACCAAACTATCGTATCGGTTAGCGAGCAGTGCTGCCGAGGGTGTGGCCGTGGTGGTCCGGCCCAAGAAATCTACCTCCAGCCCTTCTGAGAGTCTGGTCCCCTGATCGATCAACAACCCCAGCGTTCCTCCCTGACGCACCACCCGAGCCATGGTGAGTAATGCCCCTCGCTTATCCAGGACAACATTTCCGAAACGGGTCCGGAGTCTATAGATCCAAGAGTTGAGCATCTTGGGGTGGATGCCTCTGGCGACGAGTACTAGAGGCTTCTGGAGATAACAGGAAACAAACAAAGGAGCCATCTCCCAGTTGCCCAGGTGGCCTGAAATCAGGATAACGCCCTGTGAGCTTTTCATGGCCTTGAGCAAGTGGCCCCTCCCTCTGATTCGAACTTTGCTCAGGATATCTTCCCTCGAAAGACAGGCCATTTGACAGATTTCAAGAAGGGTAATCCCCATGTTTTGAAAGACGTCTTTGGAGAGTCGTCGGATCCGATCCCGGGGCCATGCCGGATAGATGAATTTCAAGTTCCGTTTTACGATGCGGTGATGACGTCTATCCAGAACGTATCCGAGGATCCCCAGCAGCTTGCCGGCCTCAACAACAAACTTCTGGGGTATCTTGGCAATCAAGGAAGCTAGCGCGTTCGAACATAGCCGTAGTCTCTTCATCGTGGGAACGCCTCGTCTATTTGCCCCAGCAAAGAGGTTCCAACTGTGTCCGACAGCCCATAACAATCGAGGCCGAGCAATGAATAGATGAACAGGAATAGTCTCCCAAAAAAGCGTCATGGAATCAGAGCATCAGGAACCTCTGGCACTGAGATAATACCATGTTTACTAACACATCTGAGATGGGGGTGAAAGGCGATTTCTTTGCTCCAAAACTCACGGATTGACAAGAGACAAAAAGGAGGATAAAAAATTATTCTGGGTGTTGAGACTGGTTTTTTTAGAATTATTCTCAGCTTACAGTACCTTTTGGTCCTTTGACCACATCTTGAGAACTGAAAGGATGACCATTTAATGAATATTTGCGTCGTTGGTGTTGGCTATGTGGGACTTGTGACAGGGGCTTGTTTCTCCGAATTTGGACTACGGGTGACCTGTGTGGACAAGGATGCGTCAAAGATTACCCTGCTGACTCAGGGTCAAGTTCCCATCTATGAGCCTGGACTGGCAGAACTGGTTGGTAAGAACTTGAACGAAGGGCGCCTGTCTTTTACAACCGATATCGAGGAAAGCGTGCGAAATGCCTTGGTGATCTTTATTGCCGTTGGTACCCCACCGGACGAGGAGGGAGGTGCCGACCTCCGGTATGTGGAAGAGGTGGCCCGATCCATCGGTCAGACCATGAATGGCTACAAGGTCGTGGTGACAAAGAGCACGGTTCCGGTGGGCACGGGGAAGATGATCGAAGGCATCATCAAGGAAAGCCAGCCCAAACCCTGCGCCTTTGATGTGGCCTCCAATCCTGAGTTCTTGAGGGAGGGATCGGCCATCGAGGATTTCATGCGTCCCAATCGCATCGTCATTGGCGCCGAGAGCGACCAAGCGGTGGCTATCCTTGAGGACCTTTACAATCCCCTCTATCTTATTGAGACCCCCTTTGTGGTGACTGACAGGGCGACAGCAGAGATGATTAAATACGCATCTAACGCTTTCCTGGCCACGAAGATATCCTTTATCAATGAGATGGCGAATGTATGTGAAAGGGTCGGGGCAGATGTCCACAAGGTGGCCAAGGGCATGGGCCTTGATGGGCGCATTGGTCGAAAGTTCTTGCATCCTGGGCCAGGGTTCGGCGGGTCCTGTTTTCCAAAAGACACGAGGGCTATCAGCCAGATTGCCAGACACCATGGATGCGAATTCAAGATTGTGGACGCAGTGATTGAGGTCAACAATGAACGTCCTGAAACAATGCTTGAAAAGATTGTCTCGGCCGTTGGCGGGGATTTGAAGGGTGTCACCATTGGGATGCTTGGGTTGACTTTCAAGCCGAACACGGACGACATGCGTGAGTCTCCCACCATCCCGATTATCTTGGGGTTACAGGAAAGAGGGGCAAAGATCCAAGCCTATGATCCGGCAGGGATGGAGCAGGCCAGAGAATACCTTCAAGATGTCTGTTACACAAAAGATTTATACGGGGTTGCTGTGAACGCTGATGTTTTGGTCCTGGCAACGGAATGGAATCGATTCCGCAACATTGACTGGGATCGCATGAAAGAGCTTCTGAAGCGTCTTATCGTCGTAGATTTGCGAAACATCTATGATCCAGAACGCATGCGCGCCCTGGGATTCGAGTACACCAGCGTCGGGCGTCCATAGGCCATGAGTCAGCCCCGGCCGCCAAAACCCGCTAAGCTGGTTATAAGCTGTTTGACCAAGGACAAGAAGGTTTTTGGAGAGGTCGCCCAAAGGCTGTCTGAGTCCTTTGGGCAGCCCGATGTGATCAGTCAGTGGCTGGCCTTTGAGAACACGGACTACTACAAGCCGGAGATGGGTGCTCCCCTTTTCAGGCGTTTGATGGCCTATCATGATTTGATGGAGCAAGAGGGTCTGCCCGATGTCAAGATCATGACAAATGCGCTTGAGAACCGGTTTGCCACCGCCGGAAAAAGACTGGTCAATATGGACCCGGGATACCTGCTGGCTGAACGGTTTGTCCTGGCTACGGGGAAAAACTATGCGCACCGTATCTACCTGAGGGCAGGGATTTATGGGGACCTGACCTTGGTTTATCACAAGGGTGGGTTTCAAGGGCTGGATTGGACCTATCCGGATTACGCGGGTGAAGGGATCATCAGTTTTCTTCAATGTGTGAGAGACAGATATATGTATCAGATAAAAGAATCAGGGCACCAAAGGCCTGAAGTCGCTAAAACGCGTCAAAGTGAAAGGTAGTGAGGGGTTGACAAATGCGTGTGTTCGGTGACCTTCCTTAGAGGATTAACCAATGTCCTTCATGAATCGGCAGTTGCTGAACCGCGAAAGCGAGCGAACTCGCCGCAGCTTGATTTCGACGAACCAGTCGCGTCGCTGCGGGGTTAGCGAGCGTATCTGAAGATGGCAAAGTCCCTTACGGTCGAAGATTCCCTGCAGATTGCTGCAGGGATCTTCAATGATGAAAATTCCCCATCCCAGGCACCCTAGGCACTCGCTGACCCTTGGCATTTTTTCTTGAGGGTAATGGCATGATCAAGAGTATGACGGCATTTGGCAGGGCGGAACAGGTCGTTGAAGGTCGGTCGTATGCCGTGGAAATTCGTTGTGTGAACAGACGCTATCGTGAGATCTCAGTGCGTATGCCCCATGCGTTGCTCCCGCTTGAGGAGCGCATCAAGAAGTTGGTGGCAGACAAGGTTTCACGAGGGCGTGTGGATGTGGTAATCAAGGTCAAGAACGGTTCTCGGGCCATCGCCGACATTGTAGTGAATCTTCCCCTAGCCCAAGCCTATTGGAAGGCGTTGGCCGAGCTCAAGGAAGCCCTGGAAACAGAAGAAAAAGTTGGGTTGGAAATACTCCTTGGCTTGGAGGGGATCATGACCGCGACAGAACCTGAATTGGACCTAGAGAAGACATGGTTGGCCCTTGCCTCTTTAGTTGGCGAGGCATTAGAAGGGGTAGACGCCATGCGGATCACTGAGGGGCACGCCATTTACCATGATTTCCAGAAACGCCTTCAGTCTGTGGAGCAAGGCTTGTCTCGCATCAAGACATTGGTCCCAGCCATCTTGTCCGATCACCATACGCGCTTGAAAGAGAGAATCGTGGCGTTGACAGAAGGGGAGGCAGCGCTGGATCCAAACCGACTGGCTCAGGAGGCCGCTCTTTGGGCTGACCGAAGTGATATTACAGAAGAGATCGTCCGATCCGAAAGCCATTTGAAGCAGTTTCGTAGCATGCTGCAATCAGAGGATCCGGCTGGAAGGGCTCTGGATTTCCTGCTCCAGGAACTCAATCGTGAAGTGAACACCATGGGGTCGAAGGGGGGAGACGCCCATCTGTCCCAACTCGTCGTCGTTCTTAAGAGCGAGCTTGAGAAGATTAGGGAACAGGTCCAGAACGTAGAGTAACCCTAACCGTGTCATCTTCAACTATGGTGGAATAGGGTTCAAGACGCACAAAAAGTGACGGATGGGCCTCACGGATAGTGCGTTACCGTGACTTTGCCTATTGAGTCGGCTTCGCCGTCTCGCGCAGGGATAATTAAACGGGGCGAGGCTGGAGCGCAACCCAGTCCCGCAAGCGGGATTTGCTAAGCCGTCAGCTTTGGAGGCGCAAGATGGACACAGCTTTGCTGAACATCGGTTTTGGAAACACGGTGGTTGTCGGTCGTATCATTGCTATTGTCACTCCCGGGTCCGCTCCGATGAAACGGCTCAAGGAAGATGCGAAAGAGGGAAAACGTCTGATTGACGCCACGCAGGGAAGACGGACTCGCTCGATTATCATTACTGATAGCAACCATGTGATTCTTTCGGCCATTCAGGCAGAGACCATATCGCAGCGGTTTTTGACCGGCTTCGAGTTCAGGGGAGAGCAGAAGAAGGCCACGGTTTCTAATTGAACCGATTAAGCGGGCGCATTCCCCGTAGCTTGCTGCGGGGTTAGCGAGCGTATATAAAATCAGTATTATTCCTTACGGTCGAAGATTCCCTGCAGCTTGCTGCAGGGTCT
>Ga0272444_10004459_pt1 | contig 12360 bp, 3 predicted proteins | sample SSMForm13_FD_201033 | JGI IMG/M metagenome (GOLD analysis project Ga0272444, IMG submission 201033) | Marine sediment archaeal communities from Little Sippewissett salt marsh, Falmouth, MA, United States - SSM-Form-13 | ecosystem: Environmental > Aquatic > Marine > Wetlands > Sediment ... | reverse complement strand
TATAATGAGCAGTATTCTTTTGGTATTTCTCATATTGACACAAAAATTAGTCAATTTTTATCTAATAATAGTTATTGTCCCTGTTCTGGGGGCAGATCCATCACCAAGATCAAGTATATAATGATATGAATCCACAGGCAGGGGTTTACCCTTATACGTTCCGTCCCACCTGTTCTCGTCCAGATTTTTAGCGCTGTAAACCAGTTGTCCCCACCTGTTAAATATCTTGATTTCAGCATTAGGATAAAGGTTAATATTTCTGATCACCAGGTAATCATTCTGGCCGTCCACTACCCCGGGAGTAATCACCTCGTATACCTCAAGACACCCGTCCCCTACAAAATCAACCCTTATATCAGCCAGACTCCAGCATCCGTTGGCATCTATAACCTGGACTGAATAATTTCCGCTCATAACAGAGGCACGATCCTCTGTGGTCACCCCATCATCCCAGAGTATATTATATGGCATCACACCTCCTGTTATTGTCAGATCTACTGAACCATCGGCCACATCAGGACATGATGCATCAGAAACACTGTATGTAATACTAATCTCTTCAGGCTCAGTAAGACTGAATTCGTACGACTCAGAACAACCGAGCTCATCTGTTACAGTAATAGTATAATCACCAGCTTCAAGATATGAAATGTCCTCATCTGAAGAAGTAAACCCGCCGGGGCCATCCCAGCTAATAATCAATGCCCCTGTTCCTCCGCTCACACTTACATTAATATAACCATCTGTTTCTCCATAGCAACTCACTCCATAACCATTAAAATCCGATACACTGACAGGTGTAATCAATATCTGGGGTGGTTGGGTTATTATTACAAAGAATGAAAATGAATTGCAGTTATTGATATCTGTGAAGTTCATTGAATACGTACCTGCTGAAATATCAATAAGATCCTCTTCAGTAGACGTATAACCATTGGGACCGGTCCAGCTAATCAAATAGGGCTGTGTACCGCCACTGATTGTAATGTTTATTGATCCGTCCTTTGCTCCGTAACAACTGCAATGACTTACCTCATCCAGTGTATAGGACAATACATCGGGTTCGATAATTGTAATAACAGTATCTTTTTCGCATCCGTTATCGTCAACAACTGAAATACTATAATCACCGGCAATGAGCCCTGTAAATTCACCTGACGACTGATAAGGAGCACCATTAAAACTATACTGGTAAGGCTCTGTACCACCTGCAGCGCTTATACGTAATACTCCATCCGATAATCCATTGCATGTTATGTCAGAATGCTCCTCAACCACTATATCCGGTAAAGCATTTATAGTAATTATTTTATCATCGTAATAATCTTCAAACATTCCGGAAACGGTGAGTGTGAGTATAACTGTTCCGGCATCAAGATCAGCAGTACCAAAAGTATAAACGGGATTATCCACTGTGGCATCATCGAAGCTTCCATCACCGCTGCTTGTCCAGAGTACTGTCCCGCCTGATGCGGAAGCATCGGTCACTGTATATGAAGTTTCTGAAGCGCATACGGCATCGTCAGCCCCTGCATCAGCCACCGGTCTTTCAGTGATGGTCAGTTTGATGGTATCACTCACCGGGGTACATCCGGTAACAGGAGTTACATCCATGAACAGCTTAACGCTGTCAATATCTGTTGTTCCCAGTGTGTATGTTGGGTTAAGCAATGTCGGGTCATCAAATACTCCATCACCCGTTGTTCCCCATATAACTGTTCCATTGTCTGCTGAAGCAGCGCTCAGGGTATATGATCCCTCATCCAGGTAAACATAATCATCAGGTCCTGCATAAGCAATCACAGTATTTGTATCACTTACTGTAACTGTTGCTGTTCCCGGTGTACTGTTCCCGGCTTCATCAAAAGCAATCACATTAACAACATTCGGTCCCAGCATACTGCAGTCAAACGTGTTTATGTCTATCACTACCGAAGCAATGCCACAGTTATCATAAGATAAAAGTGCATCAAATACATATGAGCTGTCTATTGTAACAAAATTACCCAAGCCGATATAGACTGTTGTATCCGTTGTAATCAGTACTGGTGCAGTATCATCAGTAACCGTAATATCAGTATAACATTCCGTAGGATTTCCGCTTCCGTCAGTTACTGTAATGGTAACTTCTGTTGTACCTGCTGGTATTAATGTTCCTGCAGCAGGTTGTTGGGTAATAACCAATGCCGGGCTGCAATTATCATATGCAATAATTTCACCTATCAGATCAGGCAACATTGTCTCACAATTATTATCAGCACTTATAGTCCTGTCGCCTGCACACGAGGTTATAACCGGCCCCGTATCATCTACCACACTAATATTGAAAGTACATGTTGCCGTATTGCCGCAATCGTCTGTGGCTGTGTATGTAACTATACTGGTTCCCATACTGAATGTACTTCCCGGAATATGACTGCCGGTAAAGTCTGCCAGGCTGCAGTTATCTGCTGCAGTTGGCTCAATCCAGTTAACCACGGCATCACAGGTCACCGGGTCTGCTGACACCACTATATCAGCAGGACACCCACTTATAACAGGATCGGTAGCATCGTTAACCGTTATTGTCTGTTCTACAGTAACCGAGTTTCCACATTCATCTGTTACCGAGTAGGTTCTTGTTATTGTTTCAGGGCATGTACTACCATCACTTACGTCGCTCACGAAGGCTATTACCGGTGCTGTACAATTATCAGATGCATCGGAAACAACAGATATATCGGGTGCGGGCACGTCAGCAAGGCATTGAACATTTACAGGTGGAGGATTACTTGCAGTGGGAGGTGTTAAATCATGTACTGTAATTGTCTGGTTTACAGTTATTGAGTTTCCGCATTCATCCGAGACAGAATAAGTTCTTGTAATTATTTCAGGACATGTATTACCATCACTCAAGTCACCTACAAACAGCACCACAGGTGAAGAAGTGCAATTGTCAGCTTCATCCGTTACCACTGAAACATCAGGCAGAGGTACATCAGCCAGGCATTCTGCATATACAGAAGCAGGATTACTTGCAGTGGGTGGTGTTATGTCATTTATCGTTATTGTCTGGCTTACATCTATTGAATTACCACATTCATCAGTAACCGAATAAATTCGTGTTATTATCTCCGGACAGGTATTCCCGTCACTTATATCTTCTTCGAAGGCCACCAGCGGTGATGCAGTGCAATTGTCAGCCTCATCTGTTACTACTGAAACATCAGGTGCAGGAATGTCAGCCAGGCACTCCACGCTTATTGGCGGCGGATTGCTTGCTGTAGGATCTGTGAGATCATGAATAGTAATGGATTGTTCAATTATTGAAGAATTCCCGCAATCATCTGTAATTGAATATCTTCTGGTAATAATTTCGGGGCATGTATTACCATCGCTCACATCTTCAACAAAAGCAACTGATGGAACTGCCGTGCAATTATCAGTAATCCCGGCTACCACGGAAATATCCGGAGGAGGCACATCTCCCGGGCACTCCACAACAATGGCTGACGGGGTATCAGCAGTTGGTGGGGTGACATCATCAACGATAATAATTTGTTGTACTTCTATATAATTTCCGCAGGCGTCTGTAACAGAATAGGTGCGGGTTATCGTTTCAGGGCAGGTATTGCCATCACTTAGATCACTAATAAAAGCAATAAGAGGTGCTCCACAATTGTCTGCTGCGTCTGTTACCACTGAAATGTCAGGCAAGGGCACTTCATCTGTACACTCAACAGTTATTGTAGCAGGGTTGCTGGCAGTGGGCGGTATATCATCATCCACCGTAATTATCTGAGAACATGTCTGGCTGTTGCCATTGTCATCCGTTATCTGGTATATCCTGGTAATCACTTCCGGGCAGCTACTGCCATCGGAACTCTCTGACAACATTACAAAACTGTCAGTGTCCAGTTCACAATTATCACTTGCAGTACCACCAGCAGCCGTAAACTCGGCATATGTGAGATAGGCAGGTTGTTCAGAAATATCACATGCTGCTGTAAGATTAGCAGGGCATATTATCACGGGCGGGATATTATCTTCAATGCTAACTAATATATCTTCTGTAGCCGAACAACCATTGTCATCAATAATTGTAATTGTATATGTCCCCCCGGTAAGTCCTGTCTGATCTTCATCTGAAAATGCTAAGCCGCTACCGTCTATGGTGCTCCATACATAGGTATATGGCTCTGTACCTCCTGTGACCGAGATATCAATTGCTCCGTCGGAGTCTTCTTTGCATGCCACGTTGTTAACCAGATAATCTATTATTATTTCATTTGGCTGTGAGACATTGAATGCTTCAGTGGTAACACATCCCAGGGCATCTGTAACATTAACACTGTAATTACCTGCAGACAGACCTGTAATATTATCTGTTGTTTCGCCACCTGGTGACCATAAAAAAGTATATGGAGCTGCTCCGCCTACAGGAGTAATATTTATTGCTCCGTCATCATATCCAAAGCATGATGGTTGTGTTATAACAGCATCAATAATATAAGGAGCACATGCATAAGCAATGCCAAACTGCGTTCCAAGTGTTGATATTCCATTTGCCATAAGATCTCTATAAATATTTGGAACACTGGCAGTGACATGATTACCATCAAGAACCCAATCCAGATTATTTGTCCTGGACAGAATCCTTGAATTAATGTTCAGAGGATAACTCGAGAAGTTGGTCGCCTGCAGATCAAGATTGTAGTTAGCCGCATTGAACCCGTTGGCTGCCGTAAAGTTCCAGTATCCTTCTGTAAAATGGTACAGGATGTCTGTTGTGCCATCAATTAATGGCAATCCGTCTGATCCCGGATCGGTAGGTATAAATTCAACTATCACTGAGCCCGGGTTATCTAAAAGGTTAACATACAACCTGGCCGGATGATAAGAACCACTTATGCCAACAGGGAAAAGAGTGTTCCCAAAGGTATTGATCCACCTTTCCATTATTCCTGTAAGAATACCAGAGACATATGTCAGTGAACCAACCGTGGCTGCACCTGTTCCGATAGTTAATATATTGGAGCCTGTAATAATATCCCGGCCTGCCATCTGAAGATTATTTTCAATGACCACATTATCTGAGAGAACCAGGTCTCCACCTGTATTTATATACTGAAGATTGTGAAAAGTTTCAGCTCCTGTTATTGCCTGGTCAGTACTGCCATTAAAAATAACATCAGAGGAACGTGGGATAAAAGTAGAGCTATTATTGGTCCAGTTACCAGCTAAACTAATCAGGTAATTGAATGGGCTGACATCCAGGGTGCTGGTAGCATATAAAAGAAGATCTCCTTCTATTGTAATCGAATTTGTCAGGGTTTTTGTGCCGGCATTACCGATATAGAGATCATAGTAGACGGAATTAAAGGGTGTCTTTATTGCCTGGTCAGCACCGTTATAATTAACCAGGTTGCCGGGGGCATAAGCTCTTAAAGCACCTGTTATCAGGAGATCACCTGTTATTTCCAGGATTGAATTTTCGTAGTTTACCCAGGTGGTCGAGGCGTCACCACCAAGAATATCACCGTCCAGTGTAATTTCCCCGTGATTGCTTACAAATACACTGCCTCCCATAGTAATATCTCCGGAATTTATAGTAAGCTGGGCTGTTGCAGATACTATTTTGTTTCCTTCGGGAATTGTCAATCCTCCAACAATTGTCCCCTCCCCTGCTATCTCAGTATCCAGTCCATCGAGGGTCAGGTCACTGTCTGAACCTCCCTGGTAAGTACCGTCAACAATAAAACAACCATGTACCACAAGAGGCAGATTACTATAATCAATTACAGCTCCCTGTTCAATAACAAGATTATTTACTTCTATATCGCCTGCACTCCTGAGAGTAACTGTATGACCTGTATTAATGCGCACGTTACTTGTTGAAAATGGCACACAGGCGCAATCCCATGTAGCAGGATCATCCCAGTAACCGCTCTGAACACTTTCAATAACATCATATAGTCTTACTTCAAGTTCTACCACAGGGGCCTGGGGACAACCAGGCAACTGAGCCGTCACTGACACAGTACCCGTTCCAGCCGCACCCCAGTCAACTGTGATGCTGTTTGTAGTCCCTCCAGAAGTCTGAGTTCCTCCCGTTACAGACCAGGTATATGAATAACCTGCGCGATTGGGTACCGAATAACCTATTCCGGTTGAATACTCGGCAAGGTTGGTATTACCAGTAATTTCAGGGGGCGCCACCGAGTGTATTGTCACAGGCAACACCACGGCTGCACCACTGGTGCATGTATTTGTTTCCACAACGGTAACAGAAGCATTATCCATCCCGGTGGCATTCCAGTCAACAGTAATGCTGCTGGTACCGTCACCGGAAGCAATCACTCCACCGTTTACTGTCCACTCATAGGTATTTGGAGGGTTATCCGTGACGGAATAAACCTCTCCGGCCTGGCCTGCACAAACATCAACCGCCCCGCTTATTGTTGAAGTGACGGGTTTGACACAATCAGTATCATCTCCAAAAGCATACTGGGCAGGCATTGTCTGAAGATTACTCCTCCTGGCTATAACACCAAAGGCATTGACATGTGTACCCGGGACCTGCCAGTCAGCAGCCTCATCCGTCCTTGTAAGTATTCGTGTATTTTCACCGATGGGGAAAGAAGTAAAACCGGTACCGTATAATCTTAGGCTGTAGGTGTTACTTCCAAGGTTGAAGCCCTTATCCACATCTAATACCCAGTAGCCTTCTGTGAAAGTATTATATATTGTTGTGCCGTCATCATCAATTGGCAGACCGTTATTCACAGGATCATTCCCTCTGAATTCAGCTGTCAGGGTCCCCCCTGAGTTGAGCCCGTTAATATTGATTACCAGTCTCTGGTAGTCCGTATTACCCACCGGGAAATCATGTGTGCCTGTATTGTTTATCCACCGCTCAAATTTACCCCTGATAAATCCTCCGAAATATGATATGTTACCCAGTTGTCCCGAACCTGTTCCTGTTCCCAGTGTCAGTTTACAATCAGATGTGTTAATCACACCACTGATCATCGAAAGAGTATTCTCAATGACAACATCATTCTCCAGTACCAGTTCACCAGAGCTTTTATTGATTGAGAAATTATAAAAAGACTCTACCATTGAGTTGGCAATGGCCTGGTTTGATGTACCTGTAAATGCTACCTGCCCGGTACCCTGTTCAAAGTAAGAATAGTTAATCCAGTTACCCTGGATATTTAGGTTAAAATTATCACTTACTAGAACGGTTGAACTATATATCTCAAGATTCCCATTAAGCACAAGTGACCCCTGTAAGGTCTTATTACCTGCGCCTCTGAATTTTAGATTATGGTATGTTGCAGAAGAAGGAAGTATAACATTCTGGTCACCAAAATTATTGTATTCTACTGTATTACCTGATGATGAAGCATTCAGTATCCCATTTGCCATAACTTCGTCGCCCGCGGCAAGGTATGAATCGACATCATTAGTCCATACGGATGTTGTTGCATTTAAACCTGTTAAATATCCTGTAATTTCAATCTTCCCCTTATTTGTAATTGTTACAGAATTACCGATGCTAAGGTTTCCATTTACTTTCAGGTCACTCGATGACAGGATCACAGTATTTGCACTCACTATTAATTCCCTGCTGGCAAAACTGGTATTTATCACACCGGTCCCCCCCAACGAATCGCCGTTAAAATATAGATCTCTTGCACCGGGGTCATCGGACGTATAAGCACCATAAACCAGAAATTTACCATTTACCGTAAGTGTTTGGTTTCCGGCATCCAGTACTCCGCCTTCTTCAATTGTCAGGTCATTGATGGTTGCATCTGATCCGGATAAGGTTACAATGGTTTCAGAGGAGATTACGGCATTATCATTTACACCTGGTGCTACGCCTCCTATCCAGGTTGCACCGTCACTCCATGATCCTGACGTTAAGCTCCTGAAAGTTGTCTGGCCATTTAATGAAAGGCCTGATATATTCAGGATTGAGAATAACAGTAGTAGTTTTAATAAGATATGGCTTCTCATGTTTTCTTAGGTCTGCAGTTACAGAATATCAAATAACACTGATTAATTAACAAGCATCTTATACTGTGGCTAAACAATAGATTATCAGCTTGTTTATCAATCATAATAACAGTTAATTTATAAAATTAACATAAATTATTTTATCTCAAGGATATACCCCATTTTCTATGACAGGAAAATTACGAATTAAGTTGCATCCTGATATCATGACAAATAGTGCATTTCAAACATTTTATACACAATATGATAAAATTATGCTAAAAACCCATAAAGGGCAAATATTTATCTCTCAGGTAATCCCTATTCACAAAGCAGGTACACTGACTTGCTAATCGGTTTATTTTATTAAAAATGTGATACTTACAATTTAAATAGACATGAGTTATTAATTAGCCAAAAATATTTTTTCATGAATAAAAAATTTGGCCTATATTTGCACTCTCTTTTTGGGTGGTTAGCTCAGCTGGTTCAGAGCACCTGCCTTACAAGCAGGGGGTCACTGGTTCGAATCCAGTACTACCCACCTCCGCCCGCCATAGCTTTAGCGACGGCGGGTTTTTCATTTTATTGGCGGGCTTCGGCGGGCAAAGCCCACATAAATATCAATTAATAGCTTGCTTGAGCGAGGGCTATAAAATAAAAAACCATTACCCGCGCAGCGGGTCGGTTTTTCTTTATGAGTGACCTCACCCCTGGATCGCGAGCCCGTAAGGACTAGCAATCCGGGCTCATAATATTCACCCCCTCGCGGGGGTGTCGTGTGTGGTGTTATTTCTTGTCCCCGGGTAAACCGGGGCTATTGCTATTTATCCCCTCCGGGGATTCATAGGTAGCAGATTGTAAAGAACAGTTCGCTGCTGTAATAAAAAAGGGGCGGTTATATGGTCGGTTTTTCCTTCTTAATAACCCAAACCTGAATCGCGAGCCCAAAGAGCGAGCAATCCAGATAATTAGCAACGACTGGTTTTAAATTTTTATGGCTGGTAATAAGTTATTGCCATTAATAGATAGTCAAGTAGGCCGGGGGAGTTTCACCCCCAGCCTCTCACAGAACCGTACGTGACAGTCTCCCGTCATACGGCTCTTCATAACAAATTTAGGGTAACCACCCATATTCCCAATGAACAAACATTGTAGGATAAGACTTACTTATACGTCTGATCCAAGCAAAACAATTACGTTTACTACTTATCTTGTACTTGTTCTTCACCCATTTGGCCAACCTTTCGTTTAACCTCTCAAACAGCCAAGAAAGGCCAGATTTACGGAAGTGTCCATAGTACCTGATCCATCCACGTAATTTCGGAGCCAGGATGGCAGCTAATTCCTGTATACTCAAATAAACATATCTGTGTATACCCTTCAGCACTGCATTCATACGCCTAAGATTCTTTGAACTAACTGCCGGCCTAAATCCCCAAAAGAGCTCTCCATCATCCCGCTTGCATAAGCGCGGCTTGAAAGTAAACCCGAGGAACTCAAAGCTCACCGGGATTTCTTTAGGGGCTTTGTAGAAGCGTGCCGTTCGATAGCAATATACGATCCGTGTCTTTTCTTCATTGACCGACAGACCGTATTGCCTGAGTCGGATACGCAACTTGTCCAAAATAAACTCCGATTGCTCGATACTGCGGGTGTGTATCACGATATCATCAGCATATCTCTCAAATACCATGATTGAGTGTCGCTGCTCCATCCAACTGTCAAACACTTCATGCAGGTAAAGATTGGCCAATAGCGGGCTGATTACTCCACCCTGTGGCGTCCCATTCTTGCGTTCTGTGTCTGTCTCTCCGTTAATTTTCAACACCGGAGCTTTTAACCATCTTTCACAGTAAAGTAAAATGTGCTTCTTTGATGTGTACTTCCGCAGTATCTCCATCATTTTTACATGGTCAATGTTGTCAAAGAACCTTTTGATGTCCAAGTCCACCACATACCAGCGCTCCCAGCAGTTCTTTGCACAGGCATCCAATGCCTGATGCGCACTCTTGCCGGGGCGATATCCGTATGAACTCGGGTGAAAGTGCGGTTCCAGTTCTTGTTCCAGCTCCGCCCTAATCACTTCTTGGGCTACCCTGTCACACATCGTAGGTATCCCAAGTAACCGTTCTTTGCCATTGGGTTTTGGTATGGATACTTGTCGAACAGCAGGTGGAAAATAACTCCCACTTGCGAGTCGATTCCATACCGGATACAAGTACTTTCGTGGATTCTTCTCAATCATCTCAATAGTGACGTTGTCCACCCCAACGCCTTTACCTCCCTGTCTGATCCGCTTCCACGCTGTCCATACTTGTTCCTTGGTTACCCCCAGAGATTTTGGCTTTAGTTCGAAAATCATCCTGTTTTGCAGTTGTAATACATCCTAAAACCTGTTATGTGAAGCCCTTCGCTCCATCCTCATTACAAGAACTTCATCACTACTACAGCTTCATCCGCCACAACCCTGTACTTCTCTAATTTCGACCTTGCGGGTTCTCCGTTTGTGTCTTTTCGATTATAATTACAAGGTTGCTTCCCGTGTTCCGTTGCAACGCCTGCACACAGTTCCTGCCGCCTTTGTGACGAATGACTGTACAGATAGCTGTTCAGGTATCCTCCGTACGATTACTTTGCCACTAATATGCGCAGTTATAGTCATTGCCTAAGTTAAATTTTCGACACTTTATCAGCGGTTCACTTGCGTTCAGCTCCTGTGTGCCCACCTGAAAGGATCTCGTCCTCCCTTACTCCCTGTCCGCTCAATACCTCCCGCATTGTCGCGAAGCACCGCAGGGTGGTTTGGTACCTGCTCCTGATAGCCGATACCGATAGGCCATCTCAATTAATAGTTAATAATTTAGTTAATAATTGAAAATCTATCATCATTGCAACAGTTGCACGCACAGTTGAAAGGGTGTGCTCCCTTCTCTCTGTGCGCTCACGGCGCACACTAGTCCTTCACGCAACGGACTGCGCAACCACTACTGCTAACAGAATAATTACCTGTATAGTCAAACCCCACCAGACTACTGCTTTCAGTATACATGCACCAGTACCAAACATCATTATAAGCAACTCCGGTTTCGGTAGAAGTCCACCAGATACCACGTTCCCCAATCCAATAGAAGAGACCATACAAATCACGGTATCCGCCTGGACGAGCTGAAAAGCCGGTTTCGTTGGTTGCATCAACATTAAATGGTGCTATCCAGTGCGAATTTCCAGTTTCCTTAAGTTTGGCTGCAGCTACATTTTCGCCTCCCAAGTAATTAGCAAGAGCTGTCCATTCATCATGAGACGGCACATGCCATCCTGTGGGACATAGTTTTCCTGTTTTAACGGCATACCAGTTATATAAGGCGCCATAGTCAGCTTTATTAGAAGCATTGTTATCATACCAGCAATAACCATCTGTATGATCATATGCCAGATCCTTCCATGATTCGTCAATATTTACGAGGGGAATATCAGTACCATCGTTATATTTTGTGGTTTTAAGGTTCCCAACCATCCAGACCTGTGTACCTATAGTTACAGAAGTGTAAACATTGCCGTCTCCGTCGGTCATTGTACCTGAAGGGTCTTCTTTTTTCTCACAACTAGTTGTAAGAATTAATATTGCTGCCATCACTAAAAATGGATAATACCAAACTTTGTTTTTGTTCTTCATATCTTTTTATTTTAACGGATTATTACCTTAGTGCTTACTAAAAAGTATAATATATCTCCTCATTTACTATAAACTAAGCAAGTTACGTCATATTAAGAGATAAGTCAATTTTTTTAATAGCCTTGAATTTGCATATTAAAATTATGGATCACCGAGCGAGCCAAGCGAGTGAGGTAATCCATGAGAATTGATATAAGACTGAAGATTAAAGATTGGCTTCGCCGAGCTCGCAGCACTTGCATGCTTCCAGCATGTTCGTACTGCTCGGTTTAAGATTTAAGAAAATCCCGATTTAACAATTTAACAATTAAACGATTGAACAACCCCTAAACACAAATGATTTAAGATTACCTCACGCCGAGCTCGAATCAACATTTAAGAATTGTTTATTCACCCCCTTGCGGGTGTGTCGTGTGTGGTGTTATTTCCTGTCCCCGGGTAAACCGGGGCTATTGATATTTATCCCCTCCGGGGATGGATGGGTTTGGTGGGCTATTCCCTGTCCCCGGGTAAACCGGGGCTATTGATATTTATCCCCTCCGGGGATGGATGGGTTTGGTGGGCTATTCCCTGTCCCCGGGTAAACCGGGGCTATTGATATTTATCCCCTCCGACTTCGCCCTAAATCTTTAGGGCTACGTCGGACGCAGTCCGGGGATGGATGGGTTGTGGTGTTATTTCTTGTCCCCGGGTAAACCGGG
>Ga0272444_10004456_pt1 | contig 12363 bp, 9 predicted proteins | sample SSMForm13_FD_201033 | JGI IMG/M metagenome (GOLD analysis project Ga0272444, IMG submission 201033) | Marine sediment archaeal communities from Little Sippewissett salt marsh, Falmouth, MA, United States - SSM-Form-13 | ecosystem: Environmental > Aquatic > Marine > Wetlands > Sediment ... | reverse complement strand
GTTTCCCGGCGCAGCCAGAACAATATCAGTAACGCCGTCGCGATAGCGCAGAAAGCGGAGAATAGGCGCATAGGCGTATATCCAACGCCCGTAAATGAGCAGATTGCCGCGCTAAAATAATAATACGTGGGCGCGTAAATGAAAGGAATGAAATCGAGCGTCGGTTCGCAATAGAGTTTGTTGCCGCCGAGAATCCACCTAACGTGATCGACAGAACCGCCCTCCATCCATTCGAGTTCGAACGGAAACCCCGCGCGAAAAAATACGATCATCAGGAAAACAGCCACAAAAGCTATCGCGCCAATGAATAGCAGAATTTTTAGGATATTTGAAGGCGCGTGTCGCACTCCGGATTACGCCTTTTTCTCCCGTGCGAGGAGTTTGCTGTATTTGGCAGTGTCGTTGATAATACGCCCTGCGCCCATAACCACGCATGTCAGCGGATCATCGACAACGTAAACCGGCAGATTGGTTTCCTCGCGGATGCGCTGGTCGAAACCGCGCAACAAACTACCACCACCGGTCATAATTATTCCCCTATCGACGATGTCGCTGGCGAGTTCAGGCGGAGTCTGCTCGAGAGCGGATCGCAGAGCTTGCATTATCAGCCTGACCGGCTCGTCGAGCGCCTCGCGGATCTCCTTACTCGAAACGCGTAGCGTTTTCGGCAAGCCATCGACGACATCGCGGCCTTTGACATCGAGAAATTCCTCGCCGCCGGGAAGCGGGTATGCGGAGCCGATTTTTATCTTGACGGTTTCGGACATATTCTCGCCGATTGCAAGATTGTATTTTTTCTTGAGGTAGGTAATTATTGCCTCGTTCATCTCGTCGCCGGCGATTCGGATACTCGTGTTGTTCACAATTCCGGAAAGTGCGATAACCGCTATTTCACTCGTTCCGCCGCCGATGTCGATTATCATATTGCCGCGAGGTTCCTCGACGGGAATCCCGACACCGATAGCAGCAGCCATAGGCTCGTTTACGAGAAAAACATCCCTCGCACCGGCGTTCTGTGCGGATTCCGAGACCGCGCGCCGCTCGACTTCTGTGATACCGCTCGGCACCGAAATGACGATCCTCGGTTTGATAAGAAAACGCTTGCGGATAACCCTGCGGATAAATTCGCGCAGCATCTCTTCGGTCATCGTGAAATCGGCGATAACGCCGTCTTTGAGTGGCCTAACCGCGCGAAGATGCCCGGGAGTTCTGCCGAGCATCTGTTTGGCGTCGTCGCCGATGGCGACAACTTTGCCGGACTCGATCTCGATAGCTACAACCGAGGGTTCATCGAGGATGATACCCCTCCCCTTCACGAAAACGAGAGTGTTGGCGGTTCCGAGATCGATCCCTATATCGTTTGAAAGCACGTCGAATACTGGCATAGTAACCCGATTCGTTGTTTGCACCCGTTTGGGCGTTCTCCAAAATCAATTAACAATATCGGTTTTCGACCGGCGCAATGCAAACACTTTTTCGTCCGTGTGGGGTAATCGAGAAAATTCAGGTGGAAGAGTTAATGACGGCAACGCGGGACTGAAGGGGAAAAGGATAAAAAAACAAAGAAAGGCGAGATAAGAGAGCAGAGAAATAGGACAGATTGTAGAAATTGCGTCGATAAGATTATTCGGCGCGATGGGTTTTGGGTTTTCCGCAAAAGGAGGAAAGCGGAAAATCAGCCCCGCCTGTTACCGTCAAATTTTCAAATAACTAATAATTGATTGCTGTATTTAAAATAGATAAGAAATCTGATAAGTCAAGGGAAATTTCTTCCTCGCGACGATGTTCCCGCGCCCCCCCCGCTCTTTGACCGCTTCGTATGTCATTCCCGACGGCCTACAACATGTCATTCCCGACGGCCTATTTGTCATTCCGGGCTTGATCCGGAATCCAGTTGCACCGAGCGATTTCCGGGTCGATGGAATTTATCCGAGAGGTGCGACATTTTTTTTCCCGGCGGTCCGTAATACCATTCCCTGAGTCTGAAATGCCATTCCCGACACCCGAAATGCCCCTCGCTCGCTCCGAAATCCTGCTTTTTCGGTCCGTAATCGGCCTTTTTCACTCCGTAATCGCATTTCCTCGGTCCGTAATCGCATTTCCTTGATCCGTGATTCGGTTCGCTCGCTCCGTAATCGCACTTTTTCACTCCGAAATCGCATTTCCTCGGTCCGTAATTGCGCTTTTTTAGTCCGTAATTCAGTTCCGCCGATGGATTTCTCTATTCCCTCGATGGATATTTGCGTTCCGACGATGGATATCTCTCCTACGTCGATGGATTTTTGCATTCCGCTGATGGATTTTTCACCTCCGGCAATGGATTTTTGCGTTTCGGCGATGGATTTTGCCCTTTTCCCACTCGATTTCATCATTTTTAGGCATTTTCACCCAAATTTCCCCTTTGTCATTTGACATTTGTTATTTGAGCTTTGTAATTAAAATTCGATCCACTCGCGCCGCCATTCGGGGGCCTCGAACGGCTCCGGCCAGAACTCGACCTGCCGAACGATTTTGTCGTTCTCGACTGTGTGAAACGTTATCGCGCGCGCGCAAATCGCGCCGTCGGTGACATCGACGTCGGTTACGACGAGGTTGCCCTCGCAAACCATCGAGTTGATTTTGAATCGCCACGGGCCGTTCGCGGGGTAATTCGTGTTCAGCTCGGCGAAATTTTTCCGCCCGACGATTTTCTCGCCCGACTGCGGCCAGAGAAGGACAAAATCCTCGGCCAGCCACTCCGCCCCCGCGAAGAAATCGTTGCTCGCCATCGCCTTCCAAAACTCGGTAACAACTTCTTTAGGTGTCATATTGGCCTCGATTCACCTGTTCACACTATAAACGACAAACGATTTTCCCGTAGTCGATTTCTTTTTTCATTTGATGTTGACTAACTTGCCATTCATAGCTTCATCGGTTTCGTTAAATCTTATTCGGTATAGATAGATACCGGAATTTAACTCGCCGAAAGAAACTGAATTGCGGCCTTTGTGAACGTCTATGGTTTCCTCGTGGATCTTTCTTCCGGTTATGTCGTATAAAGCGATTTTAGCCTCCGTTTGCATATTTAAATCGAAATAGATAGTGCTGCCGAACGAGCCGGTAAGAGAGTTTTGATGAGTAATTTCATTTTTTTCTTCTATATCTTCCCAGTCGCCGGTTGTAAAAACGAGAAATCCATATTCATGATCATGGAAAGGTGTATTGCCGATGAAGATTTCGTCTTTGCCGTCGCCGTTGAAATCTAAAGTCGTCATTTCGGGACTGTTCCAAGCATCGTGGGTAAACAATGAATCAGACATATATAATAAGTTAAGATGATCATTTGGATCGAGTATCAAAAACCTGCCTTTAGCCCTCCAATAGAAAGCGTCGCTCCAAGACCGCTCAGAATAATAAAGTTCTCCTATTATTTCGTTCCGATAATCGCCATTAAGGTCTTTAATCGTATTGATATTGAATATCAGCGGTATAAGGTTCGAATCATAACAAGAAATTATATCTCGGAGGTTCAGGTCCTCAATACAAAGAGAGTCATCACTCCATATAAAGTTGAATAGAAAAAAGCTGTCGGGAACAATAAAAATACTTGGTTTCCAATAAAATGAGTAAACGAAGTTAGCCGAATCTGGCTTATAAAAAGCTAATTCGGAACCGTAGTTATCCGTTGCTAAGAATGATTTGTCTATTAACGTATCAAGCGCGGTTTCATTTGTTTTATAAAGTCTTATCGTTAGGGTATCGCCCCGGCTCGTATCCATCCAATCCCAATATCCTGTTTGATTATAAAATAATAGCTCGTTTTTACCGTCGCCTTCTATATCCGCACTTCCTATGCAGTCAAGGTGTTCCTCCATTTCTGTTCCATGCCATTCCATATAAGAGGAGGTGTCCGGCGGGTCACCACCGAGAATAAGGTAAACGTCGCCTTCACCACCCTCGTCGTTCCATGGAGCGCTTATGACGAAATCATCGTAGCCGTCTCCATTCCAATCTCCGGCATCATGGATTTCCTTACTAAAGTAGTTATAATAAATATAGTGATCCGCAGTCCATTCCCAATCGGGAATCGTGTCCATTCCCGGGCCACCGTAGAATATCCAAGCCCTTCCGGAACAATATCCCCACCATGTGTAACCCGGCATCCCCATAGCCATATCGTCCCAACCGTCGTTGTTGACATCGCCAATTCTAGTAATGTTCGTTATTGCAGAGTTCCATTCTTCGCCATCAACACTTGGGAAATAGTATTCCCAACCATTCTCAAATACTCCTTCGGTGTTACCAAAGTAGATAATTACTTGCGTAGATAAGCACTCAGAGGTTCCCCAACCGCTGGAAAATGCTACGGCTAAATCATCGTATCCATCACCATTGATATCCCCAAGAGAGGATAGAGCTGTTACTCGAGTTTCTGCAATCGTCGTATCGGTAAAAATCGTATCCACCGGCGTAATGTGAATGCCTTGTGCGAGGGCGCTCGATAAGGCAAGCCCAAAGGCAAGAACGATTAGGCTAATCCTAAATACTATTTCTAAACGACCAAGCTTCATAGCTGTGCTCCTTCATTTTAGATTCCTTCCTCCATCCTTCACATTCAATATAATCCCCCCGTTGCCCGAGGTCAAGATAATTGTGCGGGCAAATCCCTGCCACCGAACAAAAAAAAGGCGGCCCGAAGACCGCCTTTGTAATAGCATTTCCCGGGCGCTTAGTTAAAGAATATAATCGCCGAAAGGAAGATATTTGTCGTTTTCGCTTCGGGTTCCGGTCCCAAAAGAATAGTATTCCAATCGTCCGTGTCGATGACGTTCGCAACGCCCATTTCATAACCCGCTTGCAGGCCGATTTTGCTATCGCCGGCAAACGGCATAGCCACGCCCGCGCCGAAGGTTAGGCCCATATCCATGCCGGTGTAAACGTCGTCGTCCAAATCGATTTCATCGCCGTCCGAATCCATAAGCTTTTCACTGAGTTTAAACGACAGAAAAGGCCCCGCGAAAAGCGAAACGTCCATTTTGTCATTGCTGACAGGGGTGATTTTCGCAAGAATCGGGATTTCGAGATAGCCGAGCGAAAGCGAAGCGTCGCTATCATCGCTATTTGCGCCTTTCACGCTGAAAAGCAGTTCGGGCTGAAACGATAGCATCGATATCAGCTCGATATCGAGCATAGCGCCGGCGTTGAAACCGACTTTCATGTCGGTATCGTCGATGTTATCGCCGGTAAACTTGGCCAAGTTCAATCCGCCGGTGACGCCGTAGTGAATCTCTGCCGCGAACGCCGATAAAGCAAGCGCCGCAATGATCAGAACAACCAAACCCTTTCTCATCCTACCTCCTTGAAAATTTCATTTCGTTACAATTAAAGTCGTTTATCCGAGAAGTCAAGATAAAACTGATAATTACGACGCGTCGAAAACATGCGCAAAGCTAATTATTGCAGGTAAACGACTCGACAGGTTACCACCGTATCCCCTATTTTCGCGCGGATAAGATAAATGCCGGACCCGAGGGATTTGTCCGGTTGCCAAACTAATCCCCCCGATTCGCTTTGCGAATCGACCCCCTTTAACAAGGGGGTATCCTCTTCCTCCCCCCTTGTGAAAGGGGGGCAGGGGGGGATTATTTTCCTCCCATTTATATCGTAAATATCTATTTCCGCACCCAACGGCGCGATAATCGTTACCGACGAATTGAATGGATTCGGATAGGTTGTAATTCTAAATTCCTCCGGTAATGGCGATTGTTTTTCATCTATATAAATTAAATCAGAAATATCGATAATTACTATTCCATGATCAGAATCGAGGTAAACATAATCGCCGATAACTTTATATCCACCCATAGTGGATAGATTCAACTCATATATAGGATCGGATATATCGAGACCGGGAAGCAAGCGCCGGATACAAAAAGATGAAAAAGTCGACTTGAAAACGAGTGAGTCCACGATTTTACATGCGGATAACAAAGATGGGAATGAATCCGCTAAAAAATATGGTCCCGTGCTGTCGAGCACAATGCCATAAGAGAATAGGCCGTCGATATCGCGTGTAAAAACAGTATCGCTGTTTTCTAATCCGCCCCAAAATGTTCCCATTTCCGGAAAGACATAAACAGGCGGAGTAATATAAGGATTTGTGAAATCGTAGAAATAGGTATCGCCCCCTGTTTCGAAAAGGGCAATCCAGCCGTTACGATAGCGGAAATTGCCGCGCTCGATACTCGGAAAATCCATAGCCCGTATTGAGGTTAAATCCGATAATGGGGAATACGAGAATATCTCGATATAGCCATCGAAATAACTAATACTAGGAGAATAAGAGTATAAGTAATCATCACAAAACTCAATCTCTCTCAAATCAAACCAATCCCAACCAGTTGTTGGTATTTCGATGAAAACAGAATCTGAAATATCATAAAATTTATAATAGGCGTAGTTCCAAAAAACAATTAATGTATCGTTTTCAATATCGAGAATCTGAATACAATCACACATAGTAGAATACTCCGGATTGGGATCGAACTCGAGCTCTAAAGTAGGTTTTTCAGGATCGGTGAGATTATAGATTCTAATCGCGTAAGAATAAGATATGAGTTTTTCGCCATCCGTTTCAAGAACTCCTTTATAATTTGGGTGAAGTGTTTTACGCTCTCCATCGAATTCGGTGAAAGCGCTAATTGCAGGGAAATTACTACCTCGAGTTCCCTCCCATGAAAAATATACCGATGTATTAGAGATCTCGGTATTTTCGGGCCAGCGGTGATACAATAGATCGCTGATGATTATGCTATCGTGTGATATTTCGACTTTATTCAGGATAAGATCGTCCAAAGTCCAGAATTCGTCTGGGGAATTTCCGGGGAATATATTCGTTGTGAGAAAAACACCACTCGATGTTGTAAGAACCGGGCCGATTAGGGAATCAGATACCCAAACGAATAGATTCATACTGGAAACACCACCGGAGTAGCCCACATGTAAAATCGTGTCGCCATGGGGGCATATTACGTTCTGAGTAAACGCTGTATCGCAATAAACGATATTCGGTGTGCTATCGATATCCGAAACTACGATAAATCCGTCGTCATTTGCGTAATATAAGTATCGTCCGTCCCCAATAACAGCCGTCGGGGTCATGTATGACGTTTCCCCCAAATACCAGCTTGTTATTTCCGAATAAGTTGCGTTAAGGAAATCGCTTTTCGAGAGCACGTAAATACTATCGCCCGCCAGAATAAAAACGGCCGAGTCATTACAGGTTATATTGTCAATACTTCGCGGAAAATCGAACTCATCGAGATACCCCGACGATGAAGGCACGGCGATATCGTAAATAAGGGCTTTCGAGCCGAAGATGGCGAAAAGCGAATCGCCGTTGAAAAAACAATCGATTGCGTCGTCTAGCACAATGTCAGGATGCAGCGTTTTCACGCTGTCCAAGATTACATGTGTAACTGGATTATAGAGGTATCCCGCAAGACCAGCCTGGAAAGCGCCGAAGACCCACTCCTCGTCCCCCGGCGTGTCTTTAATCCCGATTGCGCAAGGCCCGGGCCAGTCGATAATATTGACAATTCCTACACCATGGATTAACGTAGATACAAAGAGAATAAAAAAAACGTAATGTAATTTCATAACTCTCTCCATGTTTTCAAGTTAGTTAGCCCAAACGCCTCGCCTCCATACTTACTATTCAATATACTCCCCCGGCATGGTGAGGTCAAGAGGATTGCGCGGGCGAATCAAGCTCTTCAACAAACAAAAAAGGCGGCCCGAAGACCGCCTTTGCAATCGCAGTATAGGCGCGTTCAATTAAAGAATATAATCGCCGAAAGGAAGATATTCGTCGTTTTCGCTTCGGGTTCCGGCCCCCAGCTGTCATCCCAATCGTCAATGTCGAGGACGTTCGTTACGCCCATCTCATAACCGGCCTGCAAACCGAGTTTGGTCTCGCCCGCGAACGGCATAGTTACACCCGCACCGAAGTTCAGACCCATATCCATCGACGTGTATCTATCCTCGTCGAGGTCGAGTTCGTCGCCGTCGGAGTCCGTAATTTTTTCGCTTAGTTTCATCGCCACGAACGGCCCCGCGAAAACCGAGATGTCCATCTTGTCATTGCTTACCGGAGTAACTTTGAGGAGAATAGGAATCTCGAGATAATTGAGTGCAAGAGAACCATCGCCGGTATCGGCGTTTGCGCCCTTCATCGTGTAAAGCAGTTCCGGCTGGAAAGATAGCACGGAAAAAAGCTCGATATCGAGCATCGCCCCAACGTTGAAACCGAGTTTCATCGCAAAATCGTCGGCATCCTCCCCAGTAAAATTCGACAGATTCAAGCCGCCGGTGACACCGTAGTGAATCTCCGCCGCGAACGCGGAAATCGCGAACGCCGCAATCAACAGAACAACCAAAGCCTTTCTCATCCTAACCTCCTTGAGAAGTTCATTTCGCACTAATAAATATGTTTTATTTGAAAAGTCAAGTTAAATTTAAGAATTCCGACGGAGCAAATACTACAGTTAAGTCAATCATTTTAGATAAACGATGCGTCGCGCGGCCGTTACTTCGCTCGTTTTTAAATGAATTAAGTATACACCGCTGCCGATATAATCATCCGGTTGCCAAATATAAACACCCCCTGCCCCCTTATAGGGGAGGAAATTATACGCGGGGATTTCGGCGACCTGCCTTCCGCATATATCGAAAATCTCTATTTCAACATTCTCTGGATTCTCAGACGAGCCGTAGGAGCGACTCAAGCCCGGAATGACAGATAATAAAATCGTCACCGCCGAATTGAACGGATTCGGATAAGCTTCAATAGAGTGTAATTCCGGCCTATTATGAGATTCCATGATAATCGTTCCCGGATTATACTCGAATGCGCCGATATCCCATGTAGCGCCCATCGGGCGGGGATTACCGTCGAAATCAAACGCGGGCGCGCACACCGAAGAACCGCTATCTATAGCGATAGAAGTCGATAGGAGATAAAAATCCCACGCGACGGTATCTGCAAAATCAGGATAACCGACGACTGAATCGCTTCCATAAATTTCGCCGGCATAGCCTCGAAAACCGTCGATAAGGTTGTTATCGACAGTAACGTTACCCGGAGGAATACTCTCTAAAACTAATTGAAATGTTCTATTATTTGAGCATATATTATTACGAATTATGACGCTATCCGCGATCGGGTTTTCCATGAAAATTCCTCCTCCCCAACCGCCCGTTCCGTTGCCATAGAACGTATTATTCACGATTTTAATCTTTGTCAATGGATGTGTAGGCGAGGGCGTTCCCCAATTCGCGATAGTGACGCCATCGCAACCGTTGAAAATCGAAATATTATCATGTAAATATACATTTTCGAGAAGCCCGCCGGCCTCCGATGCGATAGAAATGCCGTCTTCCGCGCCGTCATGTATAAAATTCTGATAAACCTCGATATTGTATGTATGTTTATCCCATGCGTCTATATATATACCCGGCTTGCCGACGTGATGTATATAATTACCATACACTTTAACGTTCGAAGAGCCGTCCTTAATATCGATACCCTCGCCGCCGCAGGAGCCGTCGCCGGGGCCGCCGTCGTGGACGTGATTGAACATAACCTCTACGGAATCGCTAACTCCGACCGATAGGCATTCCTGATCGCCGCCGTTACATGCGAGCTCTATCTCGTTGCTATCGACAATTACCTGAACGCTGCTCCAGATACCTATCCCCGAGGATTCGGTATCGTATGTATAATTATTTCTTATAATAATGTTTCTGCATAAATCGACCATAATACCGGTATTGAAGTAATTCGGCCCGGCGTTAATAATACGAAATCCCGATACGATGATATATGAAACGTTTTGAATATCGAATAACCCGGCCCACTCGGGCAAAATCACCGAAGCGCCATCTATGGTAACCGTATCTCCGGGATAATTGATATACACAATATGATTACCCGGTGTTCCCGAGTTTACCGGCGTTACTTTTTCCGTATAAATTCCGGCTTTTACGAAAACGGTATCTCCCGCTATTAACGAATCCGCGGCGCGTTGTATATGTTCCCACGGCAATGCTTCGGTTCCCGGATTCGAGTCGTCTCCGCCTATCGCGACGTAATATGTCGACGATAGTGCAATTATAGGTATAATACAGATTAGCATCTTTATTTTCATTATATTATCCTTAATGTAGTATTTGAAATATACTCTTTAATTCTAATACAATAACTCCAGAAAACTCGTGCCGTCCTGAGTCGGTTCGGTGCCTAAGAATTGGGCAACAGTTTGACCGAGGTCGGCGAATGTTTCGCGGTCTGGAATCCTACCTCGCTTAATATATTTACCCCACATTAATAGCGGCACGAGTTCGCGCGAGTGGTCGGTGCTCGGCGTAGTCGGGTCGTTGCCGTGGTCGGCTGTCATGAACAGGAGGTCGTCGTCGGACATAGCGCCCATGATACGCGGTAGGGCCGCGTCGAACTCGCGTAGGCCCTCGGACATGCCACGGCAGTCGTTGCGATGCCCCCACAGCATATCGAAATCGACGAGATTTGTAAAGATTAGCCCCTTGTCGAACTCGCCGATAACGCGAATCGTCTCCGCGATACCCTCTGCGTTGGAGTGCGTATATACAGGCTCCGTAATTCCCACGCCCGCGAACAGATCCATGATTTTGCCTACGCCGACAACCGGAAGCCACGCACGCTCGACCTTTGTCAACAAAGTCGGCCCGAACGGCTCGACGGAGAAGTCGCGTCTTTTGGGCGTCCGCGAGAAATTGCCCGGCGCGCCGATAAAGGGCCTCGCGATTACGCGAGCAACCGCGTTCGGCACGACTAATATATTGCGCGCGATGCGACACCAGTCGTAAAGCAGGCCGATTGGCACGATATCCTCGTGCGCCGCGATCTGGAACACGGAATCCGCGCTGGTATAGACTATCGGCTTGCCGGTGGCGAGGTGCTCCTCGCCTAATATCTTAATTATTTCCGTGCCGCTGGCCGCGTAATTGCCGAGAATCCCGCGCCCGATTTTCTTCGAGAACGGCTCGAGAATCTCCGGTGGGAAACCGTCCGGGAAAACCGGGAACGGGCGGTCGATAATTAACCCGGCAAGCTCCCAGTGGCCGGATGTCGAGTCCTTGCCGTCCGCCTTAGGAAAAAGGCGCGTGAATGCGCCATCCGGCTGCGGCACGGGCGGCATACCCATGATATCCGCGAGGTTGCCGAGACCGAGCCGCTGCAAGTTCGGCAGGTCGAATCCGCCAAGCTCGCGCGCGGTATTGACCAGCGTCGCGCTGCCCTCGTCGCCGTATTTTGCGGCGTCCGGGGCGCGGTCGAGGCCGACGCCGTCGAGGATAATAATAATCGCTTTGCCCATAATGCTCTCACCTAAGTTAAAGGTCAACATCGACATCGGAATTTACGCCGCGCCGCCGCGTTTGTAAAGGGGAATTTAGATAAAATCCAAATGACAAAATCCAAATATCCCTACGGATCACGGACAAATCAAGCTCAAATGACTTAATGTCAAATCTCCCGCGACCAGCTGTCATTTCGACAGAGCGGAGCGAAGAGAAATCTCCTTTAATAGACGGGAGATTTCTCCCTTCGGTTCGAAATGACAGAGTAGGTGCTTTTCCTCGTTACGCAGCTCCTGCTGCGTAATGCCCTTGTCTTAGAAGCTCTGCTTCTTGCCATTTGACATTTGATGTTTGTCGAAGACCCGTAGGAAGCTTTGACATTAATTTAGGCCTTGACAAGCCGCAAACGCTATTATATCTTTGCTTTTAGCTATGGTAGATTATAGAAGACATATGGCGATTCTCGACGCACCCGCGCAAACGGGGCTTTTGGCGTGCCCGCGACCCGCAGGGAAGTCCCACGGACATGCCGCCCGATTTCGCGGAACCTCCACTCTCAATTCTCCACTCTCAACTTTCACCTCTCCCCTCGCCACTCTCAACTCTCAACTCGAAACCTCCTCCGACCAAAAACCGGAGCTGGGGATATGAACGAATTAGCAAGAAATAAAACTATATTGCAAGAAGATAAAAAAACTGATAATTCAAATATTTCTAAAACAAAAAAGAAAATCCTAACTTGGAAAAGGTTTTTTCAATACGTCGCAATGTTATCAGGGACTTATATCATCAGTGGATTTATTCTGATACCATATTTCTTTAGCTCTAATATTCCTGATATTTTTCTAATCCATATTTTCATTTCAATTGCCGTATTTGTTTTAAATTTAGTCATAATGAAGAATGTTAAATATAAATGGAATTTTGCTTCTCGTTTTTCCTTAGCATTGATTTGGTTGCCATTTGCTATTATAAGTGACATTATAC